>Ga0163108_10002094_pt1 | contig 14456 bp, 13 predicted proteins | sample Fk1155metaG_FD_109644 | JGI IMG/M metagenome (GOLD analysis project Ga0163108, IMG submission 109644) | Marine microbial communities from the Central Pacific Ocean - Fk160115 155m metaG | ecosystem: Environmental > Aquatic > Marine > Oceanic > Photic zone | place: The Central Pacific Ocean...
ATTTAACAAATTAAATTTTAGATTATTAAATAATATTTTTTGAAAAAATATTCAAATAACATATTTTTTTAAAGAGTTTTCCAAGAACAACATAGCATAAATATTCCATTAAAATATCATCGTATATGAATTACAGATATTCAATTCTTACAGGAATTTTCTTATTTATGTTTGGGGAGTTATTCGTGTCTAATGCATTTGCATACATAGATCCAGGCACGGGTAGTATGATATTACAATCTTTAATCGGGGCGTTAGTAGGTGCAGGAATCATACTAAAAGTATATTGGACAAAAATAAAGTTTGCAATATTAGATCGTAAATCAAAAAAAGATTAATGAATTTCATCAAATAAGTAATTAATCATTCATGTTTTAATCCAAAAAGATTTAGACCATAAAATTAGAAAGTCAGTATTGAAGTTCCCTTCATTTTCAATGGGTCAAGTTTGGAAAGAATTACAAAAGTTTGAATCATTAGATGAAAATGAGTCTGAAATAGTTTTTTACGCAGAAAATAAGGCATCAATGAATCATTTTAGGGCATTAATTTTTGAATTGACAGAGAAAAGGGGTTTGGGAATTTGTTATGTAACGTCAGTTAAAGATGATCCAATGTTAACATCCAAAAATCAAAAAATTAAATCATTTTACATTGGAGATGGGGCAGCACGAACAAAATTCTTTTTGACATTAAAGGCTAGAATTTTAATTATGGATATGCCAGATTTAGAAAAATTTCACATTAAACGTTCCAAAATGTACCCAGTTCACTATATCTACATTTTTCATTCAATGTTTAGTGTGCATTCTTACCTCAGAGAAGGAGCCATAGATAATTATGATACAATTTTTTGTGTAGGAGAACATCATGTTAATGAGATTAAAGAAACTGAAAAAGTGTATAAACTAAAACCAAAAGAATTAGTGTTATATGGATTTCCAAGATTAGATGCTTTAATCCAACAACAACAAAATTTCACTCAAATAAATACAGAATCCAAAAAATTAGTTTTAATCACTCCATCATATGGTGAAAATAATTTATTAGAAGTATGTGGTGTGGATTTAATAGATATTTTATTAAAATCAAATTTCAAAGTATTATTACGCCCACATTTTAAAATTCTAAAAGAATCTGAAGAGTTAATTGAAACAATTAATGAAAAATTTGGGAAAAATCCTAATTTTATTTTAGAAAATGGAGTTATTCCATCAGAGTTATTTCAATCATCTACATGTATGATTTCCGATTGGTCAGGAATTTCATTAGAATATGCATTCACATTTGAACGTCCAGTAATTTTTATCGATGTTCCAAAAAAAATTCTCAACCCTAATTCAGATAATATTTCTTTAGAACCAATAGAAATTTCAATTAGACATAAAGTTGGACATGTGATTCAACCAACAAAGATAGAAGAAATTCCTAATTTAATTACATCATCAAATAAAAATGAAAACAGTGAAAAAATTAGAGATATCCGTTCTAAAACCGTTTACAATATTGGGAAATCAGCTACAATTGGAGCAGAGTATATTCAACGATTAAACAAAGACCTAAGTTTGAAGAGTTAAAAATATACATTATTTCATGTATTGAGTAGTTCGGGTTTCTTCATCACTAAAAACTACACCAATTGTTCTCAACATTGTTACATTATTTTTTTGGCAAAAGTCAGTTAAAGTGATTATGTAATCTTTAAATTTTTCAGGGGTTTCATTTTTCTTAATTAAATTTGAAAATAGATCATCATGATCTAACATTATGACTTTTTCATTTCCTAAAATATCTGTTATATCTTTGATGTTTAATACACCTTCAGGGCTTTCAATTTTAGGTACTAAGGATACATGTTTTGGAATTGTATCAATGAAACTTTTAAGATCTTGTGATGAATTGACATTTGAAATAGCAAAATATCGAATATTTTTATTAGAATTTAGAATAGATACTAAATCATCAAAAGAATATTTGTTGTTTGGAGGTTTTGTTCTACCAATGGGCAAGTCCATAAAAATCTCAGAATTCTCATGTTTCTTTAAAAGAGAGTTTAATTCATTCAATGAATTAATCCATGCAAGATTTATTCGAAAAATAGAATTTTTTGGGAGCAAAATATCATAATTTGTTAGATTTTGTGAGAAAATTCGCATATTTTGTCAAATGAATATGGAACATATTAATGAATTTTTAAAAAAATTCAAATATAAAACAAAATTAAGTGATTTTTAGATGTCAATAATTAACCTACTTAAATCAAAGATAAAAATAACAAAACTTCCAAAAATACAATCATCTGAAATGTATTGATTGCGATGGTAAATTCAGAGAGTGACAACTAAAAATAACTGTAATTAAAGTAAAATTAGATATAATTTGACAATGTTTAGCAAAACAAATACTATTCATCCAATTCTTTTTGCAATATTTCCAATTTTATTAATTGTTACTTCAAACCTTGACGAAGTGATATTCAAGGATGCAGGATTTTCACTCTTAATCGTTGTTGGAATTACCATAATATCATGGATATTTTTAAATTTATTTTTAAAAAACAGATTAAAATCAGGATTGTTCGTATCACTAGGATTAATTCTATTTTTTTCATATGGTCATTTTGTAAGAACTACTAGTCAGATAGGTATTGATGTTAGTGCATTACCTTTTTCACATTCCACTTATGCAGTTCCATTTTATGGCATAATGTTAATTGTTGGGATATTTGCCATAATTAAAATAAAAAAGCGTCTAAAAGATGTCACAGTTTTTGCAAATATCATTGGGATCGTAATAATTGTAATGCTATTGCCAAATGTTGTATCTTATTCATTAGAAAATAGTAATTTGGATACTATCAATAATGAAATGGATTATAGAATTTTACATGAGCCAGAATTAAATGAAAAACCCAACATATACTACATCATATTAGATGAGTATACCAGTGATGAAATTTTATCAGAAATTTACAATTATGATAATCAAGACGTTCTATCCAAACTTTCTCAAAGGGGATTTCATATTCCTACCAACAGTCATACAAATTATGTAACCTCACCTCTTGCAATTAGTGCAAATTTGAATATGTCATATTTTAATGATGGAAAAATAAATCCCACATTAGATAATAGAAATGAGTTTTATAATAATAATCAAATAATGCAGATTTTGAAATCTATGGATTATACAATTATCAATATGAGTTTAGATTATGGTTATCCAGAAATAGCTGATCATCATCTATGTGCACCATCAATGTTTGTAAACCAATTTCATAGTTCATTGATTGATGGGTCCTTATGGCACCCATTTTCAAAATATTTTGTAACTGCAGGGGATCCCCAACGAGATCGAGTAAACTGTAAATTTTCAGAATTATCAAATTTAGAAAACTCTTTTGAAACGCCATTTTTTGTATTGGGGCACATAATGTCTCCTCATCCGCCATATCTATTTGGTCCAAATGGAGAATCACTTAATCCAGAATTTCTAGCTATTGGAGCGGCTTCATGGGATAATAAATCAGGATATGTGAATCAAGTACAATACATTAACAAGAAAATCATTGAAACAGTTGATAAAATATTACAAGAAAATGATTCGGCACCAGTTATAATTATTCAAGGAGATCATGGAACTCCAACCCAACTAGGAGGAGGAGGACTACGTTGGAATAACATCAATGATGACTCCATCAGAGAAAGAACATCTATTTTTAGTGCATATTATCTTCCCAATTTAGATTCAGAAGTAATTTACGAAGGAATTACTCCTGTGAATTCTTTCAGAATAGTGTTAAATAATTATCTAAATGGGGATTATGAATTATTAGAAGATAAAATTTATTTTAGTACATACCAAGACATGCTTAATTTTACAGATGTAACTGATTTGACATTAAAACCAGACTTTAAAGAATAGTCAACGTAAAAATGGGTTGGAGTTATATCATTAATTAACTGGTAATGATTCAAAATTAAGTAAATGCCACTAAACATACTTTTAGAAAAGATCAAGCAGAAACAAGCTGTAATTTCAATTATAGGTTTAGGACGTGTGGGTCTTCCATTGAGTTCTGTCTTGGCAAATTCAGGATTCAAAGTTATAGGGATTGATGTAAATGAAAATAGACTGGATTCCATACGTAACAAAATTTGTCCATTTTTTGATCCTCCATTAGAAGGAAATTTGAAGAAATCAATCACTAGTGGAAATTTAACAGTTTCAAACAAAATTCCTCAAGATAGTATAGATGTAATTATTCTAACTGTAGGCACACCAACTTCAACTGAAGGCGCAGTTGATTATTCACAACTTTATGCAGCTATAAACGAAGTTTGTCTAACTGATTTAAGAGAACGCTTGATAATTTTACGTTCCACATTACCTCCAAAAACAACCGAAGAAATAATCATTCCACTTTTAGAAAATAAAACAAAACTAGAGTGTGGAAAAGATTTTGCTTTGGCAGTTTGTCCTGAAAGAATTTTAGAAGGAAAAGCAATTAAAGAAATTCACGATTTGCCAGAAATTATAGGAGGAGTAAACGAAGTTTGTAATAATATTGCAAAAGAGGTATTTTTAGGAATTAATACAAAAAAAGATATTTTGTTTACTTCACCAACAGGTGCAGAATTAGCTAAACTTTTCACAAACATATACAGATACAATATTTTTGCTTTAGCTAATGAATTTGCAATATGGGCAGAACACTATGGTGTAGATGGAAGTGAAATAATTAAAATTGCAAATCACAATTATGACAGGTGCAATATTCCAATTCCAGGATTTGCAGGAGGCCCATGTTTAAGCAAAGATAGTACTTTTCTTGCAAATAACATTCCATTTGCAAGTATTGTTTCAGCTGCATGGAAATTAAATGAATCAATTCCACAACATATTGTAGAAAATTTAAAAAAAATAACAGGTAATCTATTTGGGAAAAGAATCACGGTTTTAGGAATTTCATTTAAATCAGGAAGTGATGATTTAAGAAATTCCCCATCAGTCAAACTAGTCAATATTTTAACTAGTGCAGGGGCAATTGTTACAATTCATGATCCATTTGTAAAAGATACAACAGATATTCAAACTGCTTTAGAATCACCCGAACTTGTAATAATTGCTACAAATCATAGTAATTTCAAAGAACATATTGAAATTATAAACAAAGCAAAGCCTTCAATGGTTTATGATGTTTGGGGAATGTTCAAAAAAGAAGATTTTCAAAATTGTAAATATGTAAAATTTGGGGAAAGTTACACCAAGAAAATTTAACAAGAAATAATTCAAGAATCAAATATTTATTACAACTATCAAGAATGAGAATTATTTTTATAATGATTTTCATACCATTGGTATGTTTTTTCTAATCCATCATGTAAAGAGATTTTTGGAAGATATCCTAATTTTTTAATTTTTGACAGATCAGGAACACGTCGTTTTGTGCCAGGATTATCAAATTTTGTATAAACAGGTGAGATCTTTTTTCCATGAATTTTTTCCAATTCGGAAATTAATTGATTAATTGTTGTTTCAACAGAATTTCCTATGTTAAAAATTTCATTTTTCCCATTAGAACCACTAGTAATTAATTCAATTTCTTTTACGATATCAGAGATATAACAAAAACTTCTAGACTCTGTACCACCCCCATTTACTAAGAATTTTTCTTCATTTACAGCCTTTCGTATAAATTCTGGAATTACGTGCTCAAAACCCATCTTTGGACCATATGCATTATGAAGTCTAGCAATAGTATAATCAATTCCTAAGCTTCTTGCAAAATTTATGATAATTATTTCTCCAGTAATTTTACTCGAGGAATAGGAAAATCTAGGATTAGTAGAATCAGGTACTGATAAAATTGAAGACTCAGGCGTAGGAAAAATTGTAGGGAATCCATATACTTCAGATGATGATGAGAAAAAGATTCTTTTTGTATCCGTAGATGAAATCCATTCCATCAAATTCAAGGTTGCTTTCAAATTTACTTGAAGTACTTTTTCAGGGATATCATAGAAATATTTTGTACCATTAATTGCAGCCAAATGATAAACAATATCAATATCATTTGGAATTTTTTTTAAATCGTCTGGATTAGTGAGATCGCCTTCAATCAAATGTACATTGTTGTCTAACAACAAATCATTGGAAAAGGAATTCCGTGAATTATTATCAAACGAAATAATTTCATTTTTTTTATTTAATAATTCTAAAATCAAATTACTGCCTACAAAACCTGTTCCACCAGTAACCAAAATTTTTGCCATATCTTTCAGTAATTCAAGTTAAATTTACGGTCTTAAATGAATTTACATTAGGTTTACATTTTTTTATAATGATATACAAATTCCACATATTATTCTAGTATATTCTATTTTTTAAAATTTTTTTTTAGTGAAGAAAATTCAATATTAAAGAGGTCTTTAATTTTTTCATTATTAAGACATGAATTTTGAGGTCTAGGAATATTCTGTTTAATGGATTTAATAGAAATGGGAGAAATTAGTTTTTCTTGTAATCCAAATTTTTTAGCAATGATTTTTGCAAATTCATATCGGCTAATACATTCATTACCAGAAATATGAAAAATTCCTGCATGTTCACCATCAATAATTTTCAAAATAGACATAATCAAGTCATCTACCAAAATCGGAGTTGTCATAACATCATTAAATGCAAACACTTTTTCATTTTTATTTAATTTTTCAGATATGAATTTTATAAAATTAGTTTTTAACGTTAAATCATAAACTAATGATGTCCTTATAACAATATTTTGAGGATATCTTAAGATTTCTTTTTCAGATATTTGTTTTGTGTAACCGTAAAAATTTATAGGATTTGTTTGATCATTTTCTGTATAATTTCCATATTTTCCATCAAAAACATAATCACTAGAAATTTGAACAAACTTTGAATTAATTTCATTACAAAGGTCACAAATTTTTTTTGGAAAAATTATATTTAATTGATATATTTCATCTTTATTTTGTTCACAATAAGATAAATTAGATTTTCCAATTAAATTGATAACAACATCTGGTCGTTCGGTAAAAATGATTTTTTTCAGAGTTTCAAGATCATCAGGAAAAGAAAATCGTATAGGTAAAAAATTTAATTTTGTAAGATTATGATTATTGTAGGTTACTAAAACTTTATTAAAAAATGAAGTTTTTTTTATCAGTTCATTTCCAATCAAACCACTTCCTCCTAATACAAGTAATTTCATATTAGCATCTATGATTGAGCATTAATATTTTGATTTATTTAGTATGAAAATTAAATTTAGTAAATTTTGGTTATGTCTATAAAGGAGATAATAATTTGTGTGTCATGATTACTAAAAATGTTTTAAAATGTAGAATGTGTGATAGTGAAAAATTAGAACTGTTTTTAGATTTGGGAAATATTCCTAGAGTAGATAGATTTCTGACTAGCGATGAATTAAAGTTGAATGAGTCATTGAATCCATTAACTGTTTATTTATGTGAAAATTGTGGATTGGCTCAACTAGGTTTTATTGTTCCAGCATCAGAATTATTTAATGAGGAATATGCATATGAATCAAGTACTACTAAAAATAGGCGTGAAAATCATTGTCAATTAGCAGAATATGTTTGTGATAATTTTAAAATAAAAAATAACTCATTGGTTGTAGATATTGGAAGTAATGTTGGAGTATTACTAGACTGTTTTAAAAATCAAGGAATGGTTACAGTGGGAGTAGATGCATCATCAAATATTGTCAAAAAAGCAAACAAAAGAGGTATTGAAACAATTTTAGGATTTTTTGATAAAAATATTGTTAAGAAGATAATTGATAAGTATGATAAAGCATCAATTGTAACAGCAACGAATCTTTTTGCACACATTCAAAATTATAAATCATTTATTATAGATTTAAAAAATCTTTTAACGGAAGACGGTATTTTTGTTTTCCAAGTACCACATTTTTTAAAACTTATCAAAAATATTGAATATGATACTATTTATCATGAACATATTTCTTATTTTGGTCTTAAGCCTTTGATTAAATTTTTTGAAGACAATCAGATGGAATTATTTGATGTGATTGAAACAGATATTGATGGTGGTTCGATTAGATGTTTTGTTTCACATAAAGGAAGATTCACCAAGTCTTCTAGCATAAAAAGAATATTAATCGAAGAAGATAATGAAAGGATTTACAATATTAAAAGATTAAAAAAATTTGAAAAAGATGTAAAGCAACAAAAACATGACTTAAATAAAATTTTAAAACAAATCAAACAGAACGGGGAAAAAATTGTAGGAGTAGGTGCTCCAGCTAAAGGAATAACGTTATTGAATTATTGTCAAATTGACAAAAATTCTTTAGAGTATTTAACAGAAAAATCACCATTAAAAATTGGTAAATATTGTCCAGGAATGCATATTCCAGTTACAACAGATGAAAAATTATTAGAAGATAAACCAGAATATGCAATGATATTGGCATGGAATTTTGCAGAGGAAATAATGAATAATTTAAAAGAATATCAAGAATCAGGAGGGAAATTTCTCATTCCAATCCCAACACCAAAAATAGTGTAATTTATGTATGAAATTTTATCCAAAAGATCTAACAAATGAAAATTCTTTATGTAATTAATCAAATTTCAGATTGGAGTGGAGATTCGGGACTACTTTGGTTATCAGCCAAACTTATGAAAAAAAGGGGGCACAGTGTAACCATAGTCACAACTGATGGAAATCCATTCAGAGACAAAGAATCAAACATCAAGTATTCAAAAACAGTAGAAACACTTTCCAAATCAAAGAAAAACAGTCTAGTCATAAATGATATTCCAATAATCCCAATACATTGTATATCATCACATTTTGGAATGTATTCTTCAGATGCAGGAAACATTGCAAAAAAAATTATTAAGAAATTTGATATTATTCACATCTATAGTTGGTATTATCATATAGGAATTGAATTTTTTAAAGCTGCCAAAAAATATGAAATACCATTAATTTTTACTGCAATGGGAACATTACAAGATGATGCTCAAAGTTTTTACAAAACACAAAAATCAATAATTGATTTCCTGTTTACAAAAAAAATTATTAATTATGCATCAGTATTACATTCAGTTGGACATTCAGAAATTGAATCATATTTACAGTATGGAGGTAAAGAAGAAAAAATCATCCAAATTGAAAATGGAATAAATCTAGAAGAATTAGAATTAAAAAAATCAACAAATATTTTAGAAAAATTTAAAATTATTAATGAGCCATATATCTTATTTTTAAGTAGAATTCATCCAAAAAAAGGGATAGAATTATTGATAAATTCATTTAAAGAATTAAGTTATAAAAATAATAAAATTTACTTAGTAATTGCAGGTTCTGGTGAAGATGATTACGTTAAAAAAATAAAAAAAGACATTACAGAATCATCTTTAATAAATAGAATAAAATTCACAGGGCTTGTAACCCAAGATGAAAAACTTGATTTATTGAAATCTGCAAAATTATTTTCATTAATTTCAAAAAGTGATGTACATCCTCGTGCAGTTCAAGAAGCATTAGCAATGGGTGTTCCTGTAGTCATATCTAAAGAATCAGATTATCCAGAAGTTCAAGAATATAATGCAGGAAAGATAGTGAATTTAAATGTCAAAGAAATAGCACACACGTTTGAAAAATTGTTACAAGATAATGACGAATTAAAAATATTGTCTACAAATGCTAAAAAATTAATTAATGAAAAATTTTTAGCAGAAGATCAAATACTTAAATTTGAAAAAACATATTCAAGGATGTTATTCAGAAAATAATATAGGATCGAGTATTAACAGTTTTCATATATGAAAATTATTTCAATAATTCCAGCAAGAGGAGGTTCAAAAGAAATTTACCTCAAAAATTTAAGAAAAGTTTTCAATAAACCATTATTAGATTACTCAGTTAATGCATCGCTAAAATCTAAATTTATCAAAAGAACATTTGTTTCAAGTGATCATAAAAAGATAATTCATAGAGCTCAAAAATTAGGTTCTGAGATAATTGTTCGTCCAAAAAAAATTTCAACCAATTCAGCATCAATTGAATCAGTAATTCAACATTGTTTAAACCACTTGGAACGTCATGAAAATTATATACCAGATATAATTGTGCTACTTCAGAACACCACACCACTACGAAAAACAGAACATATTGATAATGCAATTAAAAAATTTCTAAAAACTGATTATGATTCATTGTTAAGTGGATTTTCTTCACATCATTTCTTTTGGAATAAAATTAATGACCATGTAATTCCTAAGAACTACAATCCTAAAAAAAGACCTAATAGACAAAAATTTAAAAATCAATTTATTGAAAATGGTGCCATCTACATTACAACTTTTTCTGCTTTTCAGAGGAGTAAATGTAGAATATCTGGAAAAATTGGAATGTATGAAATGTCTGAAATGTTTTCTATGGATATAGATACAGAACAAGATTTGAAAAAAATTCATAATTTATTTAAAAAGTAATCAAAAACAATTAGTCAAATGCATCTAATCTGAGTTTGAAATATTCTAGATCATGTTGTACCATCTCTTTCACCAAATCTTTAAAACTTAGTTTTGGTTTCCATTTAAGTAAACTTTTTGCTTTAGAGCTATCTCCTAGCAATTCATCAATATCAGTTGGTCTTAGTATAGATTCATCTATTTCAACAAAGTCATGCCAATCTCCTAAACCTGCATATTCCGTTGCAAGTGTTAAAAATTCTTCAACAGTATGGGATTCTCCTGTTGCAATAACATAATCATCAGGTTTTTCCTGTTGTAACATTAACCACATAGCTTCTACAAAATCACCTGCAAATCCCCAATCTCTTTTAGCATGTATATTTCCAAGACTGAATTTAGTAGTTTTTGAATATTTTATTCGTGCTAAATTCCAAGTAATTCTTCGGGTAACAAATTCAATTCCTCTCAAAGGAGATTCATGATTAAATAAAATTCCACAACAGGCAAAAAGATTGTACGCTTCTCTATAATGATTTGTCATGTGGTGTGCAAAAACTTTTGCAGCACCATAAGGGCTACGGGGTTTAAGAATGGTATCTTCATTTTTCATTCCAGATGAATTTCCAAACATTTCACTTGAAGATGCTTGATAATATTTTGCGTTAGGAAAATTTTCTTTTACTGCTTCAAGAATTCTTAGAGTTCCAATTCCAGTAATATCAGATGTAAGAATGGGTTGTTGAAACGATACTCCTACAAATGATTGGGCGGCCAAATTGTATATTTCATCAGGTTGAGCTTGACGTAATGCAGATTGAATAGAGGAGGGATCAGCTAGATCTGCTTTCATCCTAGTGATTTGATCATATGTGTTCATTTCATCTAACCTTTCAAAGCATTTGTGGCTGGTTCGTCTAAAAGTACCAAAAACATTATAGCCTTTATCTAATAGGAATTTTGACAAATATGCACCATCCTGACCTGTAAGCCCAAAAATTAATGCATTTTTCATGAAATAATCAATCCTGCTTGTTTAGACTTAACTAAAAATTCTTCGAAACCTTTTCCACCTTGTTCATGTCCTTTCCAAACTTCAATTGCAAAGCTTTTATCTTCAAATTTATTTAATATGGGAATAATGCTTTCAAATGGAAGATCACCTTCACCAAATTGTAATCCTTCCCCATCTACACCATCAGCATCAGATAAATGAAAATGAGTTACATGTGTCATAATTGTTTTCAGTTCATCTACTACAGATAAATTATTTTTATTACAATTAAGATGGGAGTGACATAAATCAAAGCACACATTTAATCCTGTTTCTTTACAATATTCAAGCATATCATCAGCATTAAGAAAAACATTACAATGCCATCGTCCTCCAAAAAACCACGCATAAGGTGGCATATTTTCTAAAAGGAAATTGACATTTTTAAAATCTAATTGACGAATAGAATCAATCACCATACCCCTCATAGAATCTATTTCTTCTTTCGTAGATTCATTTAAAGAATAACCACCAGGATGAACAATTAATGTAGGAGTGCCTTTGAATTGTTCATTCAAAGATATCGTTTTATCAATTGCCATCTGAATCAAATCGATTGATTTTTCTTTAGAATGAACCTGATTAGTTTCTTTAAGACTAACAATATCTAATAATTTTCTTTCAAAATATTCAAAACAATGAACAATTAACTGTTGATCAAATTTTTGATTTAATTCTAAATTAAGATCACTATCTGAGAAGTGAAATTCTAATACATGAGGATTAAATTTTAGCATTGATTCTAAATCAGGCTTTCTAACCTTCATTCCTAAATTCATTTTAGATCCTCATTTTGTAGATATTCGCCTTTTTTGAGATCACGTGATGAACTTTTACCTAATAATTCAAAATAATATTGGGGAGATAAACCCCTAGCAGGTGTTTTAACTTGTATATTCTCACTAGAAAAAGAATCACCTTTCTTAATATTTGAAGAACATACAATACTTTTACCCAATACCTCTCTCTGTAAAATTTCACCCCGTGTCATTTTTTTAAGTGAGCTTCCCATAGACTTTTCAGAATCTCTAATAAAATGTACTAATTGCTTGAACTCACGGGGTTCAAGAGAAGCAGATTGATCTAGACCCTTCATATTCTTATCAAGTGTTATGTGTCTCTCAACTATGACAGCGCCTAAATTTACAGCAGTAACTGAAGGTATGATAATTGATTCATGGCCACTATACCCTATAGGAACATCAAATTTTTCTCTTAGTTCAGGAATAAGATTCAAATTTAATAATTCTGTAGGTGAAGGATACGTACTATTACAATGAAGTAGGACAAAAAATACATCTTCATTTTTAAGAAAATTTACTGTTTTATCTATCTCTTCAAAATTAGACATCCCTGTGGATACAATCATAGGTTTTTTCAATTTAGCAATATAACGCAATAAAGGAAAATTTGTTAAATCAGCTGATGCGATTTTATATGCGGGAATATTCAATTGTTCTAGAAAATTCACACTTGGGATATCCCAAGGTGTACAAAGGAGAATTATATTTTTTTCTTTACAATAATCCACAATAACCTTAAAATCATTTTCATCAAATTCAACTTCTTTTAATACATCAATGAGGATTTCAGTACCTTGACTGTCTAATGTAGGATTATCTAAAATTTCTTTGTTGTAAATACTTTCTAAATTTCTCTTCTGAAATTTTACTGCATTTGCACCAGAATCTACAGCAGCATCTATTAATTTTTTTGCAGCTGTCAAATCACCATTATGATTTATTCCTACTTCTGCAATAATGAAACATGGGTTATCATGACCTATTTTTATTCCATCAATCATAAAGGAGCTTTTAGAATTATCATTCAACGTAAAAATTAAATTTTTATAGTATTTATTTTATGAGGATTCATATTTAATTAATAATATTTAGAGTGATTGATTTTCAATAAAGATATTTTGAAATAAAAGATGAAGTTAATTATGTATTTAATTTTCGTTTTATGAAATTTATTGATTCAACAGGAGAAGGATCTGTTTTTGATAAAATTGCTTTATAAATTGAGGAGTAGTCAAATAAATAAATCAACGAAATTATTTTAGTAAGAATATTTCCACCGGTAGAATTAATTACTTTAAAGTCAATATTTTGTTCTGTAAAAAATTGTTCAATGATTGAAAATTGTTTTTTTGTTTCAATATAGTCATCGGTACCTCTCAACAAGATTGGTTGTACAGTAGACGGAGTTTCCCATGCTACAATTCCATTATGACATGATTCTACAACATCTTCAGCAATTGCATGGATTTTTGAATTTTCTTGTAATGCAGATTTTAACCGTATAGCGGCTGACTGTAATCCATAGGGATAATAAATTAATGGGATTCCAGAAATCCAGTTTGCTAAATTTATTGCAGTATTTGATTCTGTTAAATTGTTTGATGAAATTTGTTCATGTATAGTAAATAACGAATCAATAGATGATAAAATATCATCATCATTTATTGGAAGAATTTTATGTAAAATGTTCAATATTGAATAAACATATGTTACAAATGAAGATCGGGGGGAATGAATTAAGTCTATAATTCTAAAATTAAGTGTATTATCAATACAAAATTGTTTCATCTTTCCACCACTACAAAAGGCAATAATTTGACAATTAAGTTTCTGAGCAGATTTTAGCACTGCAAGAGTTTCCAAAGTATTGCCTGAAACACTTGTTGTTACAACTAGAGTATTTTTATCAACTGTTTTTGGTAACAAATATCCCTTAACTAAAGTAACATGTATGTTAGTTTTGGATAAAATAGATGCAAACAAATCTCCAATTGCACCAGAACCACCCATTCCTGCAAATACAATATGATCAATGTTTTCAAAATTAGCAGGTTCTAAATCAGAAGTATATGCTTTTTTTGCCAAATTTGGCCAATCATCATA
>Ga0163108_10002095_pt1 | contig 14450 bp, 12 predicted proteins | sample Fk1155metaG_FD_109644 | JGI IMG/M metagenome (GOLD analysis project Ga0163108, IMG submission 109644) | Marine microbial communities from the Central Pacific Ocean - Fk160115 155m metaG | ecosystem: Environmental > Aquatic > Marine > Oceanic > Photic zone | place: The Central Pacific Ocean...
AAAATAGAATATCCAACTGAAATCATGTTAAACTCTCCATTCTTTCCACTTGCCAGTCGTACAGAGATGTTTCCTTTTGCCAGTCCAGCTAATGAATAAATAAGAAACCTGTTTCCGGGTGGATTTTTTTTCACGGATATCAGTGATAATTACATTGCGGTCAAGAATCGAGTTATCAAGATAGAATCGTTCAGCTACTATCTGCATTTCTCGATATTTAGCAATCCGTTCTACAGAGTCCTCCATATCTAAAATATCTAAAACGGAATGCTGAGTCAACCAATCAATCACACGGTTTACCCAAATAAAATTATTTATTCTGAAATCCTTATAATATCCCAGACCTGTTCTGGAATCAAGAAGAAATCCCAATAAAAAGGTTCCCTCTGGGTTCATAACTTGTTCCTGAGTCAATTGAGCACTGTCTATCAGGTCTGTCTCATATACCAAGTCCTCATATTTTTTTAACTCTGGAAAATCTGGAAGAAAATATTTATATACCAGTCCTGCTGCACTGGGAGCGACATCTGCGACGCCAGTGAATTCCTTTGGGAAATTGGGTTTATCAAGCTCGCTGGAGTGATGGTCAAACCACATATTGCAATTGGGATGATAGGGTAGGTCACAAATGATATCTTCACCTGTTATATCAATTCTTCCCTCTTGTAAATCTGTTGGATGAACAATTTTAACCTCATCACACAGCCCCACTTCTTTTAGAATCACTGCACACACAACACCATCTAAATTGCCTCTATAAATAACTCGCATCAAATTATATTATATATTACTGAGAACTAAGTATAATGATTCCACTTGTATTTGCTTTAAGCCAATAGCCTTTACCTGGCAAAAGAACATCAACTAAATCGTAACCTCCACTAAATCCATATAAGGTTCCTTCAACGATGATATTTTCCTCATCTATTATATTTATTATCTGTAAAGGCGAGGTCAATCCTGTGACCATGTTCCACCCCTCATTAAGACCAATCTCCAATTCTTGAATTGGCTCACCTATAAACACATTGGCACTGTTACCTTCAATTTTGAGCCAGTATCCCCTGCCATTTTCAAGAAATGTTTCTTCCTCATAAAATCCATTATAGCCGAAAAGAGTCCCTTCCACAGCATCTGGAAATTGAATCTGATAGTCATTATCCTCAGTATTAACGGGAAGTCCAACCATATTCCATCCTTCCGTGTACTCAATAATTAAATTTTGATTAAATAGTAATTTTAAAGCAACAGGACGATGGTCGGAAACATTTTGGTCATACTCAGACCATCCACCATCGATATACTCGTCAATTTTAATGGTCTGGATGTCAGAGCTAGTATTTTCGAGTTCATCGAACAATTCATTCGTTATAAGGATATGGTCAATGTGCGATGGCCAGGTCGGATAAGACCAGTCAAAACTTGATCCCTGAGCAATGTCCATATCAGCAAAGTGGTAGTTATCTGAATCATCTAAGATCATCTGAAATACATTGTTTTCAATATTATCAGTGAGAATGTCATTTAAATCTCCCAAAATAATCACGTTGTCATTTTGAAAATTTGTATCTACATACTCTTTTAATAAATTACTAGCTATATATCTCCGTGTTTCTTCATCACCAGAGTCGTCAATATCCAAATAGCCGTCACCGCAACATTTAAAGTGATTATTTATAATAATAATATTCTCTCCCATAAAGCTCATGTCCATAACCATAGGCGACCGCGGAAATGGACTCCAATACGGTGATGTGGTATAAATCTCATATATATCATTAATTTCAATTACATCTGTTTTGTAGATATATGCCAGTCCAGCAAACCAGGCGGACTCATAATATCCTTCATACTGAGTAAGTTCATCAAGCATTTGGTCGAACATATTTGTATTATCAACTTCCTGAATCGCGAATAGATCAGCGTCAAGAGCTTGAATGATATCAGTTACGTAATCCACAGTAGTTTGCCCATTTTTTGGAAACCACTCTATATTCCAGGTTAAAATCTCAAAAGTGGAGTCAGTACCAAAATCTAGGTCTTCCAAATCCTGGCCAGACAGATTAGTCATCATGATAAAAACTGTACAATAAATCAGTTTATTAAATATTCTCATTGTTTTATTACTGCTATCATTTTGGATATTAATATGATAATCCATCTCACCTGAGGAAAAAATTTTGTCAGGTAATTAGAATAAATAATTTAATTTGAAAAAACGGAGACTATACCACTAGAACTGGCCTTAAGCCAATAGCCTTTTCCCGGCAATAATGATTCTGATTCTTGATAAATACCATCAAACCCAAACATCGTACCCTCAATAATTATATCATTATCATCAATTATATTTTCAAGTTGAACAGGTGTACTCAGACCTGATATCATATTCCAACCTTCACTTATATATATATTCAGTTGTGAAATTGATTCTCCCGTAAAAGTATTGAAATCATTTGTGCTAATCCTCAGCCAGTATCCTTTGCCATTTTCAAGATTCGTCTCCTCAGAATAGACACCATAATATCCATATAATGTCCCTCCCACAGCATTAGGGAACTGAACCAGATAGCTATTATCATTAACAGATAACGGCAAGCCAACCATATTCCATCCCTCAGAATATTCAACGGTAAGATTGGATTGTGGATACCATATCCTTCTGGCAAGTGTAGAATCAAGGACAAAGGGGTTGGGTAATTCATCTTGATATTCCGCAATTTTCCATGTTCTTTCAGTTTCTATTTCATCTGCTTCATCGTAGTAATTCCAATCCATCAGTGTTTCTTTTTGCAACTCCCAAAACTCATCATTGGCAACATCTGAATACATGGCATAAAAATAAAACATAGCTCTTGCTGTATTTCCTTTTTGTTCTTCCCTTGGTTCAAATCGTTCCTCATTTTGGTTTGGAGGATTATATTTTTCAGCATATTCATCAATGAAGTCTGAAGGAATAGTTGTTTGTGAGTATTCATTCCTATACCAGATATACGTTTCTTCATCAGGAATTTCCTCAAATGGGTCATTACCTCTGGAAGAATTAATATTTGATTTTGTAGGAAATAAATGATGCATATCACTTTTCATTGGTTCATTACCTGCCCCCATACTCTGCGGAAATGTGTGTTCACAATTGATACCCTGTTCATAGGCATTGCTGCTAGGGTCCTGAGTTAAATCAAGTGTGATCGTGTATCCACTATAGACGCCCGTGAGTTGATTCCCTTCCTTAATATCAATCTCAGAATACATAATATCTCTGCAAGTATTATATCCAAGAGTGGAGGAAGTTTTATAGTTTTCTACAACATAATCCCATAAATCCTGCCCTGACAATCCTTCGCCAATGGGAGTTTGGTTGTAGGTAATGCTAATAAATCCAAAAATAAATAATTTAAAAGATAAAATATGTTTCACGATATTAATTGGGTATATCCTTTGGGTTAATTAGCGAAATATATACATTATCACACAAATATTTCAAGTTATTCCATCCCCACTGTTTTGCAAAGAGGTGGGAAACAAAAACCCCACGAATGTGGGGCTTAATGAGCCAGAATCTTTTAATTCTAAGGGCAATCTAGTAAATCGAAACTATATGAAATTGAATATCCTCCTCCATCATCTATTCGAACATCCCAATATTCTTCACACCCACCTAATTGGAGAGTTTCAAAATCAAATTCCATATATACCTGTGAATTCACATAAATATTATTCTGACCACCATTTATCATCAAATATTCAGAAGTTTGTCCAGAACTGATATCTCCAAATTCTACATTCCCAATTTTAACATTTATTTGATTAGAGGTGCTATTTTTTACACTTGCATTGAAGCCTGTACTTTCATCGATAGGATTAGTTGATAATGAATCATCTTTATCTTCACATCCAATTTGAAAAATAAACATTGATATAAGTAACATTATTAAGTTCTTTTTCATTTTACTCCTTTCAAAATTTGTTTGTTATTACTTCATTTATTCCAGATCTACAAAAAATTCTCTAAAGTGTGTGGGATTTTCTTCATCCCCTCAATCTACCCCATCCCCACTTTTTTACATAGAGGTGGGCTCTTGCTTAAATCCTATGAGTGGGGTTATTACTACCGCTCCCAGTTCAAACACGATAAGGTAACTATCAATGCCAGTGTCCATGTTTTGGTGACCACACCTTACCAGATAGCGGCTCGTCGTTTTTGTTCCACCCAGTAGAATTAATCAATTTCCCATCCTTAAAAGTTCCTTCTGAACTCTTCTGTCCATTTTTATCCCAAATAGTCCAAAGTTTATTTTTTTTTCCACCTTTTAATATCCCTGTATATTTCTTATCACCACCTTTGTATAATTCAAAAACATCACCTGTATATGGTTTTTGTTTATTCTTTTCATACCATAATCCACCTTTATAAATCAATGTTTTACCATCAACTGGTTCTTTCATACTACCATCTTTATTCAAGTAAGAATATTCAACCAACAAACCATTCTCATATATCCCTTGGTATTCCTTTTCACCTGAAGAATAATTAGTAAATACTTCACCACTATAAGGTGCATCTGAATTTGGTTGATACATCAAACCATCTCTATTAATAAGTGTTGAATCTTCTACTGTATTGGAACACCCAACAATAAGCAGAAACGGTAATATCTTCTTCATTTTTTATCTCCTATTTAACACTAATTATATAAGTAAAAGGCGTTTCATTGGCTCAAATTTACACCTGTTTGGCGTTTTTATGGAAATCACGACCTATTTTCCCCTGTTTGATGTGAGAGGCTTTATATAATTAGATATGGGAGGGGTGTAAGAGTTTTTTATCCCATCCCCACTTTTTTAGAAAATGGAGTAGCGATTTTATGAAAATACCAGGACCCATATGAAATGGTGTAAATGGCATTACATCAGATTAACATTATGGATATTACAGAAGAAATAAGTTATTTGCACCATCCCTACTATCATTTATTTATCCCACGCTAACAGCAAAAAGAAAAAAAAGAATAATATTTGAAAAGAAAATATTTAGAAAAGTAGACTAAAATTTTAGTGTGCTTTGTATTTATCGTGGGTGAATCCAAAAGATAAATGTTATACAGCGCCGCGACTTTGAAGGTAATTATCATAATTACTGTTGTACTCAAGCACTTTTCCTGGCGTGAGTTCTATGATTCGAGTGGCTAGGGATGAAACGAATTCCCTATCGTGGCTAACAAAGATCAATGTGCCCGGAAAACTCTCCAAAGCGGCGTTTAGGGATTCAATCGATTCCATGTCTAAATGGTTGGTGGGTTCATCCATAATAATCACATTTGGGCGTTGTAGGATTAATTTGCCAAAAAGCATCCGCCGTTGTTCACCTCCGGAAATTACCCTCACTGGTTTGTGGATATCATTCTGGGAAAATAATAAACGTCCCAGAGTTCCCCGGATAACCTCCATATCGTCACCATCTTGACTCCATTGGCTCATCCAGTCAAGAAGTGACATATTTGAATCAAAAATAGTACCATGGTTTTGGGCAAAGTATCCAATTTGAGCATTGTCTGACCATTTGATATCACCGCTGTCCGGTGTGAGGTTATTTACCAAACATTCCAATAGAGTTGTTTTACCGATTCCATTTGGACCGATGATGGCCAGGCGCTCACCACTTTCGATCAACAAATTATAATTCTTAAATAGAGTAAAATCTTCATACCCTTTATTTAATTCTTTCACTTCAACAGCAGTGTTAAAAATTTTCTTTTCCTGTTCAAAACGGATAAAGGGATAAACACGGCTGGAATTTTTAATATCATCTAGTTTGATCTTGGTGATCTGATTCGCTCGTGAGGTGGCTTGTTTTGCCTTGGATGCATTGGCTGAGAAGCGTTTTACAAAGGATTGCAATTCAGAAATCTGTGCCTTTTTCTTAGCGTTGTTTTCGATTAACCTTTGCCGTGCTTGGGTCGCTGCAGTCATGAAGTCGTCATAATTTCCGGGATAAATGCGGAGTTCACCATAATCTAGATCGGCCATGTGTGTGCAAACACTGTTAAGAAAATGACGATCATGAGAAATAATGATCATGGTGCTATTTCGCCGAGTCAGAATATCCTCTAACCAACGGATTGTATTGATGTCTAGGTTATTGGTAGGCTCATCTAATAGTAAAATATCCGGATCTGCAAACAGTGCTTGGGCCAGTAAAACGCGCAATTTCCAACCGGGGGCTACAGCGCTCATAAATCCTTCATGCTGCTCTAATGGGATGCCTACACCCAATAACAAATTGCCAGCGCGGGACTCAGCCCTATAGCCGCCCAACTCTGCAAATTTCATTTCAAGGTCACCTACTTTCATGGCTTCATCTTCGCTCATATCAAGAAGTGCATAGATGCGTTCTCGTTCCTGTTTGATTTTCCATAATTTGCTATGACCCATTATGACAGAATCAATAACAGTCATTTCCTCATAAGCGAATTGATCTTGGTTCAATTTCGCAACGCGATCATTCTTATCGATGGTCACATTGCCTGTTGTGGAATCTTGCTCACCGGAAAGGATTTTCATTAGTGTGGATTTTCCCGAACCATTCGCCCCGATTAGGCCATACCTGTGTCCTTTATCAAAGGTAAAGGATATATTTTCAAAGAGTGGCTTCTCACCAAACTGAATAGAAATATTTGTAGTTGAAATCAATGCGATCTCCGATATTTGGATATAAAAAGTATTATTTCCCTTAGGATTTGAATCAACGTTAGTAAATATACCCCTCAGTTGAATCTTATGTACCTAAAACGAGGGCGACAATATATTACTGGTAGGTTTTATTTCCATAATAATTACATATTAAAAACAACTAAAATATTGATAAAAAGGATTCTAAAATGATAATTAAGTTTATAAGGTTAACATAGATAAATTCCATTGAGATTTAGATTCAAAGAATGACTTTAATACAGCAAAACCTCATAAGTATCAGAAAATGGTTAGCAGATAATGATTTGGATATATTTATCATACCCCATGCGGATGAGTACCTTTCGGAATATATTCCTCCGGAGAATGAACGACTGGCATGGGCAACGGGGTTTACCGGGTCAGCCGGTATGGCTATTATTTCTAAGGATACTGCCGCTATTTTTGTAGATGGCCGCTATACCGTTCAGGTAAAGGAGCAAGTGGACGTCAACCTCTATAATATTCTTCATATCTCCAATGATCCCTGGATAAAATGGCTGAAAGCCAATCATAAATCAGGAGAAAAAATTGGCTATGATCCCCGAATGCATCGGGCAAACTGGAAAAAAAACACCGAAAAGAAATTAAACGGGACGTTCAAATTAGAGGCCGTGATAGAAAATCCCGTTGATTTATTTTGGGAAAACCGCCCAGAATCCATGGGTGACAAGGCTATCCTGTTGGATGAAAAATATACAGGAGAATCCAGCATTGATAAGAGGTTGGAATTGGGAAAGGTTATTTCTGATAATGGCTGCCAAGCCGCTTTTATTACGCAATTGGATTCTATCGCCTGGCTTTTGAATATTCGAGGAACTGATGTGCCCTGCAATCCGGTGCTCCTTTCTCATGGGATTCTATACGCTGATGGTGCTTTCGACCTCTTTATTCCAGAAACTAAAATTCCTGATGGATTTCATCAGCATGTAGGCGGAAATGTAAGGGTTTTCTCCCAAGAGAAAATCAAGTCCAGATTAAGGGAGTTATCCGGAAATAAAGTACAATTTGATGCAGCCAATAGCAATGTATGGTCCAAAAATATTCTCTCAAATTCTAATCTAGAACTTGTGAAAAAAGATGATCCATGCTCTCTACCCAAAGCCTGTAAAAATGAGGTTGAAATTTTAGGAATGAAGAAATGCCATATTCGGGATGCAGTAGCTGAAATTACTTTTTTATCATGGCTGGACAGTAATGTTAATAAGGGTAATCTGTATGATGAGGCTATATTAGCCGATAAACTGGATTCCCTTAGATCAGAGCAGGATGATTTTCGAGGAATCAGTTTTGGCACCATTTCAGCAGCTGGGAGCAATGCAGCCATGTGCCATTACAGCCATAAGAATTATGATGCACCTGGTAAACTAGAGATGGATTCAGTCTATTTGGTTGACAGCGGCGGCCAGTATTTAGATGGTACTACTGATATTACCCGGACAGTAGCTATTGGGTCACCCAGTGAATTCATAAAAAAAGCATTCACGCTGGTGCTAAAAGGACATATCTCTCTAGGTTCTGCTCAATTCCCGGAAGGTATCGGTGGCCAGCATTTGGATACATTAGCACGACAATTCCTCTGGCATGAAGGCTTGGACTTTGACCATGGAACCGGTCATGGCGTTGGCTCTTATCTGAATGTTCATGAAGGTCCACACCGCATTGGAAAAGGCTCTAATAATGTTCCTCTAAGAGAAGGTATGGTGGTCTCCAATGAACCGGGATATTATGAGGAGGGGCAATTTGGTATCCGTATCGAAAACCTGATATTTGTGAAGAAAGTTGGAGAAGTGGATGGAAAAAAACTCTTGGGTTTTGAAAATCTTACCTTTGTCCCCATTGACACCCGCTTATTGGATTACTCCATAATGACCCATAAAGAAAAAGACTGGCTGAATGGTTACCATGCAGAAGTATTTGAAAAGATAGGTCCGTATGTTGAAGGAGAGGTGTTGGAGTGGCTGGAGAAGGCGGTTAAATCTATATAATAGAATGATCCTATCGAAAATAGACTATTAAGAAATTTATCCTTCGAAAGGTTTTATTTTAAAAAACTATTTTTCCAACACAACCAACACTAATGGTATAAGTAAAAGGCGTTTCATTGGTTTAAATTTTCATCTGTTTGGCGATTACCTAATGGTACCTCATGTATTCTCCTTGATTCCTTAATAAGGCTTACAATCACCTTTCTTTTTGGATCTAGATTACCAATCTTGCATAATCTTATTTGCTTCGAACAATAGATTTGAAGTCATTTCCTGAAGGGTTTTGAAACACTTTTAAATCAAACTCAGATACTATTGCCATTAAATGATCAAAAATATCCGATTGAATAGATTCATACCTTATCCAATCTGTATCATTGGTAAATACATAAATTTCCATGGGAAGACCTTTTTCTCCTGGTGGTAATTGTCTAATTAGAAAAGTCATTTCATCATGTATATCACTATGATTTTTTAGGTACACTTTTATATAAGCACGAAACGTTCCAATGTTTGTAAATCGCCTTTCATTTACCATTTGACCTAAATTTTCTCCAACTGTCTGATTAGAATTATCAACTTCCTTTAATTTTGATTCAAAATAATCTTGAAGTAAATCAAACTGCTGAAATCGTCTCAGCAGTTCTTCATCCCAAAATCTAATAGTGGATATATCAATATGTATAGATCGTTTAATTCTTCGCCCACCGCTATCTGTCATACCTCGCCAATTTTTGAAAGATGAATCAATCAATTTATGGGTTGGGATAACAGTAATAGTTTTGTCCCAATTCTGAATTTTTACTGTATGAAGCGCAATATCAACCACATCACCGTCTGCACCAAATTGAGGTGCCTCAACCCAGTCACCAATTTTAAATAAATCATTGGAATTAATTTGAATAGTTGCAACAAATGATAAGATTGTATCTTTAAAAACCAGCATCAAAACCGCCGTTAATGCGCCAATTCCACTCAATAAATAAACAGGGGATTGCCCTGTTAAGATTGTTATGATCCCCAGAGTTCCCACAATGAATAAAATTAATTTTATAACTTGGAGATATCCTTTGATATGCATCCTTTTTGAAAACCGGCTTCTATCATAGACATCACCAAAAGCTGATAATAAAACATTGATGCAAATAAGAATAATTAGAACAAAGATTGAATTCAATATTCTGTGAATAAAAATTGAATACTGATTAAATATCCCCTCTAAATTGTACAAAATTAAAAGGGGAAATAAATATATTAGTCGATTGAAAAAACCGCTTTGTAAGAATACATCATCTAATTTTGTCTTTGTTTTTCTAAACCATGAATTTATCGGTTTTAGGATAATGATCTTTGAAGCAAGGAAAGATATGTAACTACCGATACATACAAGACCTGCCTGAAGATATATATTTTGTTTAATTGTTGTTAGAAATTCCAAAGAATTATAATTCCATGTTAAATAGACTGAATTTTAAAATAACCGGTATATAAAGAAATAAACATAATCTCAATTTTAGAATATCTTTTAATTTTTAGTTTTCAAGTAACGGTGTGACTAATTATTATATAAATACTTTTCATGTATTAAGATTTCATTTGACTCTTTGTTCCAATAAACATTCATTGCTCACCATCTTTTTTGGTCATTTAGTAACTGAATTCTACTAATACCTCTTGTGTAAGGTTCAGAAAAATTTGATCCATTAGATTTCAAAAGTCTTATTATTTCTATTTACGTTTCAATTATTTAAGTATTCTTAAAAAGTGAATTCTATCCCATTATTTAGTTGGATATATGAATTGACCGTACCACCATGAGGATCATTATCATAGCGATAATTGAGCTCTATAAAGAACGATAGATTTTCATCCATTGAGAAGTCAATGCTTCCATCATAAAGCAAGCGATAATCATTTATATCTGAAGAAGAAAACTGATAATAAACTGTATTATTAAATTTTGTATTTTCAGTAAATTTTATATTCCAACTCAAATAATTGGTGGATCGCAAAAGATTTTTTTCAGGTTCAATAACCAGATCATAGATTTCATTTTCTTGCATAAGACCAATACCCAAAAATGTATTAATCTTATCATTGGAACCAATTTTATAACGCAATCCACTTCCTGCCAGATTCCTGTCCTTCATCAAGAGGAAATTATTAAATCCAAATTGAGAAAAAATCTCGAAAAATAATGTAGATGAGATCATTTTTGTCATTCGTAAATGACTAAATCCTTTGTTTACGACCTGATTTATATCTAAACCCTCTTCCTGTTCATATCCATTCTTATAATTAAGGATTAAAAAAATGTGCACCCCAGAGAGATTAAAATAATCTACTCGATAGGATACTGCTAAATCTATAACCTCTGCATCTGCTTTTTCAATCCCGAAATCAACATTAACTTTGTTGATAAATCCATCATTAAAATTTTCAGACCTCATTGATTCTGTATTAATCTGAGCATGAATTGACCCTATAATCAAAATGATAATTATTAAATATTTCATCTCTTCAATTTACCCCATCCCCACTTTTTTACAAAGAGGTGGAGTGCTTCCAATATTTACCCAGAGGAATCAATTTAGAAAACATTGCTTAATATGAGTAATAGCATATTGATTATGTTAATTTTTGTTTACTTATTAAGTATTTGTAAGATAGGTAAAGGAGATACTCCAAAAAGACCATACTGCTTTTCCACTTTATCATCAAAAAATACTTTTTCATATGTCAATAATCCAAATGCTCCCACCCAATATTTATTTTTTTTGAAAGACCCTCCCTTGCTGTTAATCAATTTTCCAATTCCTATTCCACCTAGCATAAAAGAAATTTGTGTATCATAATATTTATATACGACTACAGGTTTTTCTTTTTGATAATATCGTCTTACTCCAAAAGTTCTCCCTAATAATAAAGGGGCAGTATCTTCGAAGTGGTCTCCCGTATTTTTTAACCCAACACCGATAGTTAACTGATAAGATAAAAAAAATGTTTTGCTATCATTGTATCCAATTTGAATGCCAGGACTAATATATGGAGTGAAAGGTATATGCTGTCTATTGTGTCCCCAAGCCAACCCAACCAACAATGCTATAAATAAGAGTCTTTTCATCTTTTCAATTTACCCCATCCACACTTTTTTGCAAAGAGGTGGGGCTTGTCTATTGAAATATCTTTTATTTATGAATGATCGACCATTGTGACCAGCAAAGCACCAAATATTGCCAATAATACACCAATTATCTTTCTAGCATTTAAAGATTCACCTAGGAATAATCTTGCAAATATAACAATGAGCACAGTAGAGAGTTGATTATAGATAGCCGCTCGACCTGCAAGCGTATATTTAAATCCTGCTAGCCATAGAATCACAGACAGATAGGTTCCTAGAATAGAACCTAATACTAAATGGAAGTTTCTAAAACCATTTTTAAAATTCTGAATAAGATCATTAAAACCATATTTTATAAGGCAAATTATTATGGAACCGAAAAGCCCAACACTGAATCTGTAAAGGGCAATATATAAGATTGGGTGTTCTACAAGAATCGGTTTTACAGTTAATACTGAATATGCAGTGAAAATTTGTGCTAATATACCAAGACAAATACCAATGTAGAGATTTTTTCTAGTTATGTTCTTAGGTACTTTGTATATCGTAATTGCAATACCAGTGATGACAATAAAACCACCCAAGTATGATTGAGCAGCAATAGTTTCATTGAATAAAATAAATGCTAGAATAAAGATTGATGGTGTATATATTGTGGAGATCAATCCAGAGATACTTGACCCCATTCTTTTCAAAGATTCTAAGAACAATACGTCTGCAATGGTTATGCCCAAAAACCCGCTAATTATAAGTACTGTTAATTCATTTGAGGAAAATTTTGGAATGGGTATTGAAAAAGCTATTATAGTAATAAAGAACCCACACACACCAATCAAATTCTTGATTGTGTTGAGTTGCAAGGCTTCAAATTTCTTTGATGAAATATCAAAGAGAATAACAGCAGAAGACCAGCAAAGAGCAGTTAATATAGCATAAATATCACCCATAACAGAATCTACCCATCATTCCACAAGTAAAATATTCAATATACCCCATTCCCACTTTTTTAAAAAGAGGTGGTTAGTTTAATTTCCTATTAAGGTAATAGAACCAAAACCATTGGTCCTAACCCAATATCCTTTCCCCGGTTCTATATTTTCTGTATTTGAGTATCCACCAGAAGTAAATCCATAAATCGTACCCAAAATGATAATTCCATCTGGGTCTTGAATATCAGAAATAATCATAGGAGTACTTATTCCCGAAATGAGATTCCATCCTTCATTCAGACTAATAGCAAGTTCATTAATTGGGGTGCCCGAAATAGTGGTACTTCCTTCTTCATTGAATCTCAACCAGTATCCCTCGCCAAAAATTAGTGTTAGTTCTGTCGTGTAAGTATCATCAAAGGAAAAAAGTGTGTTCTCAATGGCATTTGGAAATATCGTTAGGTAATATGGGTCTTCTACTTCAATAGGTAAACCAACCAAATTCCAGTCTGTTTGAATTTCCATATTAAATTCTTCCTGACTATTTTGCATAACTACTCTAAATCCCATATGATCTGTAGTTACAAAGGGTGGTGTATCAGTACGACTACTGCTCATTGCAACGAATCCTGGATAAGTATGATTCCCTCCTCTAAGTACTTTTTTCTCATTATCTTCGGAGATGTTATCATTAATAGGATTTAAATAAATATTATTATCAACACAAAACTGATAGAAATTTTCATCATACCAATCTAAGCACCATTCCGAAACATTCCCTGCCATATTATATAGTCCAAATGGATTAGGTGGATATAATTCACCTACAGGGGTCAGATAGGTTTCACCACTCGGTCCTCCGAAACCTGTACCATAATTAGCTTGACTATAACTTAGGTTTCCATCGTTAGTAGGATATTCTAACTGCTGACCAGCCCTTGCAGCATATTCCCATTCGGCTTCAGTTGGTAGAGTTAAGCTATAATAGTCAACATACATCATTGCTCCATACCAACTAACCCAAGAAGCTGGCCAATTCTCATAGCCTTCTACGACGCTAAATGTATATGAAGTTGTATCCACTTCAATCCAACATCTATTTAATGGATGCTGCCCTCCACCGGCAATATCACTTAACTTAATTAGGACTTCCCCAGACCATACGTCAGATAGGGTACTATCTGCCATTATACTCCAAGCATGGCCATTAGCTATCTCTTCAGGTGTACTTGACCAATCCCCTGGAATCCCCTCTTCAATAATTAGATTCCCAAGATTTACCATATCATTAAGAAAAATAACATAATATTCATTGGGAACTTCAGTTTGACCCATTTTAAAATTATCTACAGTCACACTATGTTCAGGATCTTGGTCATTGAACATAGGTGGCTGGTTATTATTCCCCATAATAAAACTACCACCGGTAATTTCTATCATAGTTCCGGGGTACGTTTGACAAAAAGAGATTGTTATTGAAAAAATAAATAATATAAATATATTTTTTATTTTATTTAATTCTTCTACAGTATTATATTTTTTCTTATATCTTCTATAAAGAGGTGAGAAACAAAATACCCCACAAATGTGAGATAGTTTAGTCAACATAATTTAATGAGTATCCTTTATCATATTTTTGAACAGCCTTTAATACATCACGGCGGCTCACTTGGCCAA
>Ga0163108_10002097_pt1 | contig 14444 bp, 16 predicted proteins | sample Fk1155metaG_FD_109644 | JGI IMG/M metagenome (GOLD analysis project Ga0163108, IMG submission 109644) | Marine microbial communities from the Central Pacific Ocean - Fk160115 155m metaG | ecosystem: Environmental > Aquatic > Marine > Oceanic > Photic zone | place: The Central Pacific Ocean...
CACTACCTACTCGTCAAAAAGTATACAGATTAAATATATATAAAGAACCTCTATTACTATCTGATCAAGCTCTTTATATTGAAAGCTGTAAAAACAAGAGTTTAGTAGAAGAACTATCTTGTGTTTCAATGAAAGCCGATGAAAATAAAATCTCCAAAGAAGACTATCTATTTAAACCGTACCAAGAATTATTAAAAAAACTCCTATCCAAGTCCACAGAAAAACTATCTAAAGAAGATATAACTAAATTTAAGCAATTAAAAAAAGATCTTAGTAATAGATTTAATATATAGCATTTATATATTTAGGTGATCTATGGTTGTACTCTTCAGGACACAATCCCTTGAACTCTCTAAAAGTTTTCATGCTGTCAAAAAACAGTCTGATTACCTTAGGAGGAAGTTTTAAGCTTAAATGTAAGAGTTAGCTTTTTGACTTACTTAAATTGTCATGATGTCTTTTGTCTCTAGGCTGTTTTAATAGTAATATTTAATTAGATTAGGACGTCTTTTTGAAGAGATCGATAATTATGTTTATAAGATTAACCATTATTGTTTTGTTTATATCTTCAGTGGTGATAATTAAATTTTCTGAGGCAAAAACAAAAATAGATAAATATCATTGCAAAGAGTTCCACCAACAAAAAGCAAATTTTAATTATGTCGCTCAACCGGGTTTTAGAAAAATCGCATCAAACCCAAAACCTACCATTGATGTACCCCTTGTTGGGGTTTCACTGGGTGTTGAGCAAAGTAAATTAGCTAAAAATAAAAAATATTATACAATGACTTGTACTTATGGGTTCGAGGGGAATGCGCTTTATCAGATAGAGAAAACCTTTACATACAAAAAGTGTAAACAATATAATCATAAGATTAAATGTAAGAACTAATACTTCTTACCCGCCCACATTTCTAAAGCCTCAAAAAAAAGTTCAGTAAATATTGCTAAAATAGCTGCTGGAATAGCTCCTTGTAAGATAATTTCATTATTATTAAGAGCAAGTCCTGTAACAATGGATTCTCCTAATCCTCCAGCTCCAATGAAAGCAGCAAGTGTTGCAGTACCAATATTAATCACAGCTGCTGTACGTATTCCGGTTAAGATAATCGGAATCGATAATGGAAAATGTACAAACCTTAGGATTTCATTTGGATAAAGCCCCATTCCTTGAGCCGCTTCATTTAAATGAGGATCAATATTATCTAAAGCAGCGTAAGTATTTCTTAAAATCGGTAAAATACTAAATAAAAAAAGTGCAGCAACTGCAGGTTTAACTCCAATTCCAAACACAGGAATCATAAATGCTAAAAGAGCTATTGATGGAATAGTTTGTAATAATCCTGCTGCTACTAATATAGGACGAGCAAAAAGCTTAAATCTAAAAAGCATTATGCCAAGAGGCACAGCCACAATGACTCCAAGTAAGATTGCTAAAAAAGTTAAAAACAAATGTCTTTGTGTTTGCTGAAAAAGGGTGCTCCAATCTAATCCAGAAGATTGAGTGACCTTTTTTTGTGTAATTAAATTGTTTTTGATTAAGAAATTAGAAGCAATTTGTTCAAAGCTTTTACCGCCGTATTCTGCTTGGGCATTAAGCTCTATCATTTGAGTTTCATTAATGAGGTTACTGAGTTGATATAAAATGTCTTTTACTTTTTGTGGGAGAGTGTTTTTTATAAAAGGAATAGCGTGGTATTTTGGGAAAAACTCTTTAGTGTCTTTGAGTATCACTAAATTAAAACGTTTAAGTTTGGCATCTGTGCTGTAAGCATCAGTGAAATCAGCTTTGTTGTTTTTTATCGCTTCATAAGCTAAAGAATGCTCCATGCTAGTGACATCAAGATTGATTGCATAAGCACGACTTAATCCAGGCCATCCATCTTCGCGCTTTGAAAACTCAAAAGTAATAGCACCTTTTAAATTTGAATCTTTTAGGTCTTCAATAGTTTTTAGGTTCTTGTTTTTAGAAAGTTCTTCTGGAATCGCAATAGCGTAGGTATTGTTAAAACCAAAAGGCTTAAGAATGCTTAAATTTAGTTTTTTAAGCCGATCGTTGATTTGATGAGAGGTGAGGTTTTGATTTGTTTTAAGGTAAACCCGAGAAATAGTACCTGTGTACTCAGGATAGATATCAACATCACCTTTTTTAAGAGCTCTATAGACAATTGAGCTATTCATTCCAAAACGCCGGTCTATTTTATAGTGATGGTGTTCTAAAAGCTGCGCCATGATTTCAGCTAAGATGTAATTTTCAGTAAATTTCTTACTGCCGATAACAAGTGTTTGAGTAGAAGTTTCTGACTGTCCAATTTGTGTAAATAAAAAACAAAAAAAACATAAAACATAAAGCAAGGTAGATTTAAACATAGTTTATCTCCCTGCTTTTTAAAAATCGACTGACTAGTTTTTTCACATAATCTGTTTTTGGGTTATTAATAATTTCACTTGGTTTATCAAACTGATCTAAGTTTCCTTGATTAAGCATTAAAACCTTGTCAGACAGCTTAAAAGCTTCTGATAGATCATGAGTAACAATCATTGCAGTAAATTTTAGCTTTTTTTGCATACTTAAGAATTCATCTTGAACTTCTTCACGGGTGATAGGATCTAAAGCACTAAAAGGCTCATCCATTAAAACCAATTTAGGTTTTAAAAATAATGCTCTAACAAAACCTACGCGTTGTTTTTGACCGCCACTGATTTGTCTTGGTTTGAGGTGTAAGTATTGCTTTGGGGGGAGGTTAACCATTTCCATCAGTTCATCAGCTCTTTGGTTAATTTTATTTTTGCTCCAGCCTGATTGTTTAGCTACTAATGAAATATTCTCTTTAATTGTCATATGGGGAAATAAACCACTTCCTTGAATGGCATATCCCATCTTACGTCTTAAGCTCACAGGATCTATATTATCAATAGGTTTACCAAAGATCTTGATGTTTCCACTTTCAGCAGCAAGCAAGCGGTTCATTAACCTCAGTGCTGTGGTTTTACCGCTGCCGCTTTCGCCTAAAAGAGAGTAGATTTTTTCTGGTTCTAACTCAAAACAAAGATCTTTAAGGACCACTTTAGAGCCAAAGGACTTGTGAACACCCTGAAATGAAATCATGCCTTTGTTTATCAAAGTTTATGTAAAAAGAACAGAAGAAGATCTAGTAAAAAAAGCTTTAATCTTATAAGCTTAGGTTAAAACGATTGGGGAGAAGTTTCATTGAGTGCATTTGCATTATCTTTAGTTTTAGTTGGGTCACTCATGCATTTAGGATGGAATGTATTAGCAAAGCAAGCTCAAGATAAATTAGCTTTTATTTGGTTAGCATTATTGTTTCCAGCAATCATTGGATTTGGATTTTTAATTTATGAGATTAATTTTGGGCAAGTAACAACCACTTCTTGGATATGTCTTTTTGCTTCAACGATTTCTCATGTTTTTTACTTTTGGTTATTAACCAGTGCGTATCATCATGCAGACTTAAGTTTTGTCTATCCGTATTGTAGAGGGATTGGTGCGTTATTAGCAGCTCTTATGGGAGTTCTCTTGTTAGCAGAAAGACCAAGTCTTTTAGGTGGAATAGGGATTTTATTTACAATCGTGGCAATTTTTATTGAGCCTTTATTTACTCAAAAGAAAAGTCTTTCTTCTAAGGGAGTTCTTTTATCTGGATTAACTGGGTTATCGATTGCGAGTTACTTTATTATTGATAAAATTGGCTTAAGAGGAATCTCTTATGTTTCTTATCTGCTAATATTATTTTTATTTGTCACGATAGCTTTATTTCCATTTGTATTAAAAAACAGTCGTTTTAAAAAAGAGTTTTCTCGTTCTAAATCGAAACCATTTTTAGCCAGTTTTTTTATTACTTTTGGTTATGGAGTGATTTTACTTGCGATGACCATGGCACCTGTGAGTTATGTGGTTTCAGCGCGAGCAACAGGAATTGTGTTTAGTGCATTAGCAGGATGGATGTTTTTTTCTGAAAAGATTTTACCTGTAAGAGTAGTTGCTATTGTAATGATTACATTAGGAATTATCTTTATTGGGGTGAGTTAAATTTACGTTATTTTAAGTTTGATTTCATTTTGATCTCGATTTAATTTACCTTCATGACACAAAAGGTATTAGTCACTGGAGCAAGTGGATTAGTCGGGAAAAGGGTTTGTAAAGAACTTCTCTTTGCTGGTAAAAGTGTCATTGCTGTGGGGCGTGCTAATGAGCAAAGTTTTAATCTAAAATCTTTCTATAAACCTCAATGTAACTAAAACCTCTCGTTTTTCCATAAAATTGACCAATAAGTCCTATGTGATCTGTTTTATATTCAGCAATCAGTGTTCCAAACTGTGTAGATTGTTTTGATACGAACCCATCATTAGATCCTTCATTTTTATTAATTAAGTAAGAGGTAAGCCAAAAGAGTGGATAGGTTTTGAACAAAATAGGTTTAGGAATTTGCGCACAAACATATTTTATTGGAAAGCTATAATCATTTTCATTTTTAGTCCAAAGTTTTTGATAAAAACGTGGTTGAAGTTCATAAAGTGAATCCATAAGTGGTTTAAAGTATGAAAGCCATTTTAATGGGTAAAAGAGTTTATAAAAAAAAGAAGCAGCTGTGCTTCCATTGTATGGACATGAGATAGAAGTAAAAGAAGCAATTTGATCTAAAAAAAGATTTTGTTCTAAAAGATAGCGTGCTTCTACTCCTCCTTTTGAGTGAGCAATAATATGAAACTTTTGTTGAGGTAGTTTTTTTTGAATAAAATTTTTTAAGATTTCTGAACGAGTTTTGTAGTCGCCCCATTTTGGAAGAGGACATACATAAACTTTATATCCAAGCTCTTGAGTAAGAAACTGTGGAATCTTATAAAAGTATTCCCAGAATTTTCCGTAAGCTGGAGCAATTACTCCGGGAATAAGTAAAATAGGAAATTTGCTATTTTCAGGCATCAGCTGATGTTACAATGCCTTGCATGAATGTGGAAGATTCAATTCGATATTGGTTTGAGACTTTAGAAAATCAGGGTGAATATATCCAAATTCATATCTGGTGTAAAAACAGAAAGACATTAAAAGAAGAAGAATTTGTCTATTCTCATGCACAAGTAGATGGAATTGCAGCAATAAACTGCATGATGAAAGAAAAGGGAATGGAGCAATTAGATCTAATTCCTAAAATCCCTAAAAGGCATATACCCGGATTAGGAACTCAGTTTTTGCTGTTTTTAAAGTATTTATCTCGATTGCCGTTTTGGAGTGTGCCGTGGACTTTACCAAAAACGAACTGGAAGCCTGGTAGAAATCCAGAAGCTCCTTCTTCGAAATCATGGAAAATGCTTTCATTAAAAGACTCTGACCTTATTCGTAAACAAGCAAAAAAAAATAACGTTCATTTAAATACTTATTTACTTTATTGTTTGGACCAATCACTGAGCGCTTATTATAAAAGCTTAACTAAAAAAAGAGTTTGGCTTATTCCTGTGTCGCTACGCTATGAACAGCAAAAGCAGTATGACAAGAATATCACTGGTTTTGTAGATGCTTATTTAATTCAAAAAAAATCACTTCAAAAGTTAAATGATGAGATTAAAAACTCACTATTAAAAGGAGATGCTTTTGGTGGGCATTTTGGTGTTGGAATAGGAAGATTTATAGGAAAGACTTTGTTAGGGTTTTTGGTAAAATCAAATCACTATATGCAAGTCAGAACGGGGGTTTTTACTAATCTAGGAAGCTGGGGAGAGCATAAAGAAGAGGTTGATTATGACTGGGCTGGTTTACCTCCTGTGATTCGCTCACAGCCTGTAGGGGCATTAACAGCCACATATCATGGTCATATGCTCTTAGCGTTTCAGTTTCACCCTGTTTTAAGTAGAGATCCTCAGTTAGCTCAAAAGGTTATAGAAAGTTGGATTCAGATTTTAATTGCAGGACCTGATTCTAAAGAATTCTGATTTTTTTTATGTGTTTTAATTTGATGGTGAACGATTTGATAGCGTTCATAGTATTTGGGATTGAGTGTCTTAAATAGTTTATCCCACCAAGTATAATAAATGGAGTAATTACTAGTTCCAGACTCATGGTGCATGATGTGATGTGTGGCTGCGTTCCAGTGCCTTGTAATGGGAAATTTATAAAGCCATGATGGATAAAACTCTAATGAAAGATGGCCAGCACTATTGCAAGCTAACATCCATAACACTAAAAAATAAAGTGCTGCAGGATGCATTGGCAGAAAGACAGGCAATGCAGCAAAAAAGACAAACTGAATAATAGCTTCTACTGGATGAAAGTAAAAAGCACTTAATGGGTTAGGGCGAATCTCTTGGTGATGAATAGCATGAAATCGGTGTAAAAACTTAAATTGATGCATTAAGTAATGAGTAAAGTAAAAATAAGCATCATGAAGTAGGATTCCAGCGATAACACTGAAAATAAAATATCCCCAGCCATAGCCATTTATTTGAGTGTAAGTTTGATTTAGATCGTTATGATTACAAAAAACATATATAGCAATAAAAGATATAAAAACAGATAAGCTTGTTAGATTTTTATAAATCACTTTTTTAAGTTTTATATCATCTTTTTTGGTTTTAATGATAGCTCGATGTTGAAGGTTGTTAAGGTAAAAAAAGTAAATCAAAATAAACGGGGCAACAATGATAACACTGTATGACAGCAAAAATACTGAGCTATATTGTATAAATTCTAGTATTAGCTCAGACATTTTTACCTCTAAGAGAGTAGATAAATGATTTCATCACTTTTGAATCATCGACTCTTTTGTTTTTTGTGGCTGTGTTTAAAAAATAATCCCAGATGGGTGTGATTTGACCAAAGTTCTTATTGGCGATTACATGATGGGTGAGGTGAAACTCTTGTAAGAATCTCATGATTCCAGATTTAAATTGTTTTTTATGAACAATGTAATGAACCCACTCATAAAAGGAATAAGTAATGAGAAATCCAAGTAAGATAGCAGCTGTAAAGCCGATGTTTTTTTGTGTTAAGAAAAACCAAATACTAAAATGAAACGGAAGTCCGATAAGAGCTGTAACGACACCTGAGTTGATAACTTCAATGTCTTTTGGGTTTTGATGATGATAGTGATGAAAAGAGTTTACAGCTTTTCCAAGAAAGTTGTTTTTAAGTTGCCAGTGGAAAAAGAATCGATGGTAAATATATTCAAAAAAAGTCCAATAAAAAAAACCAACGAATAGACCAAGTATACTAAAATAACTACTGACATTATTTTGAAGCATAAGATAAATCATTCCAAAACACATAGGTAAGACAAACCTTAAGACTGCCCATGGATTTTTAGATGCAAAAAAAGCAAGTAACCAACGATGGTCCTTTAAAAGTGATTGATGTTTACTGATACTGGTACTCATAAGTTTCTTTTTCTAGGTTTTCATTAAAAAGGTATGAAGTAAATTCCATTCGATCAAAATCTTGTAGAGTTCTTTTGACCACCATTGTGGAGTGATCGATCCCATTTACCTGAATATTTTTTGCACCTGGTAGCTGTGTCGATTTGAATGGAACAATCCCGTCTCCTTTTGCGCCAACTTTATCTAAGTATTGAATAAAAGGGCTAAGAACAGACTTTATTTTTTTTTCTTCTAAATCTACCATGCTTCCAACACAGGTAATATCCATTGTGTTTACAATTTCTTTAATTTTATCTTGATGAATGTTCATATATTGAATTCTGTATTCAGGAGAGATTTCGTTAAGAGCTTTCCAGCTTCCTCTTAATGCATAGATGGTGGATTTAGTAAACCACTTAAGAGCAAGTTTTTCTTCAATAAGATGAACAAGAGGGGTTCCAAAAAAAGGTGCTTGAATAAAAAAGATACGTTTAATGTTTTTTCTAAGTTCAGGAAAATGAATTAATGTATCGAGCAGGTCAATACCACCTTTAGAGTGCGTTACGAAAGTAAGGTCTTTTTTGTCTTTAATGAAATCTTTTATGAATAAAGCATTTTCTTTTACTGTTTTTTCAGAGTGAATAGGGAGTGTTTCATAGTTTTTCCCCTTACTTTCTAAGTAGCGAAACTGATCTACAAAGTAGGTTCCAAAAAGATAATGTATAGGACCAGAAAATAGCCCAGGGATAAAATAAACCATGAAACTCCTTTAAATCATCACTACCTTACAAAATTCCTTGGGTTTAGTCTATTTTGTTAATATGATGAAAGGTGTTTTAGTAATACATTGAAATTATTAATAAAATTAGAGTTTTTTTTGTTAATCTTTGTAAGAGTGAATAACTTCAGGGTTCTCAAATAGTTTTTCTAAGAAAAGAGACATTTTAGCTGCAATGACTCCATCAATAATACGATGATCAAAGGTAAAACAAAGTGTGATGGTTTGACCGGCAACAACGTTACCATCTTTAATAACTGGAGCAGCTTTTGATTTACCAATAGATAAAATCAAAGGAACTCTAGAGTAAGCAGCAATGGGAACAAAAGCCATTTTTGCGCCGAGTGCACCAATATTAGAGATCATCATACTGCCAAAGGCGTCTCTTGGGGAACCTATAGCAGGTGACCATAAGTTTAGTGAGTACATAAAAAATCCAAGAAAATCGAGTAAGCCTTTCATAGCTAAACCAGGTAGTAGACCAATTGTTTTTTTTGAAACATCAAAAGAAGGGTCTTTTCCGGTGCGGATCAACTGAGAAGAGTTTTCAAGTTCAAGAGCAATATCATTCATAGATTTTTGATCTGCCTTACGTATGACAGTGCCAGAGAGGTCCTCGCCTTGTTGGTCACTTGCTACATGAAAAAAAAGATCAATATTTTTTCTAGGGTAGATTTTTCCAAAACGAATAATTGAATTTAGCTGTGGATATTCTTTTAGCATTAAAGCACAGGCTTTAGCGATAAAGTGGTTGAGGTTGATCTTAACACCTGACTTTTGTTCTTGATCTTTTAGAAACTGATTTAGTTGAGTGACTTCAAGCTCTAATGAGGAGTAAACACTTGAATTACTTGTAGGTCTCCAGGTTCCAATAGAGATTTTTCTCCATGGCGAGAGTTTTTGAGGAGTAAGTAAATCAACATTTCGCTTTAAAAACATAGGTCTTTCTTATAGATAGTTTGAGTAGAAAAATCAAATTTATCAGCAAAAAGGTAGAAATCGATATTTTTAGTAAAAGAAGACAATTATTTGAAATTCAAGACTATCCTTGGGTTCCTTCAGGTATACGTGAAGGAGTCACAGATTACTTGCAGTTTACCTTAAAGGAAACTGGTCTTTATAATATTGTTTCATCACATATATTAAAAATTTTAATGAAAACAGGACATCAGCAAATTGTAGATCTTTGCTCAGGAGGGGGAGGACCGATGGTTCACCTTCTAGATGGTTTAAATGCTTTTGATAAGAAATATAAATTGGTTTTAACAGATCTTTATCCCAATATAGAATCCTATCAGTTTCATAAAAAGAACAATTCACAGATTTCATACAGTGAAGAACCTATTGATGCATGCAAAGTACCTCATGATCTCAAAGGAGTGAGAACTATGTTTACAAGTTTTCATCATTTTGATGATCAAAAAGCTAAAGGGATACTAAAAGATTCATTTGATAAAAAAATGCCGATTGCTATTTTTGAATTTACTGAAAGAAACCTACTAACATTTTTACTTTGTCTTCCTTCTTTTTTAGGGATGTTTTTGTTTACTCCATTAGTGAGGCCGTTTAAATGGAGCAGAGTCTTTTGGACTTACGTGATCCCAATGATTCCATTAGTAACTCTTTGGGATATCTCTGCTTCTGTTTTCAGAACTCGATCTACTCAAGAACTAAAAAAAATGACAAGTGATTTAAACAGTTCAGACTATAGTTGGGAAATCGGAAGAACTCCAACAACATTAAAGTTTAATATTATTTATTTAATAGGAATTTCAAAAAATTAAGCAGGGTTGGTTTATGATGGAAAGAATAAATTGGAAAAATGGTACAACAGAAAAGAAAGTTGCAAAATTTTATGGCCATGGGGTTGAAAAATTTGGAGATTTTCATAAGGGGTATTTAAATTTTGGTCTATGGGAAGAGGGTAATCAAGATTACATTCAAGCGGCTGAAAATCTAATTCATCGCTTAGGCGAATTATTAGAGTTAGATCAAGCTAAAAAACTTTTAGACGTAGCGTGTGGAATGGGTGCGCAAGACATTTATTTGATGGAAAACTTTCCAGTACAAGATATTACGTGCTTAGATTTACTTTATGAGCATTTAGAGTATGGAAAAAAACGTGCTGAAAAATCAGGTTTACTAGATAAAATTAAATTTACCCATGGAACAGCAACTGCTTTGCCTTTTGATAAAGAATCTTTTGATAGAGTTCTTTGTGTCGAGGGATTAATTCATTTTAATACAAGAAATAAGTTTTTCGAACAAGCTTATGACTGTCTAAAAGAAGATGGTGTTTTGGTGGTTTCAGATTACTGTTTAAATGGCACATTAAGTAAAAAATGGCAGCAACTGACAGTAGGGGCTACATGTAAAATGTGGAATATCCCTCAAGAAAATGTCAGTACGATTGAGCACTATAAAAAGACACTGAGTGATATTGGCTATAAGAGCATTGAAATTTACCCCGTTGGTAAAAAAGTGATTCCCGGGTACTTTAAAGAGCAGAACTCAAAAGAGTGTTTAAAAGAAATTGAAAAAATCAGAGGTTTTGTTGCTGGTAGGCTAGGGCATGTGATTGACCATGCGGTATACAGATCATTTAAGTTTGGTTTAATTGATTATATTTTAGTAAAAGCCAGAAAATAAAATATGCAAAAACTAAGGAAAGCATCATCACTTAAGTTATTGTTTCAGTTTCCAAAATATAAAGATGACCTTTTGGGGTTTATGGAAAGCCTGATTCATGACTATGGAGATGCAATTGAATTTAGATTAGGGAACTTTAAGGGGTTATTTCTAAATAAACCTGAATATTATAAATATGTCATGCTTGAAAATTGGAGCAATTTTCCCAAGTCAGATCGTTACAAGGTATTTTCACCGTTAATAGGTGATAGTATTCTTTCAGCAAATGGTCCAAGGTGGAAATTCAGAAGAACATTAATTCAGCCACTTCTTTCAACAAAAAAAATAAAGGTTTTTGATGAGCCGATTCAAAAAACAATTCAGGGGATGATTCATGGGTTGGATAAACAAGAACAAATAAACATTAGCCAAATGATGTCTCAAATCACTTTTAAATTAATATGCAGGTTGTCTTTTAGTGGTGATATTGAGGAAAAGTTTGATGAATTTTCTAACTTGGTACATACACTTGCAAAAGAATCAAAAGATAGAGCTATCACACCATTTTTATTTTTAAATAAAGCCCCACTGCCGAGAAACTTCAAATATAGAAATCTTTCATCTCGTGCTCATCAAATCGTAGATCAAATCATTCATCATAGAATCGAAAATCCAAGTAATGAAGTTGATTTATTGTCATTAATGTTAACAGCGAAAGACGAAGAGGGCAATAAACTAAGTTTAGTGGATTTGAGACATGAATTAACCACATTATTAATTGCGGGCAATGATACAACAGCATTAAGTTTGTCTTGGGCGCTTTATGAATTAGCTCAACCTAAAAATAAATCAATTCAAGAAGAGGTTTTTGAAGAAGTAAGATCTATTTTACAAAAAGGACAAATTGCAACTGGATCATTGATTACTCAAATGCCTAAATTAAAAAAATTCACAGATGAAGCCTTAAGGTTATATCCAGCTGTTTGGCTTTACACGCGTCAGGCGAAAGAAGATGACAATATTTGTGGCGTTCCTGTAAAAAAAGGAACAACAGTATTACTAGCGCCTTATTTTTTACATCGACACCCTGATTATTGGAAGACACCTGATCTATTTGATTTAAATCGAAAAAATGATGAAGATCGATTTAGGTTTTCACCCTTTGCGCATGGTCCAAGAGGTTGCGCAGGTAAGTGGCTTGCTTATATGGAGCTATATATGATTTTAGCTAGTTTAATTAATCACTATCAGTTTACATCAGAAAAAGAAGATCAAGTTAAGCCAAAAGCATTGTTAAACCTTTATCCATCAAAAAACATTTACTTGAAGGCAACTATAAGAGATTAACTTTATGAAGTTAGAACAACAAAAATTAAGTTATTTCCATAATATACAAAGCTTAAGCTGGTTTAGGACTTTAGAAGTTTTATTTGTTGTTCTTGCCATTCCTATGGGAATTGTCCCATATATTTTATTATATGATGTATTAGGGTTAGAGAATTTTGCTTTATGTTTTTTAGTGACATTTTTTCTAAGCTACTTTTTTGCTGATATATTTAGTGGTTGTGTCCACTGGTTTGCAGATCATTTTGGTGATGAGCATACGCCGATTATTGGCAAAAATTTTATTTTGCCCTTTAGAGTTCATCACGAAGACCCAAAGCTTATGACTAAAATATCATTATGGGAGAATTTAGGGTCATCTTGTATGCTTTCTTTTTCTTTGCAAAGCTTAATGATTTTATATTTATTAAATTTTCAGACAAGTATACTTATTTCGGTTATATTTTTATTCTTAAATTCACTTTTTATATTTACCTCATTAAGTAACTTGTTTCATAGATGGGCACATTTTGAAGCAAGTGAGCTTTCTAGTGTGATTTTGTTTTTACAAAAGTATCACATTATCCTTAACCCTAAGAGTCATGATATCCATCACAATGAGCCATTTGACCAATCCTTTTGTGTGACAAATAATTGGGCTAATCCACTTTTAAATAAGATAAACTTTTGGAAAAAACCAACTGAGTTTCTAAGGCTCATTAATAAAAAGTAATAACAGTGACTAGCAACTTGAAAAAAGTATGATTTCCATTTAATTTACATTCATGACACAAAAGGTATTAGTCACTGGAGCAAGTGGATTAGTCGGGAAAAGGGTTTGCAAAGAACTTCTTTTTGTAGGAAAAAGTGTGATTGCTGTAGGGCGTGCTGATGAGCAAAGTTTTCGATTAAAATTTGATTATCCATGTGAATATGTACAGTGGTCTGATCCAGTGAATCAACCTTTTCCAAGTGGTGTTTTGGAGCAAGTTGAAACAGTAATTCATTTAGCGGGTGAAAGCGTTGCTTCTGGAAGGTGGACGAAGGCTCGAAAAAAAAGTATTTATGATTCTCGAGTTTGTTCCACAAAGCATTTAGTCAATGCAGTTTTAGAAAGTGAAAACAAACCTAAGGAGTTTTTGTGTGCATCTGCTGTTGGGATTTACCCAGATGGTAATGAAGAGCTTACTGAAGAGTATAAAGAAAAAGGAGATTCTTTTTTAGGAAAAGTTTGCATTGACTGGGAAAAGGCTCTTGAACCTCTTTCACAAACCTCTGTAAGAGCTGTTTCTATGAGAATAGGAGTAGTGCTTGCATTAGGGGGTGGTTTTTTAAACCGTGTAGAGGGTTTGTTTTCAAATGGCTTAGGTGGAAGATTAGGAAGTGGTAAGCAGTGGGTGAGCTGGATTCATTTAGAGGATTTAGCAAGATTAGTTTTATTTGTAATAAACAATAAAGAAATCAAAGGAGCAATTAACTTCACAGCTCCAAATCCAATTCAAAATAAAGATTTAACTCAATTTTTAGTAAAAACTTTAAAGTCATGGGTGGGGCTTCCAGTTCCTAGGTTAGCTGCTAAAATAGCGATGGGTGGGCCTGGTGAATTAGGTTTTGTAAATCAAAGGGTAATCCCAAAAAAAGCGATTGATGCTGGCTATGAGTTTTTGTTTGCTGATTTTAAGTCTGCGATTAAGAACATTTATGGTTGGCGAGAAAAATCTATTGATCGATATTTTTATGCTGAGCAGTGGGTGAATCAACCAGTAGATAAAGTATTTGAGTTTTTTGCAGATGAAAAAAACTTAGAAGAAATTACTCCTGATTTTTTAAGTTTTAAGGTTTTAAAAATGTCGACGGATAAGATTCAAGAGGGAACATTAATTGATTATCAATTAAAGATTCATGGGGTTCCTGCTAAGTGGAGATCTAAAATTGAAAAGTGGGTTCCTGGAAAACAGTTTGTTGATACGCAAATAAAAGGGCCTTATTCAAAGTGGCATCATACACATAGTTTTTATCAAATGGCAGGTGGAACATTACTTACAGATAAGGTTTTATATCGAGCGCCATTTGGATTTTTAGGTCAGTCGAGTTCTGGTTGGATGATTAAAAAAGATGTAAAAGAGATCTTTAGTTACCGAAAAAAAACAATACAAAAGCTATTTGGATAAGCAATTTATTGAGACTATAGTTTGTTTGTGATATAGATTAGCAGAATTAAGCGGGTAATAATTTAGACATATATTCGGATATCCTATTGCAGGTTGGAGTTATGATGTCACTAAAGCCGTTAGCAAAAGACATTTGGATTTATACCACAAAACAGAAGTTTCTGGGTGTTGAGATG
>Ga0163108_10002100_pt1 | contig 14438 bp, 10 predicted proteins | sample Fk1155metaG_FD_109644 | JGI IMG/M metagenome (GOLD analysis project Ga0163108, IMG submission 109644) | Marine microbial communities from the Central Pacific Ocean - Fk160115 155m metaG | ecosystem: Environmental > Aquatic > Marine > Oceanic > Photic zone | place: The Central Pacific Ocean...
AGTGAACACAAGCCAGTCGGAACAAAGCACGTCATACGCGTTGAGCTCTGCGGCTTGGACGAGTTGCACTGACGGTAGATTTCTGAAGCTCCGAATGGTTGTGTCGTCGCTAGCGGCGACCACCATCATCACCTTTCCTTCAAGGTCAAGGTTCTCAAGAGCAGTCAGGGCGTCTTTGGTTTTGGGTGTGTCGAATTGCCATTGGTCGACTACGACTACCCGTTCGCTTTGGGCCCGGTCGCTTAGCGCTGAACACAATGCAAGTCGGTTCATTTTCTTGTTTACTTTTTTGCGGAAGCTCCTTGGCTTCGGCCCATGGACGATCCCGCCGCCGGTGAATTGAGGGGCACGAATTGATCCTTGTCGAGCTCGACCAGTGCCCTTTTGTCGGTATGGCTTAGCACCGCCGCCCTTTACCTCCGCACGGGTCTTGGTGTTGGCGCTTCCGCTTCTCTTAGCAGCCAGCTGGGCAGTCACGACTTGGTGGAGAACAGCCATGTTGGGTTCGATGCCAAAGACGGCATCATCAAGGGTGACGGTACCTGCGGTTCCACCATCTTGGGTTCTGAGGTCCAAAGTTGTCGCCATTGTTAACCCTTCACCGCGTCACGAACTACCACGACGCCCCCTTTAGGTCCCGGAACTGAGCCACGGATCAGCAGAAGTTCTCGTTCTGCGTCGGCCTCAACCACTGTGAGGTTGAGGGTGGTTACCTTCTCGGCGCCCATCCGACCAGGCATTCTCGTCCCCTTAAACACACGAGACGGTGTTGCACAGGCACCGATGGCACCTGGGGCTCGGTGGACTCTATGAACGCCGTGGCTGGCTTTTTGGCCGCTGAAATTATGGCGTTTCATCACGCCAGCAAATCCCTTGCCCTTTGACACGGCAGTTACATCTACTTTTTCGCCGGCTTCAAGCACATCAGCAGCTAGTTCTTGCCCAATTTCAATTTCGCTTACATCATCGATACGCAGTTCAACTAGACGCTGGCCCGGCTCAACACCTGCTGTCTCGAAATGACCCGCTTCGGGTTTAGTCAACTTTGCGGCTTCACGTTGACCGAAGGTGACTTGGACCGCTGTATAACCATCGCGTTCATCAGTCTTTACCTGGACTACGCGGCAGGGCTCAACCTGCAACATGGTGACGGGCACAACCCGGTTGTCGTCATCCCACAGCTGGGTCATACCCACTTTTGTGGCGACAATCGCCTTATTCGCCATGTCGGATGTCTTCCTCTTCCAAATGGGGCCGGTTGGCCGCCGTTCACGCGAACGCTCCGCTCGGCAAAGCCGGCGGAGCGAGAATTAGGTTGTGCCGACCGGTTCCGACCCTAAGGCCGGCCTTGCCGGACGTCGATTCGTGTCTCTAAAACTCAGACACACGGGGAATAAACGATACCGGGGCTGTGGCCCAATCACCACCCCGATGTATGGATCACTGCTAGTTCTGTTGGATTTTGATCTCGATATCGACACCGGCCGGTAATTCCAGCCGTTGCAGCGAGTCAACCGTCTTGGGAGACGGTTCAATTATGTCAATCAGCCGCTTGTGGATCCGCATCTCGAAATGCTCTCGAGAGTCCTTGTCTTTATGAGGCGATCGAACGACGGTGTACCTGTGTTTTTCGGTGGGCAAAGGCACTGGGCCTTTGATGTTGGCTTGAGTCCGAAGAACAGTCTCAACGATTTTCTGAGTACTTTGGTCCACGATGTCGTGGTCGTATGCCTTTAGACGGATACGGATCTTTTGTGAAGCGGCCATTGTTGTTATTCGAGGATCTTGGTAACTCGACCCGCACCAACTGTGCGGCCACCCTCACGAATAGCGAACCGTAGGCCATCGTCCATAGCGATCGGGTTGATCAACTCGACCGTCATGTCAGTGTTGTCACCAGGCATACACATCTCGGTGCCTGAAGGTAACTCAACCATTCCGGTGATATCAGTCGTCCGGAAATAGAACTGTGGACGGTAGTTCGAGAAGAACGGCTTATGGCGACCGCCTTCTTCTTTGGTCAAAATATAGACCTGTGCTTCGAACTTGGTATGAGGAGTAATAGACCCCTTAGCGCAGCACACTTGGCCACGTTCGACGTCTTCCTTATCCAGTCCTCGCAAAAGAAGCCCAACATTGTCGCCCGCTTGGCCCTCATCAAGGATCTTACGGAACATTTCAACACCGGTGATCGTGGTGGTCTGAGTGTCGCGAATACCTACAATTTCGATCTCTTCACCGGTATTGCAGACACCAGTCTCGATCTTGCCGGTAACCACTGTGCCTCGACCCGTAATAGAGAAAACGTCCTCAACTGGCATCAAGAAAGGCTTGGCATTGTCACGATCAGGTTCTGGAACAGCCTCATCAACGGCTGCCATGAGCTCCAGAATCTTGTCAGCGGCTCCATCAGCGCCTTCTAAGGCACCCAAAGCAGAGACCTGCACCACTGGGACGTCATCACCAGGGAACTCGTATTCGCTGAGTAACTCACGAACCTCAAGTTCTACTAATTCCAACAATTCTTCATCGTCGACCATGTCAACCTTGTTCAAGGCGACCACGATGTAGGGAACGCCAACCTGGCGAGCCAACAACACGTGCTCACGTGTTTGAGGCATGGGTCCATCAGCGGCAGATACAACGAGAATTGCGCCGTCAACTTGGGCGGCACCAGTAATCATGTTTTTGATGTAGTCAGCGTGACCAGGCATGTCAACGTGGGCGTAGTGACGGTTCTCCGTCTCATACTCGACGTGAGAAATCGAGATCGTGATACCACGCTCTCTCTCCTCGGGTGCCTTATCAATATCTTCGAACGCTGTTACTTCGCCGCCCGAAGACTCAGCCAAAACCTTGGTGATAGCAGCAGTTAACGTGGTCTTGCCATGGTCAATATGGCCCATCGTTCCCACATTCACATGCGGCTTCGTCCGTTCAAATTTCTCCTTGGACATGATTTCTCTCCGGTGTCTTTCTATGTTTCTTTAGATCGTTATTTGGTTGTGATATTTATTCGCCGCGGATTCGTTTCACGATGTCTTCGGCGATACTTGATGGAACTTGCTGGTAGTTCTCGAACTGCATCGAGTAGGTAGCCCGACCCTGAGTACGTGAACGCAGGTCGTTAGCGTAACCGAACATCTCCGATAACGGCACTTCAGCGTCAATTACTTGTGCAGTTCCGCGATTTTCCATTTGGCCAACTCGACCCCTACGCGCATTCAAATCTCCAATTACATCACCCATGTAGTCCTCTGGGGTGACGACTTCAACCGACATGATCGGCTCGAGCAGTACTGGTCCGGCAGCACGTGCAGCTTCACGCATCGCCATCGTTCCCGCAATCTTGAAAGCCATTTCTGATGAGTCAACATCGTGGGTTGACCCGTCTATGAGCGAGACTTTCACGTCAACCATTGGGAACCCCGCTAAAGGTCCATTATCCATTGAAGACTGAAGGCCAGCATTTACTGAACTGATGTATTCGCGAGGTATGACGCCACCCTTGATTGTGTCGTCGAAGACGTATCCTTCGCCTGCGTCGCTTGGTTCAAGGTTGATGACAACAACGGCGTATTGGCCGGATCCACCGCTTTGCTTGATGTGTCGGTATTCGAACTTCTCGACTGCTTTAGTGATGGTTTCTCGGTAGGCAACCTGTGGCTTCCCGATTGTCGCGTCAACTCGGAATTCTCGGAGCATCCGGTCCACCAACACTTCAAGGTGAAGTTCACCCATACCTGAGATAACGGTCTGGCCTGTTTCCTCATCGGTCTTAACCCTGAATGTTGGGTCCTCTTCGGATAAGGCTGAGAGCGCTTTGCCTAGCTTGTCTTGGTCGCCTTTTGAGCGTGGTTCTACTGCGACGTGCACTACAGGCTCTGGGAACGTCAGCTGTTCTAGCACTATGGGTTTGTCGGGTGCACACAAGGTGTCTCCGGTTCGGGTGTTCTTTAGCCCGATCCCAGCGACTATGTCACCTGCTTGGATATCGTCGCGATCTTCACGGTTATTGGCGTGCATCTGGAGAATACGTCCGATGCGTTCTTTGTTTCCGGTGGTTGTGTTGAGGACTTGGCCGCCTTTTTCGAGGCTGCCGCTGTAAACCCTGAAATAGACAAGTTTTCCTACATGAGGATCAGTCATGATCTTGAAGGCCAAAGCTGAGAACGGCTCTTCGTCGTTGGGTTGACGTTCCAAAGTGTCTTCGCCGTTGAGTGTCGTGCCATCGATGGCTGGAATGTCTAGTGGTGAGGGAAGGTATCGGGTTACAGCGTCTAGTAGTGGCTGGACTCCTTTGTTCTTAAAGGCGGTTCCTGTAAGAACTGGAACTATTTGGTTTCCGATGGTTCCTCTACGGATGGCGTTGTGGAGTGTTTCTTCGTCGACGTCTTCTCCTTCGAGGTACGCCATCATGATGTCTTCGTCGACGTCGGCAAGTACTTCAAGAAGTTTTGTCCGATATTCCTGGGCTTCACTTTGCAAGTCATCCGGGATTTCGACGATGTCGTAGCTTGCTCCGAGGTCTTCGCCTTGCCAGACGATTGCGTTCATGGCCACAAGGTCAACTACGCCTGCAAAGTCTGCTTCGATTCCGATGGGAAGCTGCAGTACCGCAACGTTGGCCTCTAGGCGGTCAACGATGCTTGCTAACGAATCGTGGAAAGAAGCGCCAGTTCGATCAAGTTTGTTTATGAAACACATCCGTGGGACGCCATATTTGTCAGCTTGTCGCCATACGGTCTCAGTTTGAGGTTCTACTCCCGCTACCCCATCAAACACGGCCACGGCGCCATCTAGGACGCGCAGTGAACGTTCTACCTCGACTGTGAAGTCCACGTGTCCAGGAGTGTCAATGATGTTGATTACGTGGTCGTTCCACATACAGGTTGTTGCAGCTGAGGTGATGGTTATGCCTCGTTCTTGTTCCTGCTCCATCCAGTCCATGGTCGCTGCGCCATCGTGGACTTCACCAATCTTGTAGTTCACTCCGGTGTAATAGAGGATCCGCTCCGTTGTAGTGGTCTTCCCGGCATCAATGTGGGCCATGATGCCTATGTTTCGAACGCGGTCAAGGGGCTGATTGCGTGGCATGGGGTGTCTGCCTCGGTCTTCTTAGGGGTCAGGGGTTAAGTGTTTTTAGAGGGAAAAATTTGTGAGCGCTCCTCAGAGCACTTCCAACATCTAGTGTGCCGGTTTAAGCGGTCTTTGGGGGTGACTGGCGGCTCTTTTGTTACCACCTGTAGTGAGCGAAAGCTTTGTTAGCCTCTGCCATTCGATGTGTGTCTTCTCGGCGTTTGGTTGCGGAGCCGGTGCCGTTCGATGCGTCAAGAAGTTCGTTTGCTAGTCGTTCTGCCATTGTGCGTTCGCGTCGTTCACGGGAGTAATCGACGATCCATCGGATAGCGAGGGTGTTAGCACGCCGGGGGCGAACTTCGACTGGGACCTGGTATGTGGCGCCACCGACCCTTCGACTCTTCACTTCTAACTGAGGTTTGGTGTTATCTACTGCGCGTTTTAGGACATCTAGGGCTTCGCCACCGGTTTTTTCGGAAACCATGTCAAGCGCGTCGTAAACGATTCGTTCCGCTGTGGCGCGTTTGCCGCGTTGCAGAACTTTGTTAATTACCTGGGTGACAAGTGTCGAGTCGTAAACCGGATCGGCTGCAAGCTCGCGTCTGGGGGCAGCACCGCGACGAGGCATCTCAGCTCTCTTTCTTTGCGCCGTATCGGGAACGGGCTTGCCGACGAGCTGACACACCAGAGGCGTCAAGCGAACCGCGAACTACTTTGTAGCGAACGCCGGGGAGATCTTTCACACGTCCTCCGCGCACCAACACAATGCTGTGTTCTTGAAGGTTGTGTCCTTCTCCTGGGATATACGCAGTTACTTCAATGCCACTGGTCAACCGAACGCGAGCAACTTTTCGCAGCGCAGAGTTGGGTTTCTTTGGCGTGTGTGTGTAGACACGGGTACATACCCCTCGACGTTGAGGGGAACCCTTAAGAGCTGGGGTCTTAGCCTTATTCGGTTTTGATTTCCGGCCGTTTCGGACCAGTTGCTGAATTGTGGGCACCAAATTCCTCTGATTAGGCAACATGTGTTAAGGGTTGCAGTTGGTCTACTCGGCATGAAATAGCTATCGGGGCCGGAAGAAGACCGATTGATAATGCTACGAGTCGCGTAAGGGAGAGGCAACCTCGAAGTACCCCACAGAGCCATATTTATCCCCGATTTTGGCTCTCTGGGCAGCTTGTGACCAATCCTATGGGCGAGTAAACCTTCGAACTAATGAGTTCATCACCTCATTTAGGTGGGCTCTTTCAACGGTTACGGCTACAGCTACCACCGAACTGAGGGGCAGGACGCCCCATACCTGTTCATCAGATTGCATTATGGATCCTGTCATCGGACCCCACTGAGCGGTCTCTGGTTCACTGAGAGCTGCCGACTTCAGACCCTCGACGAAACTCATATTGCCAATCACGGGGTCAGCGACGCCAATCAGCATTAGTGCCCCTATGGGCTGTCCATCTAGTGATAGTCCAATGGCAGCAACGTCTCTTATGGAAGCAGCTATTTCGACATCGTCGAAAATAATTCGTTGCAATTGGTTCTCTGCGCTGGCCGAAAGGCTTAACGCGTTAAACCCGTGCGGCAACTGCAAGGTTTCGAGAAGTTGCGCTGCCCCTACAGAGCGGTCAGCACCGGCAGAAACGGTGGTTGTAGCACCAAATTGAGAATCTTGTGTCGTCCTGGTGCAACTTGACGCGCCAAGGATAAGCACCAGGAAGGTGCTCGCGATAACAAGTCTCATGTGATGCTTAGCTATCCTGCGTCACCAAGTTCGACGCCGTCCGCGCCTTCTTCGCTTCCTATGGTGGCTAGCCACTCAGCAGGATCGAGATCCTCATCCGAGGTAAAGAATTCCATCGGCTCATAGTCCGGGGCTGTCGTATCGATATTTCGATATCGACCTTGTCCGGTTCCTGCCGGAATCAATTTGCCGATGATGATGTTCTCTTTAAGACCTTTCAAATCATCTCGTCGTGATTCGATTGCTGCTTCGGTGAGTACACGCGTCGTCTCTTGGAAAGAAGCTGCTGAGAGCCACGAATCTGTTGCAAGCGAAGCCTTAGTGATCCCCATTATGACGGGCCGAGCCTCAGCTGGGCGTTGTCCTTCTTGGACGAGGTTGCGGTTCACTTCAGCGTAGACACGTTGGTCAACTTGTTCTCCTGGTAGGAACACAGATTCACCTGGTTCCCAACCAAGACCCGTCGAGTCATTTGTCTAATGATGAGTTCGATGTGTTTATCGTGAATCGATACACCTTGTTCTCGATATACCTTTTGGACTTCCTCAACCAAGTATTGTTGAGTCTCTCGAACGCCTCGAATATCTAGCAGCTCTTTGGGGTCGCGAGGTCCGTCGACTAACGGGTCACCCGCCTTTATTTCCTGTCCATCTACGACTGCAAGGCGGGCGATGGTAGGGACCGTATGGGTTTCTTCTTCACCGTCATCGCCGACAACGACAATCTCGCGACCACGGCCATCGTCGTCACCGATTCGAACAACCCCTGTTCGCGTGGCCAACGTGGCTTTGCCTTTGGGTGTTCGTGCTTCGAATAGTTCAACTACGCGAGGTAGACCACCGGCGATGTCACTACCAGCGACACCTCCCGTGTGGAAGGTTCTCATCGTCAACTGTGTTCCTGGTTCACCAATTGATTGAGCAGCGATGACGCCGACTGCTTCGCCGACTTCAATCATCTGTCTTGTGGCTAAGGAACCGCCGTACGCCTTAGCAGCGACGCCGAACTCTGAGTTGTCGGTTAATGGTGACAGTACTTGTACCCGGGTGACCTTTGGATCGTCGCGTAACGTGACCAGTTCCTCGTCACCAACGAGCGTTCCCGCTTCCATGACTCCATCAGTTAGTTCAACGTCTTGAGCCAGACATCGACTGAACAGACGTGTTTCCAAGTACGTACGTGTGTCAGCGGTGTCTGGACCTATGTCTTCAAGCCAGAGGCCCAGTACCGGTCCGGATCGTTCGAACGGGTCTTCCTCGTTAATGATGAGCTCCTGCGCGACGTCTACAAGTCGTCGAGTGAGATACCCAGAGTCAGCTGTCCGCAACGCCGTATCGACAAGTCCTTTTCGAGCTCCAGGGGTCGAGATGAAGTACTCCAACATCGAGAGGCCTTCGCGATAAGAGGACTTGATTGGTCGAGGGATAATGTCACCGCGAGGGTTCGCCACAAGACCACGAATCGCGGCGATTTGGCGTACCTGCATCATGTTGCCACGAGCTCCAGACCCGACCATCATTTCGATTGGGTTGAACATGACCGATTTCAATTCGCGTTCAAGTGATGCGCGGACCTCTTCTGTAGCTGACGTCCAAATTTCAACTTCTTTTTGACGACGTTCACCATCTGTGATGATTCCCCGACGGAACTGGTTCTCTACGCGCTCTGCTTCTGATTCATAGCGTTCGAGAATTTCCGCTTTGTCCGGTGGAGTGCGCACGTCATCAATGGAGATTGTCAGGCCTGACCTCGTTGCGTATTGATATGACAGGTCTTTGATCTGGTCCAAAGCGATAGCTACTTCATTGGTAGGCCATCCGTCGGATAGATCACCGACGATGTCTCCCATGTCCCCCTTCTTGACCACCTTGTTGACGTAGGGGAATCCTTCAGGCAATGCCTGGTTGAACACCGCTCGGCCCGGGGTGGTGACCTGATGGCCGCCTTCCTCAAGGGCTAGTTCATCAGTTCGCCAAATTATTGGTCGATGGAGTTCGATTTGGTCCAGGGAAATCGCACGTTCAATCTCGTGGAAGTGCTTGAAGACTGGTTGATCTTCTCCATCAGGGTCCCCTCGCATTTCTGTGAGGTAGTAACCGCCAATGATCATGTCTTGGCTCGGCACTGTCATCGGTCGACCATCGGCTGGCGACAGAATGTTATTTGCCGACAGCATTAAGACTCTTGCTTCTGCTTGAGCTTCAGAAGACAGTGGCAGATGGACTGCCATTTGGTCACCATCGAAGTCGGCGTTGAACGCTGCGCAGACCAGCGGATGTATTTGAATAGCTTTGCCTTCAACCAAGATCGGTTCGAAAGCTTGGATCCCTAGCCGGTGAAGCGTCGGGGCTCGGTTGAGCAGTACTGGGTGTTCTTTGATGATTTCTTCAAGAACGTCCCAGACTTCTGACTTACGACGTTCGACCATCCGCTTGGCGGATTTAATGTTCGGTGCCAGATCTAGGTCATCGAGCCTCTTCATCACGAAAGGTTTGAATAACTCCAGTGCCATCAGCTTTGGGAGGCCACATTGATGAAGTTTGAGAGTCGGGCCCACGACGATCACGGACCGCCCGGAATAATCAACTCGTTTACCTAGGAGGTTCTGGCGGAACCGTCCCTGTTTCCCTTTGAGCATGTCGGATAGAGACTTCAAAGGACGGTTGCCGGGGCCCGTAACTGGACGCCCACGACGCCCATTGTCAAACAGAGCGTCTACTGCCTCTTGGAGCATTCTCTTCTCGTTGTTGACAATAATTTCTGGTGCCCCGAGGTCGAGGAGCCGTTTCAGACGGTTATTTCGGTTGATGACCCGCCGGTACAAATCATTGAGGTCTGACGTCGCGAAACGACCACCATCGAGTTGCACCATTGGTCGCAGGTCGGGAGGAATCACCGGAACCGCGTCAAGAATCATCGCCCGTGGATCATTGATCCGTTTGTCATTCGGGTTTCTGCGGTTGAACGCACTCAAGATCTTGAGTCGTTTGATCGCTTTTTGTTTCCGTTGCGCCGACAAGGGACGTCGACCATCGGCTGCTTCAATTGCTTCCCGTAGAAGAAGTTCTTCATCGTCGAAATCGATGCGTTCCATCAGTTGAGCGATGGTTTCAGCTCCCATCCCACCTTCGAAGTAATCGCCGTAGCGATCTTCCAATTCGCGCCATAAAAGTTCATCTTCGATGATTTTCCGACCATGCAGATCGCGGAATTCGTCAAAGGCGCGCTCTACTGTTTCCAGTTCGGTATCGCACTCTGTTTTGAGCGCTTCGACATCTCGGTCAGCGTCTCGACGACGAGCCTTTAGATCTTTTTCCTTTAGGCCTTCAGCCTCAAGTTGCGTTATTTCTTCTTCAAGTTCTTTAAGGCGTTCTGCAATTTCGTCGTCAAATTCTTCCCGAATTACATCAAGCTCTTCGCGCATTTCTAACTCAAGACGCGGCAAATCTTCGTGCCGCTTATCATCATCGACCCATGTAACAAGGTTGGCTGCGAAGTAGATGACGCGTTCTAGTTGCTTCGCTTTCAACTCTTCGCGAATTTCCAACCCGGTAAGCAGATAGGCGAGCCAGCTTCTGGTGCCTCGCAGGTACCAAATGTGAACGACTGGCGCAGCGAGTTCGATGTGACCCATACGCTCCCGACGAACTTTTTGGCGTGTGACTTCTACGCCGCATCGTTCGCAAATAATCCCTTTGAAGCGAACACGCTTATATTTTCCGCACGCGCATTCCCAGTCTTTCGTGGGACCGAAGATCTTTTCGCAGAACAAGCCGTCTTTTTCAGGCTTTAACGTCCTGTAGTTGATCGTTTCAGGTTTCTTGACTTCCCCGTTAGACCAGGTTCGGATGGCATCGGCGGTCGCTAGGCCGATCCGTATATCTGAGAACTCATTGACGTCGATCATTTGCTGCTCTCGATTCGCGAAGGGGTCAGGGTTGGTACACCGGCGGTCATAATTGTTGCCTCCGGAGTTCGTCTTCTTCGTCGGTCCCTCGTTCAGGTCGACTGATATCTATTCCGAGTGATTCTTCGGCTCGGAAGACATCTTCATCTAGGCCTTGCATATCAATTTCATCACCAGTCAGTGAGATCACTTCGACGTTCAAGCAAAGGGCTTGCATTTCTTTGATGAGCACCTTGAAACTCTCAGGAATTCCTGGTTCGGGGATATTTTTTCCTTTGACGATGGCCTCGTAAACCTGAACTCTTCCCAAAGTGTCGTCGGACTTTATGGTTAGGAGTTCTTGTAGGAGGTAGGCCGCGCCGTATGCCTCGAGAGCCCACACTTCCATTTCGCCAAACCTTTGTCCGCCGAATTGTGCCTTGCCGCCCAGCGGCTGTTGGGTGATCATCGAGTACGGGCCAGTCGACCTGGCATGAATCTTGTCGTCGACAAGGTGAGCCAGCTTGAGGATGTAGCTATACCCAACCATGATTGGTTGGTCATAGGCTGCCCCGGTTCGACCGTTATACAAAACGGCCTTACCAGCTGGGGTCATCATTCGTTCACCTGATGAAGCTTCTGGTCGAAGATTTTCAAGCGTCTTTTGGATAGTCGGGTGGGCGCCCGCGCGTTCATCTTCGTCCCAACTCGCGCCGTCAAACACTGGTGTTGCTACGAAAACCGATGGTTCGGTCCGCGGGCGAGTTTTGCGAGCTGTATTAGAGGTGGGCTCATCGCCAACGGCTTGACCGTCAACTTCCCAACCCCAACGCGCTGCGTAGCCTAAGTGCGCCTCCAGAACCTGGCCGACGTTCATGCGACTTGGCACGCCCAGAGGACTGAGGATTATGTCGAGTGGTGTCCCATCAGCCAAATAGGGCATCTCTTCTACTGGAAGTATCTTTGAGATGACGCCTTTGTTGCCGTGACGACCGGCCAGCTTGTCACCGACGCTGATCTTGCGTTTTTGGGCAACGTAGACACGCACAAGTTCGTTAACTCCTGGCGGTAGTTCTTCATCTTCGTCCCGTTGAAGCACGCGGACGTCGGTTACGACTCCGCGTTCTCCGTGAGGGACCTTGAGCGAGGTATCGCGAACTTCGCGTGCTTTTTCTCCAAAGATGGCTCGTAGCAAACGCTCTTCTGGGGTTAGTTCGGTCTCGCCTTTAGGCGTTACTTTGCCGACTAGAACATCTCCGGGACCTACTTCGGCACCGACGCGAATTACGCCTCGTTCATCAAGGTCGGCAAGGACGTCATCAGCCACATTGGGAATGTCTCGCGTTATTTCTTCTGGACCTAACTTCGTATCGCGAGCGTCGATTTCGTGTTCGTGAATATGGATTGAAGTCAGGACGTCGTCTTTTACGAGACGCTCACTGATGATGATTGCGTCTTCGAAGTTGTAGCCCTCCCAAGCCATATATGCGACAAGGAGGTTCTTGCCTAGAGCTAGTTCGCCTTGGTCAGTGGAGGGACCGTCCGCAAGAATTGCTCCGGCTTTTACTTTGTCGCCCTCGCGAACGGTGGGCTTTTGGTTGATACATGTGTCTTGGTTTGAGCGTTCAAACTTAAGTAGTTCGTGGCTTGTATCTCCTGCCTTTTTGTATTCGACGCTGATACTGGTTCCAGTTACTTCTGTAACCACTCCGTCTTCGTCGGCGAGGAGGACGTCAGCGGCATCACCTGCTGCACGTGCTTCAATTCCAGTACCTACATAGGCAGCCTCTGCACGAAGCAGGGGAACAGCTTGACGCTGCATATTTGCTCCCATAAGGGCGCGGTTTGCGTCGTCGTGTTCAAGAAATGGAATTAACGCAGTCGCAACGGAAACAATTTGTTTCGGAGAAACATCCATGAGGTCGACTTCGTCAGCTGGGACATAACTAATTTCGGTAGTCGCCGCGAAATAAGTGTCGCGTTCCATCTGGAGCTTTAGATCTGCAAGGCTTGCACCTTGGGGACTTTTTCGCACGAGAACTCGAGGATTTCGGAATGTCTTATTGGCATTTAAGGGCGCGTTTGCCTGAGCTACGACGAATTCCTCTTCTTCGTCAGCAGTCAAGTATTGGATCTCGTCGGTTACTTTTCCTTTTTTGACGACTCGGTACGGCGATTCAATAAAGCCAAACTCATTTACTCGAGCGAATGTCGCGAGACCGCCAATCAAGCCAATGTTTGGTCCTTCCGGTGTTTCAATCGGGCACATTCGGCCGTAGTGACTGAAGTGGACATCGCGCACTTCGAAGCCGGCGCGTTCTCGTGAGAGACCTCCCGGTCCAAGCGCTGAGAGACGTCGTCGATGTGTCAAACCAGACAGCGGGTTGACCTGATCCATAAATTGCGACAACTGAGACGTCCCGAAGAACTCTTTGATTGCGGCAGTTACAGGTCGAGTGTTTATAAGCGTCGTCGGGGTAATCGCCTCAACATCTTGTGTGGTCATCCGTTCCCGGACAACTCGTTCCATACGGCTAAGACCAATGCGAACCTGGTTTTGTATTAGTTCGCCAACGGATCGAATTCGCCGATTCGCGAAGTGGTCCTGGTCGTCTAAGCGATAACCAGGTTGTGCATTAGCTAGGTGCAGCAAATAGCTAATCGAGGCCAGGACCTCTGATCTTGTTAGGACCTGTGAGTCCACTGCGGGACGCTCTAGTTTGAGACCAAAGAGATCCTCGAGCTTTTCGATTTCCGCACTCAGCTTTTTGTTTAGCTTGTATCGGCCGACTTTTGATAATGAGTATCGACGATCATCAAAGTATGCGTTGTTGAAGTAATTGGCCGCAGCTTCCGGTGTTGGAGGTTCGCCTGGGCGTGCACGTTTATATATCTCTATGAGTGCCTCTTCTTGGGTCGGGTCGAGAGGAGTATCTTCTTCACTCCGTGCCCATTTACCACGCTCGGTTTCCCATTGGCCCTCTAGGAAGTCGAAGTGTTGAACGAATCGTTCGAGGAAACCAGGGTGACTTGCCTCGTCGTATCCGAGTGCTCTCAGAATTGTGAAAATACTCAGTCGACGTTTACGCGCGATTCGGGCGCCAGCGGTGACGTCTTTACCCGGTTTATGTTCAACATCAAATTCGATCCATTCACCTCGGTATGGATGAATAGTCCCAGTTACTAACTGGTGCTTCTGCATATTTCGAAGCCGGTATCTTTCGCCTGGCTGGAAAATTACGCCTGGCGATCTGACGAGCTGGCTGACAATTACCCGCTCTGTGCCGTTAATAATGAAAGTTCCTTTGTCAGTCATCTTGGGGAAATCACCCATGAAGACTGTTTGTTCTTTGATTTCACCTGTGTTGCGGTTTAGGAACCGAGCGCGAACAAAGATTTGATCCGAGTAGGTGTGATCTTTCTCTTTGCATTCTTTTTCTGAGAACTTTGGGGGGCCTTTGAGGTCTTCATCGCTGCTATCGAACTCAAATTCCAGTTCGAGGTTCCCGGTAAAATCAGTAATGGGACTTATGTCAGCGAAGGTTTCTGCTAATCCAATAGCAAGAAAGCGTTCAAAGGACTTTTTCTGGACGTCAATTAGGTCAGGTAATGGCAGTACCTCTTCGAGGTTGCCGAATGAATACCGTTCGCGGGCAGCGCGAGAAGACAACGGGATCTCCTAGAAATATTTAGTTGCGACCGTGGGCAACGGTCGTCAGAAGCAGGGGCGC
>Ga0163108_10002102_pt1 | contig 14434 bp, 17 predicted proteins | sample Fk1155metaG_FD_109644 | JGI IMG/M metagenome (GOLD analysis project Ga0163108, IMG submission 109644) | Marine microbial communities from the Central Pacific Ocean - Fk160115 155m metaG | ecosystem: Environmental > Aquatic > Marine > Oceanic > Photic zone | place: The Central Pacific Ocean...
TGCGGCGATCGCGCGTTTCAGCGAAGGCATGCCATCCACGACGGTATAGCGCGTGTGGCCGGCGTCGATCGCCGCCTTGGCGGCCTCGCGGATATGGACGGGCGTGTCGAAATCGGGCTCTCCCGCCGACAGGCTGATGACGTCGCGCCCCTCGGCGCGCAATTCGGCCGCGCGGGCGGTCATGGCCATGGTTGGCGACGGCTTGATACGCGCCATTCGGTCGGAAATGAACGCCATCGGGGGCCTCTGGTTTGATCTGCGTCTTCGCATGGCTTACGGTGTGCGCGCAAAAGCCACAAGCGGGGGGAACATGGAAGACGGGCATGGATATGGTGACGGCGAGGCGACGCTGGGCGACCGTCTGACCGCCGCGCGTGAGGGTGCAGGGCTGGAAGTCGGGGAGCTGGCTGCGCGCCTGGGCGTGCGGACCGAGACGCTGGAGGGCTGGGAAAGCGATCAGGCCGAGCCGCGCGCGTCGTTGCTGGGCAGGCTGTCCGGAATTCTTGGCGTCTCGCTGATATGGCTGATGACCGGCGACGGAAGGGGGCCTTCAACGGGCGAATCGGGCCCGGGTGCCATCGCCGCCGAACTGCGCGACCTTCGCCGTTTGCTGAACGAAGCAGCGCGGCGCATGGACCGGATCGAGGATTTGCTGGCCTGTGACTGAGGAAACACCCGAGATACGGCTGCGGCGGTTGCGGATGCGAAGCTGGCGGCGCGGCATGAAGGAAATGGACCTGATTCTGGGCTGCTTCGCCGACAGGAATTTGCCCGATCTGCCCGATCCCCTGTTACGGAAATACGAGGATTTGCTGCTGGAAAACGATCAGGACCTGTATCTGTGGGTCACCGCGCGGCTGGCGCCGGTCGCAGACGGGAGACGCGGTCCGGCGGGTTTTTCCGACATTCTGGACCGCATCGCCGCAAGTGCTGCGACTCGGCCCCGATAAGAAGGTTCGCCGTTTACGGAAGATTCTCTTTTGTCTGTCATCTTGCAGATCATGAAAGACAGACGGGAACGACCTGCCATGCTGCGCCATGCCACACAATATGACCGAAGCTCGATCTCTGCCGCCGCGCCGGAAGAGGCCAGCGAACTGGCCGAAGCCTATCTGGAATCGCTGCAACTTCTTGAACGGATGCATCGGTTGATGCTGGATCTGGTGAAGGATGAATTCGAGCGTCTGAACCGCAACGATCTGACGCCGGTGCAGGCCATGATCCTCTATAATCTGGGCGAGGCCGAGGTCAGCGCGGGCGAATTGCGATCACGCGGCATGTATCAGGGCAGCAATGTCAGCTACAATCTGAAGAAGCTGGTGACGATGGGCTATGTCCACCATGAACGTTCGGACCTGGATCGCCGTTCGGTCCGGGTCAGGCTGACGCCTGAGGGAATCGCGGTGCGCGAAACGGTGCACCAGTTGTTCATTCGCCATGCCGAAGGCCTGGCCCTGTCCGGCGTGCTGGAGGATCCCCCGCTGGAACAGGTCAATCTTCAAAGCCGCCGGATCGAGCGATTCTGGACCGAGCAGATCCGCTATATCTACTGACCGAACAGCGACGCGGGCCTGGTCCGCGCCGCCATCGGTCCCTCACCAGTGGCCGGTATTGTCCATGCTGGCCCAGGGCTCCTGCGATGGCAGCGCGTCGCCATCCTGCAAAAGCTCGATCGAGATGTTGTCGGGACTGCGCACGAAGGCCATGTGGCCGTCGCGGGGCGGGCGGTTGATCGTGACGCCTGCATCCATCAGCTTCTGGCACATCTCGTAGATATTGCCGACACGATAGGCCAGGTGGCCGAAATGCCGGCTGTCCGAGGGCAGGCCATCGTCGCCGTCCCAGTTATAGGTCAGTTCGACCGGCGTTTCCGGTTGTCCCGGCGGCGCCATGAAAACCAGGGTGAAGCGACCCTTGTCGTTGTCGATGCGGCGGGTTTCCTCCAGCCCCAGCAGGCGGAAGAAATCCATCGTCTTGTCCAGATCCTTCACGCGGCACATCGTATGCAGATAGCGAATGGTCATGCGGTTTCCTTTCTGTCGCGGCATCGTGCCGTTGGCCGGCAATGTGGCACCACCTCGCCTTGGGTGCAAATGCTGGACCTTCGCGGATACTCATGCGACATCAGGTGTCACGGTGAACACGGGAGGGGCGATGCGTCAATATCTGGAGGCGCTGACAACGGTGCTGGAACAGGGCGTCGAATCCACCGACCGCACCGGCACCGGCACGATCTCGCATTTCGGGCTGCAATGCCGCTATCGGTTGGCCGAGGGATTTCCGCTGGTCACGACCAAGAAACTGCACCTGCGATCCATCATCCACGAACTTTTGTGGTTTCTGTCGGGCGAGACGAATATCGCCTATCTGCGCGAGAACGGCGTTTCGATCTGGGACGAATGGGCCGATGAAAAGGGCGATCTCGGACCCGTCTATGGCCATCAATGGCGGCATTTTCCCATGATTCGGCAAGGCCCTGAGGGGCCTGTCGCCGGAGAGATCGACCAGATCGCGACCCTGGTCGAGACGATCCGCACGACGCCCGACAGCAGGCGTCTGATCGTGACGGCGTGGAATCCCGGCGACATCGACCGCATGGCCCTGCCGCCCTGTCACACGCTGTGGCAGGTCCGGATCGCGGGCGGCAAGATGCATCTGCAACTGTATCAACGTTCGGCCGACATGTTCCTGGGCGTGCCGTTCAACATCGCCTCCTACGCGCTGCTTCTGGTGATGCTGGCTCATGTGACGGGTTACGAGCCGGGCGATTTCATCCACTCGATCGGCGATGCGCATATCTATCTGAACCATCTCGAACAGGTGAAGACGCAACTGGGCCGCGCGCCGCGACCACTGCCGCGGCTGGAACTGGCCCGCGACGTGACCTCGATCTTCGATTTCCGCCATGACGATTTCCGGTTTCTCGACTACGATCCCGCGCCGGCGATCCGGGCACCTGTGGCGGTCTGACCATGCTCAGCCTGATCGTCGCCCGCGCGCAGGATGGCGCCATCGGCAAGGACAACCGGATCCCGTGGCACATCCCGCAGGATCTGCGGATGTTTCAGCGCGAGACGACCGGCGGCGCGCTGATCATGGGCCGCAGGACATGGGAAAGCCTGCCTGTCCGGCCGCTGAAGAACCGGCTGAACTGCGTCTTGTCGCGCGATGCCCGCGTGGCGGAAAACGTCTTTGCCGGACTGACCGAGGCGATCCGGTTCTGCGAGGATCAGGGCCATTTCCGCGTCTACGTCATCGGCGGTCAGCGGGTCTTTGCCGAGGCGCTGCCGCTGGCCGACCGGCTGCTGCTGACCGAAGTCGCGACGACCGTTTCCGGCGCCGAGGCGTTCTTTCCCGATTTCGACGAAGGCGACTGGCGGCAGATCGCTGCGCGCCCGCTGCAGGCCGAACCGCCCGCGATCGTGCGCGAACTGATCCGTCAGCCCTGAATCGCCGCGATCCAGCGGCGCAGGACCGACAGGCTTTCCGGCTCGTCCAGCCAGGGGACATGCGCGCGATCCGGCACCTCGGCAAAGATGGTGTCGGGGCGAAGAGACCGCATCCGCGCCGCGACGTCGGGCGACAGCAGGTCGGAATTGGCGCCGCGGATCAGGGCCACCGGCAAACCTTCGGTCGCGCGCCAGAGCGGCCAGAGATCGGGCGCCTCGCCATCGAACGCCGCCAGAAATGCCTCGCGCAGGGCAGGGTCGTATCTGATTTGCAGCCCGTCCGGCGTCTGGTCGTAGTGCTTTCGCGCATCGGCCAGCCAGCGGCCTGCGGGGACATTCGCGAAGCCGGGCATCGCAGCGGGCAGGCGTTCGGCCAGCGCCGCATGAGTCGGCGCCGAAGGGTTGCGGCCGACATAATCGAAGATGCGTTCAAGGTCCGCACGTTCGATCTGAGGACCGACATCATTGAGACACAGGCCCAGCAGGCGATCATGGGCGGCGGCCGCCAGCAACAGCCCGATCAACCCGCCACGCGAGGTACCCAGAAGGGCGGCCTTGCCGATGCCCAGATGATCCAGCAGCGCCAGCGCGTCCTTGGCTTCCTGTGGCACGGTATAGGTCGCGGCGCCGGTATGATCCGATTGCCCGCGGCCGCGATAATCCATGCGGATCAGCCGCAGATCCGGAAGATGCGGCGCAAGGTAGTCGAAATCGTCCATGTTCCGGGTCAGCCCGGCAAGGCACAGCACCGGAAGGCCCCGGCCCGCGTCACGATAGGCGATCTTCGCGCCGTCCCCGGCGACGAAATGCGGCATGGGTTTCCCTTCCGGCCCTACAGGTTCTCGCTTTGCGGCATTCCCAGAACGTGATAGCCGCCATCGACCATCACGATCTCGCCCGTCGTGCAGGCGCCCCAATCCGACAGCAGCCAGACCGCAGTTCCGCCGATCGCGTCCAGTGTGGCATTGGCGCGCAGCGGGGCATTCATTTCGGTGTGGCGAAAGGTCCGGCGCGCTCCGCCGATGGCCGCCCCCGCCAGCGTCTTCATCGGGCCGGGCGATATCGCGTTGACCCGGATTCCATCCGGCCCCAGGTCATTCGCAAGATAGCGCACGCTCGATTCCAGCGCCGCCTTGGCCACGCCCATGACATTGTAGAACGGCGTCACCCGGTTCGAACCGCCATAGGTCAATGTGATCAGCGAACCGCCTTCGGCCATCAGCGGGTGGGCGCGGCGGGCGATCTCGATCAGCGAATAGCAGCTGATGTCCAGACTGTGCTTGAAATTCGCGCGACTGGTGTTCAGAAAGCGGCCGGTCAGTTCGTTCCTGTTGGAAAAGGCGATCGCGTGGATGACGAAATCCAGCTTGCCCCAGCGGTCGCCAAGCGTCGCGAAAGCCGCATCCAGCGAGGCGTCATCGGTCACGTCCACATCCAGCAGCAGATCCGAGCCGACCGAGGCCGCCAGCGGCTGAACCCGCTTGCCGAAAGCCTCGCCCTGGTAGGAAAACGCCAGCTCCGCGCCTTCGGCCGCCACCGCGCGCGCGATGCCCCAGGCGATGGAATGGTCGTTGGCGACCCCCATCACAAGCCCGCGCCTGCCCTTCAGAAGATCGCCCATATGACAGCCCTCGACGTAGTTTTGTCTGTTATTCCAAGTATCTGGACAGCAGCAGCGAGGCATTGGTGCCGCCGAATCCGAAGCTGTTCGACAACACCGAGTCAAGACCCGCCTCATCGACCCGCGTGGTGGCAATCTCGCTCGGTCTGATGGCGGGGTCCAGAGTCTCGACATTCGCCGAGGCCGCGATGAAGTCATTTTGCAACATCAGCAGACAATAGATCGCTTCGTGAACCCCGGTCGCGCCCAGGCTGTGCCCGGTCAGCGACTTGGTCGAACTGATCGGCGGCGTCGCCCCTTCGCCGAAGATGCGGCGGATCGCATTGACCTCGCCGATATCGCCGACCGGCGTCGAGGTCCCATGGGCATTGATATAGCTGAGCTCGCGCCCTTCGGGCAGCGTCTCCAGCGCCAGCCGCATGGACCTTTCGCCGCCCTCGCCCGACGGGGCAACCATGTCATGGCCGTCCGATGTCGCGCCGTAGCCGGTCACTTCGGCATAGATCTTGGCGCCACGCGCCAGGGCGTGGTCCAGTTCTTCCAGCACCACGACGCCGCCGCCGCCGGCGATCACGAAGCCGTCGCGCGTCGCATCATAGGGGCGCGAGGCGGTTTCCGGCGTGTCGTTGTATTTCGAGGACATCGCGCCCATTGCGTCGAACAGGCAGGACAGGGTCCAGTCCAGTTCCTCGCCGCCGCCGGCGAAGACGATGTCCTGCTTGCCCATCTGGATCTGTTCGACGCCGTTGCCGATGCAATGCGCGCTGGTCGAACAGGCCGAGGTGATGGAATAGTTGACCCCCTTGATCCGGAAGGGCGTGGCCAGCGTGGCCGAATTGGTGGACGACATGCAGCGCGTCACCATGAAGGGCCCCATCCGCTTGGGACTGCCCTTTTCGATGACGATCTGGTGGGCGTCGAAGAAATTCGACGTGGAGGGGCCGCCCGATCCCATGATCAGGCCGGTCCGAGGGTTCGAGACGTCGCCTTCCTCAAGCCCGCTATCCTTGACCGCCTGTTCCATGGCGATGAAGTTGTAGGCTGCGCCCGGACCCATGAAGCGCAGGTTGCGCTTGTCGATGTGATCCTCCAGCACGATCTGGGGCATTCCGTGCACCTGGCTGCGAAAGCCGTGTTCGGCATATTCCGGGGCGAAGACGATGCCCGAGCGGCCGATCCGCAGGCTTTCCAGCACTTCGGCGGCATTGTTGCCGATGGGCGAGACGATCCCGAGCCCGGTGATGACGACGCGACGCATGAGAGGATTCCCCTGGCTGATTAGCTGGTCGAGAGCGCGACCTTCATATCCTTGACCTGATAGATGACCTCGCCATCGGCCTCGACGCGGCCATCCGCCACGCCCATGGTCAGCCGGCGGGTCTGAACCGCCTTGGTGAAATCGACGAAATAGCGCAGCAACTTGCGGTCGGGGCGGACCATGCCGGTCAGCTTGACCTCGCCCACGCCAAGCGCATAGCCGCGCCCCTCCCATCCGCGCCAGCCCAGGTTGAAGCCGGTCAGTTGCCACAGCCCGTCAAGGCCAAGGCATCCGGGCATGATCGGGTTGCCGGGGAAATGGCAGGCGAAAAACCAGAGATCGGGGTCGATGTCGAATTCGGCGACGACATGCCCCTTGCCATGCGCGCCGCGATCTTCCGAGACATCGGTGATCCGGTCCATCATCAGCATCGGCGGTTCGGGCAATTGCGCATTGCCGGACCCGAACAATTCGCCTCGGGCGCAGGCCAGCAGGTCGTTCCGGTCGAAACTGGTTTGCGTCATCGCCATGCGGTCCTGCCTTCCCTTCGGCGCGATCGGGCGCCGTCCCTCTCAAGTTGACGCACCGTCTATCACTCGCCGCGAAGCCGGTGCAAGTCCAAGCCATGAAACAGCCGGCGAGGCCGCGCAAGCCTCAGAACCATTGGCCGGGCTCCATCAGGCCCAGATCCATCAATTGCTGCGCCCGCCATTCGAAGGGATGGGAATGGCGCCAGGTGAACCGGCCGATCGCGTCGCGCGATCCGGGATTGCGCGCCAGCGCCTTGGCGACCCGGAAAGAGGCGATGGTCGCGGTCAGGTTGTGGTGCCAGGGACATGAATAGGTGTTGTATTCCGCGATGTTGAAGCGGTGATCGGGCGTGATCGTCAGGCCCGGCGCGGCGCGGAACAGCGCAACCCGGTCGATCCGCCGCCGGTCCGGCGGCAGATGCTCCTCGAACCGCCAGCGCAGGCCGCCGTGAAAATCCAGCTGCCGTTCGATCGCGCGGCCCTGGGCATCCTTGCGGCCAAGCGCATAATAGCCGGTCCTGTCGAACAGCGCCGCCGACAGATCGACCGCATCGGGCGCCACGTCCGGTTCGGCGGCATAGAGGTCGATGACATAGGTCAGCATCGCCGCGCGCCGTTCCTCGGCATGAAAGGCCAGCAACTCGCCGACGCTGCGGGTTTCGGAAAACGGGAAGAACAGGAACTCGGCGTTATGGCAATAATAAAGCCAGGTTCCCGGCGCGACCGCCCGGATGATCCGGTCCACCGCCCCCTTGTGGGCGTCGCGCCGGCGGGTGTCCCAAATCAGGTTGCTGATCCTGTCCGCGCCATCCGCGGGCAGCGTGACAGGCTCGGGCGACAGGGCAAGGATGTGGCGGAACCCCAGCTTCAGATGATGATCCAGCGTCTGCCGGACGGCCGCGTCGTCCTCGATCAGGATGATCGCCAGCGGTCCGCGTGCCAGCGCCGCCGGCTTGCGTCGCAGGAAATCCTCCAGCCCGGTCGCCGCGATGGTCACTGCATGACCGCCTTGACCTGATCCAGCGCCTCGCGCAGCAGCGCCGGATCCTGGCCGGCGCTGGTCACGAGATTTTTAAGCGTCTCCTTCTGGATTTGCGGGATCTGCGCCTGGTCGATGATCTGCGCGACCCTGTCGGCGTCGAAGCCCGCCGGCGTCAGCGCGGCCTCGATCCGGGCGGCTGCGACGGCGGCGCTGGCGGCCTGTTCGGTCGCGGCGGCGGCATCCTGGGCGGCCGAGGCGGCGGTTTCTGCGGCGCCGGCGCCGGTCGCATCGCCATCGGTCACCACGTTGCGGGCGGCATTGGCGGCGGCATCGGCGGCGCGGTCGGCGGCATCCAGCGCCGCCTCGGCCGCCATTTCAGCCTCGGCCGCCGCGTCGCTGGCCGGCGCCACGCCCGCATCGGTCGAGGCCCGGACCGCTTCGGCGGCGGCATCGGCGGCAATAGCTGCGGCATCGGCGGCGGCATCCGCGGCTGCCCCGGCGGCATCGCTGGCCGTTTCGGCATCCGCGTCGCCGGCCTGTTGGCCAATCTCGACCTCGGTCCCGTCGGATCCGGTTGCGGGCTGGACGGCGATCGGGGCCGTCTCGCCAGCCGTCTCCGGCGTGGCGTCGGGGGTCGCCGTGGGCAGCTTGACCGGTTCTGTCACACCCTCAGCGACGGGAACCCTCACATCGTGTGGGGCGGACCCGATGATGGCCGGGCCGGTCGCACCCTCGTCCAGATAGGTGATCCACCACCAGCCGGCCGCCACCAGCAGAAGAATCAGGATCGCGAAAGCCGCTTTGCGCATCGTGCCGTTGTCCTTCCCGTCATTGTCGCCGATCTATGACACAGGCGCGACAAGCCGAAAAGCCGCCGCTGCCCGTCATTCTGCCACGAAAAGCGGCTTCTTGCGCCTCTTGCCGGATCAAATCCGGTTGAATCGCGCCGGCGGGAAGCCTATTTTCACGCCACTCACCCGCATGGCCATAAAAGGAGCATCGCCATAGCCCGCAGACCGCATAACGCACCGCCCACCCGCGACACCGGCCCCCGCGTCAATGAACGCATCCGCGTCGCCGAAATCCGCCTGATCGGTCCCGAAGGGGAAAATGTCGGCGTCGTCTCGCCTTCGGTCGGACTGGACATGGCAAGAGAGAGCGGTCTGGACCTGGTCGAGATCTCGCCCAACGCGACCCCCCCGGTCTGCAAGGTCATGGATCTTGGCAAGTTCAAGTATGAACAGCAAAAGCGCGAGGCCGAGGCCCGCAAGAAGCAGAAGATCATCGACATCAAGGAGGTGAAGTTCCGCCCGGGAACCGATACCCATGATTACGATGTGAAGATGCGCAACGTGATGAAGTTTCTCGAAGGCGGCGATAAGGTCAAGGTCACGCTGCGTTTCCGGGGCCGCGAGATGGCGCATCAGGATCTGGGGCTGGATCTTCTGAACCGGGTTCGCGACGATGTCGGCGAGGCGGGCAAGGTCGAGGCCATGCCCAAGCTGGAAGGTCGCCAGATGGTCATGATGATCGCGCCGCGCTGATCCGCGCCGTGGCGATCACGGCAAACGGGCCGCGCCGGCGCCAGCCGCGCGGCCCTTGCGTTTGAAAGGGGCGCGGGATGCACCAGACTCCTACCATCCGGATCATGCGCCTGCCCGAGGGCGACCCCGGTGTGGCGCTGCCCGGCTATGCCACGCCCGGCGCGGCGGGTGCCGATCTGCGGGCGAATTTTCCGCCGCCGGCGCGCGTGTCGGGGATCACCTTGGGGCCCGGCCAGCGGGCGCTGATCCCCACCGGCCTGGCATTGGAAATTCCACAGGGATGGGAGGTGCAGATCCGTGCACGCTCGGGCCTTGCGCTGAATCACGGCATCGCGCTGCCCAACGCGCCCGGCACGATCGATTGCGATTATCGCGGGCCTCTGGGCGTGATCCTGATCAATCTGGGACAAGAGCCGTTCCGTGTCGGCCACGGCGACCGCATCGCCCAGGTGATTGTCGCGCCGGCCCCGCAGGCTGCCTTCGAACTGGTCGCAGGGCTTGGCGACAGCGCGCGCGGGCAGGGCGGCTTCGGCTCGACCGGGCGGGGCTGATGCTGGGCCTGTGGCTGATCGTCGGACTTGGCGTTCTGGCATGGATCATCGAAATGCCACGTCGGCAGGCGACTGCCATGATCGCCGGCGCCTGGCTGGGCATCGTTGCGCTGCACGCCATCGCCCCCGCCAGCGGGCTTGCCGCGCGGATCGGCGGCTCGCGGGGGGGCTGGCTGCTCGCCGGCGGTCTCGTGGCTCTGATCCTGCTCTATCGCGCAGGGCTGCGCCACCTGCGCGCCCGCGCCGCCGCGCCGCTGGACCGGCCCGCCCCCGGCGCTGCCCCCTTGGACGCCCCCGCCCCCTTGGACGCCCCCGCCCCCTTGAACGCCCCCGCCCCGGACGACGATGTCGGCGACGCCGAGCTTGAACGCTATGCCCGCCACATCGTCCTGCGCGAGATCGGCGGGCCGGGTCAGATGCGGCTGCGTGCGGCGCGGGTGCTGGTCGTCGGTGCGGGCGGATTGGGCGCGCCGGTCTGTCTTTATCTCGCGGCCGCGGGCGTGGGGCGGATCACGCTGGCCGATGATGATCGCGTCAGCCTGTCGAACCTGCAACGCCAGGTGATCTTTCGCAGCGATCAGCGCGGGCAGGGCAAGGTGCAGGCCGCCGCCGCAGCCATGACGGCACTGAACCCGCATGTCGCCGTCACGCCGCTGCCGCGCCGCATCACGCAAGAAGACACCACCCTTTTCGCGGACCATGACCTGATCGTCGACGGCACCGACAGCTTCGCCGCGCGCGAGGCGATCAACCGGGCCGCGACCGCTGCGCGGATCCCGCTGGTCTCGGGCGCCATCGCGCAATGGGAAGGCCAGGTCACGCTTTACGATCCCGCGCGCGGCGGCCCCTGCCTGACCTGCCTTTTCCCCGCAGCACCCGCGCCCGGACTTGCCCCCGCCTGCGCCGAGGCCGGCGTGGTCGGCGCGCTGCCCGGCGTGATCGGCAGCCTGATGGCGCTGGAGGCGATCAAGGCCATCACCGGTGCGGGCGATGCGCTGCGCGGCCGGATGCTGATCTTCGACGGACTTCATGGCGAGACCCGGACGATCCGCACGGCGCGCCGCAAGGATTGCCCGGTCTGCAAGGATGCGCGCTGAGATTTCGGTGCGATCCGGGCCGTCCCGGCGCCGGAATCGCGGCGGCCCGGCCAGACCCCTATCCGTTCGCGGCCCGGCTGTCCTCTGGCGCCTGGTCGCGCGCGTTCATGCCGTAATCTCGGATCACATGCGCGATCCGCAGCCGATAATCGGCGAACAGCCTGTGTCTGCCGGCCTCTTGCGCGGCGCGATGCCGCGCAAGCTTGCGCCATTGCTCGATCGCCGCCTCGTCGCGGAAGAATGACAGCGACAGCATCTTGCCCGGATTGGTCAGGCTCTGGAAACGTTCGACCGAGATGAAGCCGTCGATCTCCTCGACCAGCGATCGCATCGCGGCGGCGATGTCCAGATAATCGGCGCGTTCAGCATCGCCCCTGGGTTCGACCTCGAAGATGACGGCGATCATGGCGGACTCCTGCCTGGGGTTGCAGGGCAGCATAGGCCGGCTGGCGCGGGTCTGGAAGTCCGGCGATCCCTGACCTAGGCTTCGCTCCAGCACAGGAGGTCCGCGATGAATCCCGAACTGACCCGCTGGACAGGCCCCCAGGGCTTGCCGCGTTTCGACCTGATCGGGGATGCCGATTTCGCTCCGGCCTTCGACCGCGAACTGGCCGCCGCCAGCGCGGCGATGGAGGCGATCGCGGCCAATCCCGATCCCGCCGATTTCGCCAATACCGTCGCCGCGATGGAGACGGCGGAAGATGGGCTGAACCGGCTGCTGTCCATCTTCTACACGCTTTCCTCGACAGATTCGAACCCCGCGCGAGAGGCGCTGCAACGCGATTTCGCACCGCGTCTGGCCGCGTATAACAGCCGCACCAGCATGGATCCGCGCCTCTATGCGCGGGTCAGCACCGTGGCCGCGAGCGCGCAGGATCTGGCCCCCGAGGACCGGCGCATCACCGAACTGGCCTTGCGCGACCTGACCCGGTCTGGTGCCGGGCTGCAGGGCGCGGACCGCGACCGGATGGCGGCGATCCGGGCGCGGATGGCGGTGCTGACGACGGATTTTTCCCAGAATGTGCTGGCCGACGAACGCGACTACGTGCTGCCGGTGCCCGATCACGGCCTTGGCGGTCTGCCGGACTGGCTGGTCCGGGCAATGCGCGCGGCAGCCAGAGAGCGCGGCCTTGCCGGGCAGGTCGTGACGCTGAACCGCTCGCTGATCGTGCCGTTTCTCGAACATGCCGAGGAGCGCACATTGCGTGAAGTGGCGTTCCGGGCCTGGACCGCGCGCGGATCGGGGCAGGGCGCAGGCGGGACCGCGACCGACAACCTGCCGCTGGCCGCCGAGATCCTGGCGCTGCGCCATGAGCGCGCGCGATTGCTGGGCTACGAGGATTTCGCGACCTTCAAGCTTCAGCCGGAAATGGCCACCACGCCCGACAGGGTTCAGGATCTGCTGGGACAGGTCTGGCGGGCGGCCCGCGCGCGCGCCGCCGAGGACGAGGCCGCGCTGACCGCGATGCTGCGTGACGACGGCGTGAACGGCGCGCTGGAGCCTTGGGACTGGCGGCTCTATGCACAAAGGCGGCGCCGGCGGGAACACGATGTCGATGCCGCGACGGTCGGCCCGTATCTGACGCTGGAGGCGATGCTGGGCGCCGTCTTCGACGTGGCCGGGCGCCTCTTCGGGCTGGAATTTCAGCCGGTCGACGCGCCGCTCTGGTCAGCCGATGTGCGGGCATGGAAAGTCACGCGCGAGGGCCGGCTGATGGCGATCTTTCTGGGCGACTATTTCGCGCGACCGGGCAAGCGGTCGGGGGCGTGGTGTTCGTCCTTGCAGGTCCAGCATCGGATCGGGTCGGGCCAGCGCGCCATCGTCGTCAATGTCTGCAACTTCACGCCGCCCGAGGAAGCGGGCGCGCCCGCCTTCCTGTCATGGGATGACGCGCATACCCTGTTCCACGAATTCGGCCATGCGACCCATCACATCCTGTCGGAAGTGACTTGGCCCTCGATCTCGGGCACTTCTGTCGCGCAGGATTTCGTCGAATTGCCCAGCCAGCTTTACGAACACTGGCTGGAACAGCCCGAGGTGCTGGATGCCCATGCCCGCCACCACGAGACGGGCGAACCCTTGCCCGCCGGCCTGCGCGACCGATTGCTGGCGGCGGACAGGGCCGATGCCGGCTTCTCGACCACCGAATATCTGGAAAGCGCGCTGGTCGACCTGGCCTTCCATCGCGGCGCGCCGCCCGACGACGTGATGGCGCGGCAGGCCGAACTGCTGGCGGGGCTGCAGGCCCCGGACGCCATCCCGATGCGCCATGCGACGCCGCATTTCGCCCATGTCTTCGCCGGCGACAGCTATGCCAGCGGCTATTACAGCTACCTGTGGTCCGAGGTGATGGACGCCGATGCCTTTGCCGCCTTTCAGGAGGCGGGCGACATCTTCGACAGGCACACCGCCCGGAAACTGGAACGGACCATCCTGTCAAAGGGCGGCTCGGCCCCCGCCGACCGGCTATGGCTGGATTTCAGGGACCGGATGCCGGGTGTGGATGCTTTGTTGCGGGGGCGCGGGCTGATCTGAGCGCGTCGTCCGGCAACAGGGAGACGCGGAAGATGATCAGGCATGGCGCGTTGTTCCTGTCGGTCCGGACCCCTGCGGGCTGCATGCAGGAAGACAGGGCGCGCAGCTGCCGCTGATCGACGGACGCTGCCACCCGCGTCCGGGATTCTGCGGCGACCGCGATCCGCAGAATCTGCGCGGTCCGCGCGGCCGCAGGCGGATGACGGCAATCTGCGGATCATCGAAGACCGCGGCGGCCGCGACGACGCCCGCTGGCGGTCCGGGGGCCGAACGGGGCCGCCCGGTCGCGGCTCAGTCCCGGATCTCGTCGGGATCGACGCCCCAGATTGCCGATTTAGGCACCCAGCCACGCTGGCCGCCGCCCGAGATGCGGCACCAGGTCGGATTGCACTCGCCCAGCCGCAGGATGGCCCCGACCTCGGCGCGGGCGACGACATCGGCGTCCGGGTTGGGCCGGCTGCGCAGCTGGACCATGTCCTCGGTCACAAGCGCCGTGCGGACACCGGAGAGCATGGCGTAGTGGACCCATCCGCCCGCACCGTCCTTGTCCTCGACCCGGCGCCAATGTCCGAATTCGGCCACCACGCGCAGCGGCATCCCGGCATGGCGAAACACCCAGTCGATCCGGTGCGACAGGCTGGGGCCGCGGCGGGCGTTGCCTTCGCTGCCCTTCAGGCTGACATAGCGCGGCAGCGGCAGGTTGGTCACGGGGCCCCGGTCGGTCGCGGCCTCGTCGCCATCCTGAGACCGGACGATGCCGGCATCCGCCAGACGCCGGATCTGCGCCGGTTGCGGATCCGCCGGCACGGGTGGCTCGGCCCTGGCCGCGCCGCCACCGATCGTCGGCGCCGCGATCGCCAGCACCA
>Ga0163108_10002103_pt1 | contig 14432 bp, 18 predicted proteins | sample Fk1155metaG_FD_109644 | JGI IMG/M metagenome (GOLD analysis project Ga0163108, IMG submission 109644) | Marine microbial communities from the Central Pacific Ocean - Fk160115 155m metaG | ecosystem: Environmental > Aquatic > Marine > Oceanic > Photic zone | place: The Central Pacific Ocean...
CACCCTTACAGGCTTCTTCAACCATCTTATGCATCTTCTCAAGGTTGAGGGTTTCAGTCCCTCTACCATTGCGCTTTTTAACCTTGATGCCGTTACTCATGTTCGTTTCCAGGTGTTAAATTTAAGCTTTGCTTGTAGGCCACGGTACGTATTTAATTCTACCAGACTTTGCACATCATGTCCAGCCAGGAACATGTCGTTTATGTCCTTTTCCTCGATATAAGAAGGCCAGATTACAACATCTTGCTGGGAGGAGATACAAGACTGTATACGTTTGACGATTTCGGGGTTTCGTGGTTCGTTATCATAAACATAAACGGGATTATCAATGCCGTAACGGCTAACATCCCCATCAGCTCCACACATAGCAATCGCGTTGCGAATGAACGTGCTGTCAAAAGGTCCTTCGACAACAAAGACTGGAGCTCCTCTTCTGATTTGATCCAGTCCGTAGATTTTTGGTGCTTCATCATCAAACATTACCGTGATATATTTAACAGGGTTAGGATCTAAGGCTCGACCCTGCACCCCAACTATCTCATTATTATAGTATAGGGGTATGACAATCCGTTCTTCATCGTAACGAACATCATCAAATGTATGTTTTATTCTATTGATGAACCGTCTAAAGGTTTTGGCATAGTAAAAATCTCCTTGTACTTGTCGTCGATTGAGATACTCAGATGATTTCTTCTCTTCATATGCTCCTGGTAAGTCGATCCTGCTATGTCTCTTAAATCTGGGTTTTGATTCTTTTGCGACTTCGAGGATTTCTGGTTCGTTTGTTGTTCTTCCTTTTCCTGTTTTTCCATCTTTGAATTTCTCCAAAGAGTATTGCGATTGCAATGTCGCATCAACCTTCTTCAAGAAGGAGTTTAAAGTCATTGAAGCACCACAGTTATGGCACCTATAATTTACGCTTGTCTTAATTGCGTAGAGATAACCTCTCGCTTTACTCTTATTTTTCTGTGAATCTCCACAAATAGGACATCTGCAGTTGTAGAGATTGGGCTTAATTCTTTTGAATCTCTCTAATCTTGGAGAGAGTAGACTTATATATTTAGCATCTATATGGTCCAACTAAAGCATTTAAGTTGGTTCTACTATAACAGACTGAGGGGCGGGTGTCAACAATGGACGGATTACTTTCTGTCCGACTGGACTAACGACGAAAGATATAATACTAAGAGCACCAAAAATAGTCCACATCTTCTTTTCAATGACTCGAAGACGGTCATCCACTTTTCTGATGTCTCGTTCGCATCCATCTTTGATCTCCTGAGCGCGACGATTTACTTCTCTATGAACACTCTCCACTTTCTCAAAGAGTACTGCATCTATTCTGTCCTGCTTGTCTAGTTTCTCATCATGGACAGCAAGCATCTGTCCCATCTTAATAGAGTTCTCACTCAGAGTTTCTATTACTCTTTCTAATCTTTCTACAACCGCCTCGTTAACTCTCACTTTTCTTCTTCCAGTTCTTTCTTATACCCCTCGTCCAAATGTATCTCTTCTTAGCTTTGATTGGTTTATCATAACCAGCAACAGGTCCCTCAGCAGCTGCCTTACTTCCAAATCCACCTTGAGTACCAGGTGAATTAGCTGCAGTCATTTCCTCTCTAAAGTAATTGAGAATTTTATTTAGAGTTTTTTTGTTCATTGTATGTCTGATTTAACTGTTTGAGACATTCAATATCAACCTGTATATCACTAATAAATGATCTAGGATGTTCTGGTAACTTACCAAGAAACATGATAAAGGTTTTCATTGGACTCCATAATTCCTTTTCTATCTTATAGAATAAGAGAGGAGTCGTAGCATCCTGAAATACATTATAAAGAACTATGAAATGATTTATAAGAAGATGAGATTTTAAGTCACCAGTCTTCTTATATCTCTTCAGTAATCGCTTAACATATTTAAACTTTTTCATATCATTCAAGAAATCCTCATACGTTACCGCCTGAGGATTGTCATAATGTTTAATAGCAAAAATCAAATAATTGTCATCATTTAATTCAGTAAAAATCATATCATAATTTTAGCAATTTATCAGGAACCAATTCCGATTGGTGGGTAAGCAGGAACGTTACCAGTCTGGATACCAGAGGATGCTCCAGCATCGGTTCCACCGATAGCCACTAGAGTATCTTTCTTAACTCTAAACTGTCCTTCACAGTCAATGTAAGTTTGAACACCAACCCAACCTGCAGTAACACCACCGTAGATGGCATAGTCACCACCGAATGTGCTGTTGTTTGCAGCAGTTACGCCAGCGCCACCTACACCGTAGACATACTTGGCACCAGAACCACCAGAGAATCTCTTAAATTGTAGTGTCTGATCTGTTGCAATACCAGAAGAAATGGTAGAAGCAAGTGAAACAACGTTACCTGCGTAATTAATAATAGTATCAGTTGCAATACCACCAGTACCAAAGTATGAAGTACCAGGTGTGAATGAAACAACGTCACCACTGAAGCGAACTGTATCACCACTGGTAATTTGAGCACCTAACAGAGTAGTTGTGAATACCTTAGTAGCAGTAATAGTTCCGATTGCAACTTCTGAACCGTTGTTTAGAATAGTATCACCATTCTTGATTCCAGAAGGAGCAACAATTGTAATCTCGTCTGTATTAATAGCAGCAGTTCCACCAGCAACAGCATTAGCAGTACCTATACCAGTGATGGTATGTGATGTAGAGAACCCTGTCCATTCGACAATTTTGTCTCCAACATCAATTCCCCAAGGAACAAGAGCACTATCTGCTTCTTCTATAACACCAACAGATGTTGCGCCATCAAAGTTAACAGAAGTACTAGCAACACCAAGAGCGTTACCAACAAGTGAAACGTTAATAATTGTAGCACCAGCGCCTACACCACCAGAAACTCCATCAATGAAGTAGTCTGGATCGTTAAACAATCCGCCATTAGTATCAGCAGTAAGTCCAGAACCAACTGGGTTAACACCAGCACCATTAACGCTCATTCCAAATGAATCAGCACCTACAGGAGAACTTGTGGTTGCTGTTGATACTAACTGAGAAAGGAATATAGAAGTACCTACACCAACCGTACCGTCAGATCCATCAGATCCATCATTCCACTGACTAAATGCACCATCAGTAATGGTGAAATCAGGAAGTTGGGAGATTGAGAAACTTGTTGCGGCAATAGCAGCACCACTAAGGCCATTAGTTGAACCGATAGTTAAGGTAGTAGCACTCGCAATACCTATAATAATAGCATCTCCAAAGTATGTTCCGGCAGTACCATCAGCACTTTCCTTAATACCAAACCGGATAACATCTCCAGTTGCTGCAGCACCTACATTACCAAATGTAGTTCCCGAACCAACCACTTCAAACGCTTGAGTGGATATGTGCTTATCAGTTGCACCTGCTGAAACCGTTTCAGCATATGATTCTTTACTTACTGGATAGTAAGTCTGTTGATCCCCATCTATATCATTCGCCAGATAGCTGGACACACCAGTATAGTTTAATGTAACAGTGCCTTCTGCACCGTAATAGTCGTCTCTTCCCCAAAGTGCCATGTTTCTATACTACCAGTAGAATTTTTGTGCTATAAGATATTTATTAAAGATAGGCTTTCGATATATTCGTAGCGAAACCTATTACGGTGGTACCAGCAGCTAAAACTGCAGCAGCTCCAATCACCCATTTTTCAACGACTTTAAGTCTATCACGAAGTTCTTCTTGCTTTTCTTCAAGTCTTGATATTTGCATCTGCATCACAGTGATACGAGTCTCCTGTGAGGCATCTAATCCCAAATCAGTCATTCACTTATAGCGAGTGGTATTATTTATCAATCGTCAGGATCTAAGAAATTAACCTTCTCATGATCCTTCTTCCGCAACTTCTTTGCTGCTATTGCACCAGCATCTCTACCATAATCATGCTTGGGTGCATCCTTTTTGCCAGCCACTTTCTTCATAACACTTTTGGCCTTGTCTTTCCAACCTTCGAAAGTCAATTCTTCTTTCCTAACACTACTCTTCTCATCAGGCATATCATCAGAACTATACCCTTTCAAAGATTGCTTCTGTTTTTCTACTGCTTTCCGTTGAATTAATTCTCTTTTAGCTTTCTCTTTAGCCTTTACCATCTCAACAGAAGAAGAAACACCAACCTCTTCAGATACCTTTCCTTTTCTTTCTTGTGCCTTCCACGATTTAAAATCAGCTGCAACTCTCATTGCTCTAGCCCTATCTTGTTTTTTTGGATCATCACTACTATCTAGTGCAGATGCTTTTGCTAACTTCTTCATAGTACCAGATTTACCCTCACCATAAAGTTTAGGTCCACCTGCTTTCTTTTCTGCAGCAGCCTTCTCATTAGGATTTTCATTACCTTTTGCAAGGTTGCGAAGTTTGGCTTTCTTCTGCACAGTCTTATGTGCTGACTTGTCTATATCAAAACTTTCGTCCTGATACTTCTTCTTCTTTTCATCCGTACCTGGTTTGTAATGTGGTTTGTCACCTTTGTTCTTTTGTGACCACATTATAGCAAACATTTGAGACTTAGTACCTTTAAAGTCTCCTCTCTTACGAGCACGATCAAATGCCGCAGCAGTACCACCTTTTTTTACACCCTTCTTCTTATCACTCTTAGTGTGGCCGAACCCAGGAGGTGCTACTTCATTAATCATGTACCCAGACTACCTTTCTTATTCCAAGGAGTTCTACCATACTGAGCATCTACTTCTCTTTGAGCAGCACTCCTGGTATCCTTCTTTTGTATTGTCTTTGCAGTAGGCTTGGATTTTGGTTTCGGAGAGTCCTTGGTTAGAACTGCATCCTTACCGTGCTTTTTTCGCAGTGATGCCACCACGTTATCAAATGCTTTGTCTTCCTTTACACCACGCTTCTTAGCAGCTGCTTCTCTACGCTTTCTAGTGCGAGCAGAATCAAGTGACTCACCAGGCTTTCTGGTTATAAAAACTGAAGTATCAAACTTAGAGTCCTTACCAGGAGGTGTGTTCCTCACATTTCTTGCAGATGCTTTTGCTTCAGGAGAACCAGTGTCTACTTTTGCTTCCATCTCTACATAAGGTTTGTCACCAGGTATCTTTTTATCTCCACGGTTTGATCTATGGAGTGCTCTCCTTAGTTTACCATGCCCAACAACATTGTGACTTACTCCAAACTTACGGACGTTTCTGTCCTTCTCTTTAGTCTCAGGTGACTTACCTGCGTCTACCTTTGCTTCATCTACAGACCACCTTTCTACATCTGCTTTATACTCTGCTTCTTTTACTTTCTTGACGGTATCGATATACTCGTCAGCAGGTTTGCTAGTTATAGCACGAAATTCGTTAAACTTCATTTTTAACTACCTTAAATTGAACTTCATTCATCTCTCCCAATTCAGTAAGAGCAAGAGAAACTTTATCCCAAAGGATTGTCTCCTTCAGTTTAGCATCCTTATGTTCAGCAGTGGTATGAGTATAACTACCACACTCTGCACAACATTCTCTCTTCTCTTGTACCTGTTCTATATTAATTTTTGGGTCAATTACAACTTTGTTCTTTACTTTCTTCTCAGTAACTTCTGTTTCATCCTCTTTTTCAGTAGCAACCAAAACTTCACGAAGATCATCTCTCCAAGATGAATAACTTTCACTAGTAGAACCCTTCTTATGCTTCCAATTAGGGTCGTCTTTCTTCATTTTACTGCGTTCCCATGCAGCATAATCACGTTCTTTCTTTGCCTTTTCCTTCTCACCGTGCTCACTATCATAGGTAGCATCATCAGTACCTTTCTTTGACCTATCATAGTCAATTACAGCAGCAACTGTCTTATAACTCTCTTTCTCTTTCAAATCCTCCTCAGCAATCTTATCAGCCTTCTCAATTTCCTTACCTTTTAAACCTTTAATACCCTTTTGTAGGTCCTTAAGTTCTTTTTTGACTACTGTTTCTTCATAAGCATATCTGTCATCAGACTTGCTAGTGTCACCTTTACTTGTTACTACCTTGTTAGCAATCTTATCTTTATCCTTATCACTTAACTTTCTTCCCTGCCTCTTCATTGCAGAAAGAACTTCCTCTTTCTTCTTAGTCTCATAACTCTCATTCTTAAGATGATCAGCAGCTTTATAAAGAGGTTTGCCGGTCTTTACATTTTTCTTACCTGCCTTTAATCCCTGATAAGCAGGAGTATTACCTTTCTTATCAGCAGCAGTTACAGTATACGGAGCACCTGCAGCATCATCATCCTTCTCACGCTTTGCTAGTTTCTGTCCAGCGGATTGTCCATAAACCGCTTCCGAGTATATAGAATTCAGTTCAGAAACTGCTTTTCTATCAGCGTAGATGTCCATTTTATCAAGAAACTACTTTTTTCTATACTTATTTAGGAAATTCTTAAATGTCTTAACTGTACTACCAGGGGTTTTGTCTTCTACATTCTTGAAATATCCGGTAGTTCCTACCAAAGTATTAGGATGATCGGCATCTCTCATCTTACGATCCATCTTAACTTCACTATATGCTTCACTAACGTCGCCTATCCAGGACTTAAACATCATATCATCATCAGTAACACTAATCAAGTAGTTAGTACCACGACGAACAATCCTTCCCCTAACTCCTGTATTAATGTTTTCAATTAAGTCTCCAACATTAAAAATCTTTTTAAGAAAAAAGTTTTCACGCAACCCTTCCCAATCAAGTTTGGGTGCAATCTGCCATAAACCTTCATCAATTTTAGTTTCAGCCTTAACTCTCTTAACCGCTGCTTTTTTATCAGAAGTTACCTTGCGTTTTACCGCATTAAAAATACTCTTTGCCAGTTTTTCGTCAACTTTAGACGGCATACCTGATACCCAGGTCTTAAAATCATCCTCTGCTGCTGCCTTTCTTAACTTAGAGGCAGACATTCCCTCGATGCCCTCAGCATCGGGATCACGGTCCCCTGCAGAGACAACGTTAATGTCCTCAAAATCATAGAGTTCTCCATTATACTGGAGGGCGAGTTTTTCGAACTCAGCCTGTCTGTCAGCACCAACCACGATGTTGATACTACTGTATCCGTCTTCATTTGCCTTCTTTAATACATTAAATATGGTCTTCATCTCACCGTCATTCACAATTTTTTCACCATGTTTCGGATATAATTGTCTCATAAAAGCAATTTTATCATCCGGACTCAACGGGTTTTTCTTATCGTCTTGTGTGCGCGATGGATATATTTGATAATCCCCACCTTTTGATGCTGATTTAGCAGCATTCATAAGTTTTTCATGCCCAACCGTAGGGGGGTTGAACCTTCCAAAGGCAATGGTAGCTGTACCTTTATCTTCTTTATCTTCACCTTCTTCAGGTGCAGCAGTTTGTCCAGTCTGTCCACCTGGTGTTGGTTTTGGTGATTTTCGTGGAGAACTAGGCGTATGTCCTGCTGGTTTCTGTCTTGGATCATCTGCCTTAGCAGGACCCCTCTTTTGTGAAAGTACTAATTCACCTCTTTCGGTGTGCCCACGATAGTTTCCTTCCCTATCATACCAGTTTCCATGACCATCACTAACAAACCCAAGTTGTTTTGCCTTCTCAACGGCTCGGGATGTACGGGGTGCTTCGGTTATAAACTGTAGAAAAGACTTCATTATTACTACTTACCGTAATTTTATTTAGTCAAGTGACTCTGCCACTAATTCACCCAACAACTTACTCTTCTCTATAAGATTTCTAATATATTCAATTGGTCCTGACTGAGGTTGTCTCCTAAGTCTAATTGATATTAAAACTTGTGACGTATTATTTTTAGGACTCTTCCCTTTAATATCAATCTGTCTAAATCCATTTGACTGATTTCTTATTGTAACTTGAAGATTTTCTAGATCTACTAATGCTTGATACAAGTTCTCAAATTTATCATAAAGTTTAGTTCCTCCTACTCCCAAATTTAATACTTCAACATCTTCTTCATGTCTTGTTGCAAAATATGTAATACCTTTTGATAATACTTCAGATATTCCTTCTTTATTAGTTTGAATATCTCGATTAGCTTTAAAAGCAACCCTATCATATACCATATTTAAAGCCTCTCTTAACTTATGTTCTTCCTGTACTAACCTATTAAATTCGGTTTCCATATTGTTTATAAAAGTTGTATATCCAAACACTTGTTTCCACAATTCCTGTTGAACTGAAAAATTAACTCCAGAAACCTGTCCAAATTGTTTCACATCATCGACTTTCATTGAAAGATTAATATTAACAGGTTGTGGTTGTCCTTCATAATCAGTTATTTTGACCCTAGTATCAACCTTTGTTCCTTTCTGATCACCTAATCCATCCGATCTTATATCAATCTTATCATACCTATGATTAGTATAAACTACCTCTGCCCACTTAGAAACCTTACCACTATTCGCATAATTACAAGCAGAACGTGCATAAGCAGGAATACAAGTATTATCACTATAAGCCCATTTACCCCATTCGCTTCTTGGGTTTAACGCTGCTGTAATAGCAGACTCATTAAGAGAAATATAACAATGAACATCATCAAAGAATGTTTCATCTTTATTTTTAGATTTAAAAACTGCTTCTACATATTTTCCCTTCTTTCCAGGATAATTTCTAATACCTTTATGACCTAATGTTTTCATTATACCCATTACCTGAGAGGGAGTGACCCTACCATGTTTATAAACAAACCTTGCACAAATAGCAGCAGCAATCACAGCCTCACCAATATCACCCCTACTTGGTTTACCAGGGGGTTTCTCTATTTGTCCAAATAAAAGTGTTGGTTTACTACCCTTAACCTCTAAAACAAGATTATGTGCTTCAGTTTCTGATGCTGATGTTCCCTGCCTAGCAAGTTTAACAAACTCTGTCAAAGCATCTCTATTATTCTTATTATCTTTTACACTAAAAGAACCTGTTGAAGCATCAAGGCTCTCTCTTCTAGTCATGGAACCTTCTACTCTTTCAACAGTAGATTCAATATATTTTTTTAATTGTCCTTTAGAGGTAGTCCTAAGGGCAGCCATCCTTCAAATACTTTCTAAGTATTTATTCGACAGTACCTATTTCAATACCTTCTTCAACTTCAACGTCAGGTGGAACTACTATACAGAATCCAATACCCATATTAAATGTCTTCTTCATTTCCTCTTCTGCTATCTCACCAGCAAGCATTATCTTATGAAATATATCTGGCATAGTCCAGGAGTTCCAATCAATATGTGCAGTCAATCCTTTTGGTAAACACCTTGAAACATTTTCCAGAAGACCACCACCAGTAATATGAGCCATACCATGAATAGAAATCTCTACCCTACTTAGTATATCGGGAGTCTTATGGACAAACTTTGGTTTCAATAACTTAGCAATCAAAGGAGCATAAATTGTGGTTGGTGCAAGCAACTCCACTGACATATCTTTATAAAAGATTTTCTGCCTGAATAACATATCATTAATCAAACTATAACCATTGCTATGCAATCCACTACTCTTTATACCAATAATCTTATCGCCAGGTTTAATACGACTTCCATCTATTATCTTATTCTCTTCTACTATACCTGTACAGAATCCTGCTAGATCATAATGAGTTTGTCTTGGATGTTCAGCAGTCTCTCCACCAATAAGTTCTACTCCTGCTTTTTCACATCCACTAACTATACCAAACATAATTTGATCTAGTATTATATCATCTATCTTCTTAGTAGAAATATAATCTAAAAAATATAATGGTTTAGCACCACAACAGATTACATCATTAACACACATAGCAACTAGGTCTTGACCTATAGTTGTATAATTATTAGCAATCTTCGCTATGTTTATCTTTGTCCCTACTCCATCAGCACCAGAAACCAATACAGGGTTATCATACCCAGAAGGTACTTTAAACATACCACTGAACCCACCAATAGCAGGAGCAACCTTTTTAATCCTTTCTACAAAGGCATTCCCTGCTTCAATATCTACAGGATACTTCACACATCACCCACTTTTCTGTTCTCTGAATAATGAACATCAAATGCTCCTTCTGGATAACGTGCTCCTAACTTCTCAACATTCATTGACATCAACTCATCAAAATCAGTATCAAGTGCCATACATGCCTGAGCAAGATACCACATAATATCACCCAACTCTCTCTTCATATGAAAAACATTCTCATCATTATATGGTTTACCTTGGAATATAATCTTCTTAACAATCTCCATAAACTCACCACCTTCTGCACTGATACCAACAGCAGCAGTTAGAAGACGATGTATCTCACAATCATCACCTTCCAAATCACGAAGACGGTTTACAAATGCAACACCATCCTTTGATTCTTGACTTGTTACTTGATTAACAAAGTCAAGATACTTCTTTGGATCAACTTTAGAATTTGAAGTCATTAAACTTTTTCTTTTCGTTAAAGGCTTTATCTGCTAAAGCATCATACTCTTCTTCTTGCCCACTGTCAAGTAGGTCTGCCTGTGCTTTTTGTTCAACATCGTATAATCTCATCTTTGCCCTGTCAATACCTACAATAAATCTCTTATTAATAGTAGGATCATTGTACCTATTCTTTAATTGCTTAACTAAAATTTGTCCGAGTGACTCAAGTTCATCTGTACTAATAAGAGCAAACATAAGATCAGCAGTAGCAGGAAGCCCAAAGGATTCGGATGTGTCGGTGAGATCAACATCAGAAGAAGCAAACCCACTACGAGTAGTCTGGGTGGCGGAAACGATTGGTACATTCGCTTCAACCGCAAGACCACGAAGTTCTTCTGCAATCGCCTTGATGTACGAGTAAGAATTGACATTGGCATTTCCACGATACCTACTAGAGGCACAAATGTTTAGATAATCTATGAATATTATATCAGGCCTGAATGATTTCTTCAAGGCAAGTTCATTTAGTAATGATTTGAAATGTCCTGAATGAGCAGATGCAGTTGGATACTCCTTAATAATAAGTTGTCCTTGCGTCTTCTTAGCAAGAGCAGTTACCTTATTATCAAACATTGGTTTAGGTAAATCTGTTATCTCCTGAATGTTTACATTTAAAAGGTTTGCATCAATACGTTCAGCAATTTTCTCCTCTGCCATCTCCAAAGTAATATAGAGTACGTTAGATCCCCGCAAGAGACTGGAGCTAGCCATATGACACATGAACAAAGACTTACCCACACCTGTCCCAGCAAGAGCGATGTTAAGAGTCTTATTAGGAATACCACCTTTCGTAATTTTGTTAAAATATTCCAAGTCAAACGGTATCTTATCCTCCTTCCGGTGATAACTCTCGTACCTGGCTTCATAATCTTGGAGATAGTCATGTCCTATATTATTATCGAAAGACACAGCCAAAGCATCAGACAGAATACTAGGAATAGCATCCCTTCCTTTCTTGTCATCTTTTCCATCGGCTAGTTGGATAGACTCCATCAGTGCCAAATAGATTGCTCTATCTCTGCACCATTTCTCACTAGTATTTACTAACCAATCTTCATCTGCAGGAGCATCATCAAGAACTCCTATCAGTTCCTTTACCTGCTTATAAATTTCTTCATTAACATCCTCACGTTTCTCTACCTCAATGTAGAGTGCCTCTTTAGAAGGTAACTCATCATATTCAGTAATGAATTCCGATACCTCTTCAAAAACAATCTTCTGAGAAGGTTGCTCAAAGTAATCACCCTTAATAAAAGGTACTACCTTTCTAGCATAATCCTCATTGTAAAGAAGACTTCGTAGAACCAATAGTTCAACATTATCCATAGTGTAGATAAGTACTCATAATATACTTGGTGTTACTGATAGGAGGACATCCTTCATGAGGATACTCCCAAGTAGGTGGGAAGACAGTAACATATCCCTTTTTGGGCATAAAAGATACCCCATGATGAGTGAATACTGTCAGTCCACCATCAGTGACTGTATTCAAATAGAATAGCATAGCAAGAGCACGTTTTGCTGTAGCATGACTAGAAACATCAACGTGCTCATCAAAACGATCTATCCCTCCAACATTATATCTCTTAACCCTAAATTCCTCAAGGAACTTAGATGGTGGTAAGAACTTTGCTGCTGGTACATCATTCTTAAAAAGATTAATAAGTTCAACAACATATGCAGATAGAGTTGGAACTATTCTAGCATGGTGTTGATTCAAATTCAACTGAGTAAAAGTTGGTTTGGATTCATCATCAACACGCTCATGGTGTTCACTATCCTCCTCAAACAACTCAATTAATGAATCACAAAGAGTATCAGGTAATATCTGATAGTTACGAACCACCATAACTAAACTCTTTCTTAGCACACTCATCAAGAGCCTGCATTACTTGAGGCGTAAAATACTTTTCAGGATTTTCAAGCATAGTTTTCGGGTAGACCTTGCCTTCTGGCGTCTCAATTCGGTTTCCAACTCGCTTAAATACCTCGTATTTTTCTCCAAGTGAGAGTAATCCGTAATAGGGGTCCAACCCCCGCTCAAAGGATAGTCGTACTTCGACACGTTTCCCCTCCTTACTCAACCGTGATTTATGAGTCTCCGCTTTGATAATATTTCCGATGACTTCTTTTCCATCCTTATCCTTTTTCTTTCCGAGATAAATGATCGAACTCGCTGCATATTTAAGTCCCGATCCTCCGCCCATCTCTTTAGTTGGTATGTAAGCTCCGACAACATCGTAGGTGTGGTTAGTAACAATCATTGGCATTCTAAGCTTGCCTAGCTTTAATGTCAAGATTCTGAAAATACTCTTAACAACTTGAGCACGTGTCATATCACGAGTCTCCTTGCCAGCGCTAGCATCTTCAATTTCTTTAGTAGTACTTAACATCCCTAAGGAATCAAGTACAAACATCATAGGAGGACATTTGTCTTCTTCTCCTAACTTATCTAGGATCTTTATACTTTGCTCTCTAAATTCCTGGACAGTTGTTACAGGAACAATAACCATCCGAGAGGAATCAATACCCCGCTCCTCAATTAATTTTTTAGTTAAAGCAGATTCAGACTCAAAATAAATGACACCAGCTTCAGGATTATTGTCCAAAAAAGACTTGACAATGCTAAGAACAAAAAAAGTTTTACCCGTGCTTGACTCGCCCGCAAGTGCCGTAATTTTGTTCGCGGCAATCCCACCACGGATCGAACCTGATACCAATGCGTTAAGGATGTAACAGCCAGTATCGATAAAAGTATCACAGTCGCCTGCTGCAACACCGTCGCTAACGATTGAAGCGTACTCATTGTCAATCTCCTTTACTATACTTTTAAGAAAATTCATGTTAAATACCTAATAGTTTCTTTTGCCGTTCAAAATATCCATGGAGGATCCAGGAACTACTGTTCATTTTGTCATCCCCGCCGATACCCCAAGTGAACGTTATGCGTGGATCATCACCATACTCATCAACTTCTGGCGTATTATCTTTTCCACGGTCACCCCCATTGGCAAAGACTACCGTCTCTGCTATCTCCAAGCATTTTGCGATTGCTCCACACGCGCTATCATCTTCATCATCCCAGGAGATGACGGCATCTACCATATCAAGATGCCGAATGATCTCAGCACGCTCCTTCCATGACTGAAAGTACTGTCCTTTCTTACGGGTGAGCCACTCCTCCGTGTTGATACCTACAACAAGATAATTAGAGAGATCTTTTGCTCTCTTAAAGTATGATATATGTCCACTGTGGATTGGGTCAAACCCACCAGTAACCAAACTCAATTTTTTAAAAAACATCAGCAGGCAATCCCCCTCTCTTCACGTAAAATTTTCTTATAAGGGCCGTCAGGATTTTTATCCCTAACATCCTTCACCTCCTTCAGTAAATGATACAGTCTAGCATCACCACCTAAGGCAAGTGCCTTAACTATTGTAGATAGATCGTTGTCGTTGATAGGTAGATCCATTTAAGAAAAGAATGCCTCTAAGTTTGCAGTTTTTTCTGTACTCCATCCAATGGAGTTAAGAATGATTCGGAGTGGTTCCAAAAATGACTTATCAAATTGTAAGTCACGATCAATATACTGATCCAATCCCAATTCCTTAGGAAAGTCCTGTATAAATGATATCACATTTTCATGAATAGGGTTAGGTTTCGCTAGATAACAAAATTTAATCTTCTCACCATTTTGAATAAGTGAATATTTGTGATCCAACTTATTCTGTTTTATATAATGATTATAAAGTAATGCTCCTCGACAATGTATTGGTGTCCCTTTCTCATAAATCGAACTGACAGCTTTATACTTCTCCACGTCAGAAACTGAACGCGGAAAGGAAATTTCTTCAGGCGGCATCGACTTAAACTTTTGACGGCAGTCATCAATAAACTCAATGACTTCATCTTCAGTTCCTGTCATCATAAGGTTGAAAGCATCCTTCAACATCTGACGGCAGGGAGCAGGGGTTGAAGACTTAACGGCTTCA
>Ga0163108_10002106_pt1 | contig 14428 bp, 10 predicted proteins | sample Fk1155metaG_FD_109644 | JGI IMG/M metagenome (GOLD analysis project Ga0163108, IMG submission 109644) | Marine microbial communities from the Central Pacific Ocean - Fk160115 155m metaG | ecosystem: Environmental > Aquatic > Marine > Oceanic > Photic zone | place: The Central Pacific Ocean...
AACCTTTTCATCTTCAGTGGTCAACGGCCCCACCTTACCCATAATTACCCGCTTATAGAGAGAATCATAGTCAAGGTAACGTACCAGGTACTCCAGACGATTCCCCGGCTTGTGCCCCTCAATCATATCACTGTCCTCTGGTCCAAATAGCACAGCACATTCAATGCCCAGATCTGTAAGCTTAAAAATACAGGTCTGGCCCCCATCATAAACAGAGTCCTCTTGTTTTCCAAAGGTACGAGAATGAGAAATAAATTCGAGGCTTAATGGAAATGTCGCTTCCTTGAACGGGGCAAGCAATGCAGTCACTTCAGAACTCAATAACCTCTTATCATTGATTTCCTGCAATGACTTTATGAGTTCATCTTTTCCCAACATCACTAACAAAATAACACTTATTAACTCAATAGAGCCTAGCTCATCCGAGAAAAAGTGTCCGTTATAAAATGCCTCTTATTTTATAAGAGCAGGGATAATCTCTTAATTTTCCACTGAAAACCTATAAAATCGATTCCCTTCGGACAGGATTATTTTCCTAGTAAAAACATCACCTACAGGATCCCAGTTAACTAAATCCTCGCTCTCCTCTAACCGCAAAGTGAGAGTCAATTCTCCAGTCACTTGATCCGCTTCAATGAGGACCGAATTGATGCGACCTCCCTGAGTCTGGTCCGGATCAATTCCATTCGAAAGCTCTTCGATTCTCTTCTCGAGAACACTAATCTTAGTTTCGGCCACTGACCAGGGAACGATCCTCTCCCCACCAGCGACATAGCCATTAATGTATTCATAACCGTCAGGAAGAATAATCCCATCAAGGTTTGCATCCTTAAATTCAACACTGTCAAGACCTGTCGATCCAAAGAGATTCGCATCAGTGAGATTACCTTTAGTGAAATTCACTTCCTCAAGATTAGTTCCTGAAAGATCAGCGTCCGTAAAATCGACTTCAGTAAAATTAGCTTCCCTCAGATCAGCTGTAGGTCCCACGAGATAGCCCTTAACAATTGTCCAACCCTCAGGGAGAGCCAAAGGCTCCCCCTTAACCGATCCGGAACTGATGCCAGTAAGATCGACTTCAGAAAGGTCCATTTCTTTAAGATCAATACCCTCAAGATTAGCACCAGGTCCTATCAGATAACCATTAATAATGACCCAATTCTCTGGCAAGGCTAGAGGCTCTCCCTTTACATTCCCTGATTGGACTCCTTTCATTTTAGCTTCAGAAAGATCCAACCCCTCAAGGTCAGCACCAGACAAGTCGGCCCCCTCAATGATCGCCGTCGGCCCCATTAAATAACCGTTCACTATTTTCCAGCCTTCGGGAAGAATGGCCGGGGTCCCAGAAACATCGCCCGAAGTGATCCCGGAAATTTCTGTCTCAGAAAAGACGGCTTCAGAAAGATCCGTATCAGTAAGAATTGCTCCGGTAAGGTCAGCCCCGGAAAAATCCGCTTCCTCTAAATCGGCCGATGAAAAATCCACACCCACGAGGTCCTTACCTGAAAAATCCGCACGTTCCAGTTTCGCCGACGGACCGACCAAATATCCATTCACTATGATCCATTCATCTGGGAGAGCTTGAGGTGACCCTGTAATCCCTCCTGAACGGACCCCAGAAATTTTAGCCTCACTCAGATCAATGTCAGTAAGATCTGCCCCGGAAAGATCAGCATCTGGTCCGATAAGATAACCGTTAGACAAGATCCAATCCTTAGGAAGACTAGCGGGAATGCCCTCAATTTCCCCTGAATTAACTCGGCTAAGATCCGCATCATTCAATTGAACACCTGACAATTTTGCTCCTGACAAATCCGCTCCTCTCAGGTTCGCTTCCCTAAGGTCTGCTGGATTTAATCCAATAAGAACTTCAGCCTGATCATAATTATTTCTTCCCCAACCAGTCATGATTCCATCGTCTTTTAGTGCAATGTTGTGAACTGTCCCAGCAGCAATAGCAATCACACCAGAGAGCCCTTTCGGGACCCTAGCCTGTTCATAATTGTCCCTTCCCCAAGCCACTACAGTACCATCTTCTTTGAGCGCAAGGTTATGAAATCCTCCCGCATCAATGGCCGTAACTCCAGCCAAGTCCTCCGGGATCTTTCCTTGACCATATGAATCATCACCCCAAGCAACAACTTCGCCATCACTCTTTAGAGCCAAAGAATGGTAGTACCCGGCAGAAATGGCAACAACATCAGTTAAATCTTCCGGAACACTAGTCTGCCCATAATCGTTTCTTCCCCATGCAACTACAGTACCGTCTTCTTTGAGCGCTAGACTGTGCTCTCTTCCGGCAGCAATTAATTTAATTTCGCTCAACTCATCAGGCACACTTATCTGACCATAGTTATCCCTTCCTATTCCGATGACTGTACCATCTTCTTTAAGGATCAAAGTGTGGGCATGACCCGCCGCAACTGAAGCAGTAGGACCCAAGTCTTCAGGTAAGGTTATTTGTCCATAATTATTCCTTCCCCACACGGAAACAGATCCTCCTTTTGTGACTGCCACTGAATGATAATATCCCCCATCAATAGAAATGATCCCGCTCAGATCAGAATCAATGTTTGCCTGCCCATAATTGTTCCAGCCCCAGGCAAGACAATTCCCCTCCTCCATCAGGACCATGTTGTGGTAATATCCTGAAACCAAAGAGACTGGAGGGGTGCCACTCAAGTCAACTCCGGGCCCTATGAAGTAACCTTTCACTGTCCCGGTCCCGTCAGAGCCAATCTGTGCACCGAGTGGAGACGAGTTAATTAATATAAATAAAAATAATAGTTTATATTTCATTTTTTATCATGGGGTGGTGCAGGAAAATTCTGCCATATAACGTCCAGAGATTCGAAAGAACTTACCTCATCCGATTGAGAATTACTAGCACTCACTTTCCCTCCGTCATCTTTTAGGTTCCAACCCAATCCGTAAATGCGGTACTTTCTTTTACCCTCAAGAACATAATAGTAAGAATCTCCGGTAAAAACATCATGGGGGAGATCTTCCCCGAGTTCATCTAAACTCTTCGGGTACTTTCCTTCCTCAAGGTAATACAACTCCAAAGCGCAAGCAATACGAGCCTGATCAACTAAATTCTGCATTTGTCCGATCTTCTTGGCCAATGGAACCGGATCTGAAAAAAATAAACTAATTAAAAAATTATAAGGATGAAATTTATCGAAATTAGCTTCTTTAAAATACTGATCAAATTCCTTCGCTGCATCTGGAATGATTTGTCTCGATTCCAAATCAACTATCCAATCTAAAAACTTTAAATACAACTCATTGGATCGTGCCTTACTACCGTTAATGAAAGCCGATGGTGATATGTGAAACCATTTCAATGAAAATAATTTTAAACCTCCATCACCAACTAAAGCTAGAGGAACCCCAAAAGAAGCAAGCGACGCAGTGAAGTTATCAGGATTCTGATCCAATAATCCTCCTAAATAATGATGGATCCCATTTAATAATTGACGCTCAAAGCGCATCGCGCTCTCCAAACCTTCTAAGTAATTTATATCGGCAAGAATATTTTCCAAAGACTCCAATTGCTGTAAGTTCCAGCTCTTCTTTGATAAACCTTTCCACAAAGGAACTAACGCTGATCTCATTAAAGTGATACGACACGATTGAGAAACTAAACCAAGTTCATTTTTATTTAACTCGGCCAAGAACATTGACATCTTTAGATCTGAAAAAGCAGAATCCACATTACCATTTTGCAGATGAGCTAAAGATCTTAAGTTAAACCAACGCTGGACATTCCGATGCGAAGAGAAACTTAGCGTACCCCCGATGGCTGTATCTATATCTTTTATGCTATTAATATTCTTTACTTCATATCTCTTATCTATCCGATAAAACGGTCTCTTTTTTGAAGCCTCGACAAGTGAATCCATGTTCTCAGAAACCTTGCCAATAGCCAATAGCACATCATCGGAAGGTTCCCCGACTTCCATAGGTTGAGACCATAATTCAATTCCATCCTCTCTGAAAAAATTTTGGAAAGATCTCAGATCATGATCATGATAAATTTCTGGACCCTTAGCTCCGAAATTAGAGGGCCAATTTTTATCATTTGGAACAGAGAGGAAACTTGATGATTGTTCATACTTTTCTGGGTCAAGAGGAGTAACGCCGTCCTCTTCGTATTCGAGCAGCGGCTTAAGTGCCGCCACATAAGCAAAATTCTTATCCTCCGGAACCGGATCAGGGATAATATCACTAAAATTAAAACTTAAGCCTTTTTGTTCACATTCATCACGAACAGATTCCCATAGAACCTTAACCCGACAAGTGTTTATCTCTCTAATAATAATTAATATCAGAAGGATTCCTATTATCCCAAGGACGAGAGCTTTTATTTTTTTTGTCAGTCTTTTCCCCACTTATTTAATTGGCGTCAATTATTACATCGAAAGGATAACGATATAAATACCTACCAGGATATAATCACATAATATAACAGGTATTCACTATTGAGACGTATTAATATGATGAACTTCTAATCAGTGTCAGAATCTCTTTACTTTGACAGTCATTTGCACACTTCTTAATGCAAGCATGCAAAAAGAAAAGGAGTCGAACTCAAGGGCATCCAACAAGGCCTACACTAAAACTGCAATGAGCGTGAAATTATCCAAAGAAAATTGGTTTTATCGATCTTTGAATAAAGTATTTCAATGAGACAACCGTTTCTTTATAACATATTATCAAAGTGTTATGGCTTCGAAGGCGAGTTTTGCTCAAAATTATCTAGATCGACTCTTTTCTAAAGAAGATATTGAAACTTTGCCCGCACAAATGAGGCAAACAATTGATGATCTTCCAGAACGATTCCCTGCCAGCTCGAAGATTTCCAATGCTATACTGAAAAAACGATGGTCCAGATTACCAGATGTTCGAGCTCAATTACTAGATCCATTCAGCGAAAGTCAAATATCAAAGTATGAGGCAAACATTGAAAATTTTATTGGTACAGTAAAAGTTCCGGTAGGGATTGCTGGTCCACTACGAGTGAACGGACTATTCGCCAAAGGCGACTACTTAATACCATTAGCGACTACCGAAGCTGCACTGATAGCCTCCTACCATCGCGGTTCCTGTTTACTAATGGCATCAGGCGGGTGTGTAAGTGCTATATTGAGCGAATCAGTAAATCGATCACCAGCATTCGAGTTTAAGACGTTAGTGGAAGCAGGGACCTTTGTGACTTGGATCATTAAACAAATAAATCATTTCAAAAAAATTGTTTCTGATGTGAGTAATTATGGCGATCTAGTGGACCTTGCCGCAACGATAGAGGGTAATCATGTCTATCTAAATTTTGAATTCACCACAGGAGATGCCTCTGGCCAGAACATGGTAACTATCTGTACTGCGGAAATCTGTAAATTTATTATTGATTCTTCCCCAGTAAAACCGACAGCACACTACATCGAGAGCAATCTGTCAGGGGACAAGAAAGCAAGTACTCAGGCATTCACTACTGTGCGCGGTAAAAAAGTGTGCGCCGAAGCGATGATACCAGCAAGGCTCATAAAAAAAATATTAGGCACCTCTCCCGATAAGATGGTCAAATACTGGAAAATGTCGGCAATTGGTGGGGTCTTGAGCGGAACGATTGGCATACAGGGCCACTTTGCCAACGGTCTCGCGGCATTTTATATCGCCTGCGGTCAGGATGCAGCCTGTGTGGCTGAATCGGCGATCGGTGTTACCCGGTTCGAACTTTCAGAGGATGGTTCACTGTACGCTGCTGTGACCTTACCGGGTATTATGGTCGGCACGGTAGGAGGTGGAACCAGTTTACCATCACAGCAAGCATGTCTGGAAATTATGGGTCTAGCAGGTAAAGGTCAAAGCCCGGCACTGGCAGAAGTTTGTTGCGGCATGTTATTGGCAGGAGAACTATCAATAATAGGTGCATTAGCTGCTGGAGACTTCACAAAAGCACACAAGCGACTGGCTCGGGACCGTCGCCAAGGATAACCATAATGCACCCTCAGGAACTCTCGAACCCCGCCGGAGCGATTCGGTGGTGGGTCTATCAGCGGGAACGATTCCCAATCCTCGCACACGGCACACTCATTATGGCATTCAGTAGTTCGGCCGTGTGTTTTTCTTCTCTCCTAAGTGAAGAACAGGGATTGCCTCATTGGCCTGCATTTGCCGCGGCATTTATCACCTCTTTTATCTTTTTTCTACAATTACGAATTGCCGACGAATTTAAAGATTCCGAGGAAGATGAAAAATTCCAACCTTATCGTGCAGTGCCGCGTGGCTTAGTAACGCTTAGAGAACTTGGTTTTGTGTTTTTAATTGGTGCATTTATTCAATTAAGTATTGCTCTTTGGTTGTATCCGCCTCTTGTCGGAATTCTGCTTATCGCCTGGGCCTATCTGGGTCTAATGAGTCGCGAGTTTTTTGTTCGCGAATGGATAAGGTCACGCCCTATAACCTACCTCTGGACACACATGGGCATCATGCCGCTAGTTGATCTTTATGCCACTGCAACAGAATGGATGCCTCGTGGCGCAGCGGTTCCGGACGGTCTGATATGGTTTCTAGTGGTAAGTTTTTTCAACGGAGTAGTGATCGAGGTCGGACGGAAAATCCGCTCCACGGATGAAGAAAAACTAGGAGTATCAACCTATACCAAACTATGGGGACAACGTGGCGCACCTCTGATTTGGTTTGGATTTCTTTTCGTTACCGCAATATCGGCGAGCATTGCTGGTTCTTTGATCGGATTTGGTCTGCAGACCTTCATTGTCCTGACAATCTTGCTTTTAGTTGCGCTCTTAGTAGTAATAAAATTTTCTCTAACCCCTTCCAGCAGATCAGCTAAACACTTTGAATTAATGTCCGGCATCTGGACATTAATGATGTATCTGACCCTTGGTCTCGGCCCGTTCCTGCAATCAATCCTCTAATGATTTTATTTCCGGACCAGATAAGTGATGAAACGGCCATCGGTGGAAAGGCCCGTAATCTACTTAGTTTGACGCTCGCAAATTTTGCAGTTCCACCGTGGTTCATCATTACTGACAAAGAAGAAAATATACAAAATGCTTACCATAAACTTTGTCCGGACGATGAAAAGGTAGCGGTTCGTTCATCAGGGATAGAGGAGGACAACTCGAATCATTCTTTCGCAGGCCAGTTCGATAGTTTTCTCTTTGTAAATTCAGAAGACATTTCCGGAAAAGTTGACGCAGTACAAAGATCTGCTAAATCCACTCACCTCACCGCTTATCGAAAAGCCTCGGGGGACGAGGCAAAAACGCCACTCGATATTCCCGCCGTCATCGTCCAAATAATGATCAATCCGGACGCGGCCGGTGTGGTATTCTCTGCTGATCCCATCACCGGTCATCGTGACACTTGCATCATCTCTGCCGTCCTCGGCACTGCCGATAAACTCGTTTCGGGAGAGGTCGATGCAGATACATGGAAAGTTTCACATCACGGCAATATTCTTGAACACAAACCTATTGGCATGGAATCAGTTCTAACCAAATCACACGTTCACATGATAGTGAAAACGGCCAAGAGAATCGAACAACACTTCGGCCGACCTCAGGACATCGAATGGGCAATTAAGGAGGGCGAACTATTCATCCTTCAGTCCCGTCCCATCACCGCACTTCCAGAACATGAAGAACATGCACCCAGTGAGTCTGGTGAACTTGGGATCTGGGACAATAGCAATATCGTGGAAAGCTATTCTGGTGTGACTACACCCCTGACCTTCAGTTTTGCTCTGAGGGCATACGAGCATGTTTATCGGCAATTCTGTCGCCTCATGCGCGTTCCGAAATCCCGCATACTTAAGGGAAATTCCACATTCAAGAATATGCTTGGTCTGATCCGGGGCCGTATCTACTACAACCTCATTAATTGGTACCGCGTATTAGCAATGCTCCCAGGTTTTCGAATTAACCGATCCTTCATGGAGCAGATGATGGGCGTTGGAGAGGCCATGCCAGATGAAGTCGTCAGTTCAGTTGAATCGGAACTCTCTGGGGGCCGGTTTCGCGATACCATAAATCTTATAGCCACATTGCTGGGCCTAATCTGGAACCACGCCACACTCGGCCGGCGCACACTAAATTTCCGCCATCGGCTAGAACAGGCCCTCGAACCACCTCCGGTACCTCTCAGGAAAATGAGCGGTAAAGCCCTGAGCGAATATTACGAACGCACCGAAAAAAAACTCCTCACCCAGTGGGATGCTCCGATCGTAAATGATTTTTTTGCAATGATATATTTTGGGGTTCTGCGCAGCCTCTGTCGAAGATGGTGCAAGGACAAATCAGGCATACTCGCAAATGAACTCGTGCGCAATACTGGTGGAATGACAAGCCTCGAACCGGTAACACGAATCCGGAAAATGGCGGGACTCCTCCGCAATGATTCTGCTCTACAAAAACTCCTCGGAGATCCTTCGATATCAACCACAGACAAAGTGGCGCAATTAGATGAATTCACAAAATTCGCCAACGCTTTCAATTCTTATCTTGAAAAGTTCGGTGATCGTTGCCTCGGAGAACTCAAATTAGAAAGCATTCCAGTCACCGATGATCCGGAACTGCTCCTTCAGTCCATTTCTACTATTGCTGCACAATCCTCCAGTCCTGACTCATCTTTATCTGGTAACACAGACGCAAATTCAGAGGCTCATTATGAATCTATGAGTTTTTTCCAAAGGCTTGCCTTTAAGCGTGTCCTCAAAAGAGCACGAAGGCACATCCGTGACCGCGAAAACCTGCGCCTGGAGCGGACCCGGGTCTTCGGGCTGGTACGTCGCATCATGCTGGGAATCGGGGATCGACTCGTTGCGGAAAATTCTATCAACGAAATGCGTGATGTCTTCTATCTCGAACTGGAAGAAGTCACGACCGCCTTCAACTCTACTAACAGCGTGCCATGCTATATGGAAATTATCGAAGAGAGAAAAGCACAGTTCGAATCATGGCGTTCCGCAGAATCACCCCCTGACCGTTTTGAAACTCGAGGAGAACCTAATAACAGTTCTGCCCTTAATAACAAAGCTCCATCACAACCTAAAACTGATTCTCAGGGACCGACCCTCGTAGGGACCGGTTGCTGCTCTGGCATCGTGCGGGGACGCGTCCGACTCGTCACCGATCCTACCAATGCAAAACTTCGGAAAGGAGAAATCCTGGCCGCCCGTCATACAGATCCGGGATGGGTCATGCTCTTTCCACTAGCTTCCGCATTATTAGTAGAGCGTGGCAGTCTCCTATCTCATTCCGCTATCGTTGCACGTGAGATGGATCTTCCGGCTATCGTTTCACTCTCCTCTCTTACTGACTGGGTAAGCACGGGTGATCTTGTGGAAATGAATGGAACAACAGGAATTGTTCGCAAAATAAAAGAGCCACTGACCGAGCCATGAATGCAAAAAAAGCACCATTAACCTCACCTTCCCGCGCGTCGAGAATAAACTACGCTCAGTGCTGGGAAGATGCGGACATCCTTCTCGATGCGCTGAGGATCTCACCTGGTGACTCCTGCCTATCCATCGCGTCTGCAGGAGATAACAGTTTTTCTCTACTGGCCGCAGGAGCAGGTCATGTTATATCTATTGATCGCAACCCAGCCCAACTCGCCTGCGTCGAACTTCGTCGCGGAGCTTACCTAGAATTAAATCACTCTGAATTCCTAGAACTCTACGGTTCCAGGCCAAGCAAACAACGCGATCGACTCTATAATCGTTGCCGTCCACTCCTCAGCTCTGATTGTCAATCCTTCTGGGATCATCAGCCTGACTTCGTCCGTAACGGCATTGGTGGTGTCGGAAAATTTGAGCGTTTTTTTTCGATCTTCCGCAACCGTCTTCTCCCCTTAGTTCACAGACGCAGTCGAATCGAACAACTCCTCCGACCCCGTGATCATGACGCTCGTGAAATATTCTTTAAACACAAATGGAATTCCTGGCTCTGGCGACTCCTCTTCCGTTTCTACTTTTCACGCCCAGTGATGGGACAGTTAGGACGTTACCCTGGATCCTTTAAGCACGTTAAAGGACAGGTCTCTGAACGTATTCTTGAGCGAGTCCGCCATGCCATAGTCGATCTTGAGCCTTGGAAAAACCCATATCTTCACTGGATTCTCACTGGCCGGCACGGTGATTCACTACCGCATGCGCTGCGGCCTGAAAACTACGATCTGATCAGGGAAAACCTCGACTCACTCGAGACAGTGCAAGGCTCACTCGAAAAATTCACTTTTGAAAGGGTTAATATCAAATTCGACGCATTCAACCTCAGTGATATCTTTGAATATGTCTCCGAAAAAGAATATGAAGTCCTCCTCAAATCCCTCATCTGCAAAGCAAATCCAAGGGCTCGTCTCGCTTATTGGAATATGCTTGTCCCTCGCACTCATCCAGCCTCTCTAGCAGATTCACTGGTCAACCACAGCAGTGAATCAGACCGCCTTTTCCTAAGAGATAAGGCATTCTTTTACAGTCAATTCGTCATCGAGGAGGTAAAAGAGAAATAGATTATGGAAGGGGCCTTGGAAATTATCGTGATCGTCACCGTTCTACTCGGGACCCTCGCTACGTTCAGTTGCCTCCGTCATGCGGGCAGGATAAGCTCCGAAATTTCCCGTAAGCTGGTTCATACTTTCATGGGCACCGTCATTCTGAGCTTTCCATGGCTCTTTAAAGATTTAACATCCATCATCGTATTGTGTGTACTAATCACCGGTATCTTCTTCACGATCCGTTATCATTCCCGGTTACGATCCTTGTTCGGCATTGCTCTTCATGACATCGACCGTCGATCCTGGGGTGATATTTATTTTCCGATTTCGGTAACTATGGTCTTTTGGATATCGGACAATGATCCGGTACTCTTTGGTGTTCCTATACTCCTGATGACATTCGCCGATTCAGCAGCCGCCCTGACCAGTAAAGATCAATCACCACAAAAAAAACTTCTATCCAACAGTAAAACCAATAAAGGATCAGCTGGGTTCTTCATTGTAGGTTCTCTCGTCACTTCGATCTGGCTCTTATTTTTTTCCAATCTCGGCGCATGGCATTTAACCCTAACGGCAGCACTTGTTTCGATGATTACAATGCTCGTTGAACGAATCGCAACGCGGGGCCTTGATAATTTATTCGTTCCCCTTGCAGCGTCCGTTCTTCTTCCATTGTACATGAGTTCCTTTGTAAGCGAAATTCTGATCCAATTCCTGGTGATCGGCGTTTGCATTGGAACCGGCCATGCATTCAGAAAATCCATCTCCCCTAAAATCTCCTGTGCTTCTATTTTAGTTATCTATGTGCTGTGGCTCATAGGATGCGCTCTCATGAACAGCTAGACCAATACATCCATGGAGCCAAATAATCACAAGAATCGAGAATCCTTCGGGGACAATCCGATACTGCCCCTAGATCAGGAACTCGTTAAAGAACAGGGAGTAGATCATATTTCCTGTTTCGGTGGAAAATCTGATTCCCCGAACGCACGATGCGCACTCTGGTGGACAGGAACACCTTCCCTCGAAGGAAAGAAAACTGGATACATCGGACAATTCACCGCGACTGACAAGGGATCCGCCTCCGGCCTCCTAGAACAATCCTGCCAGATCCTTGCCGAGCACGGTGCTGATCTTGCTATTGGTCCGATCGACGGTAACACTTGGCGCAATCACAGGTTAGTAGTTGAGGGTTCTGAGCGCCTTCCCTTTTTCATGGAACCTCGCAATCCTGTAGACTGGCCCCAGTACTTCATTGAAAATCACTTTCATATCATCGCTAATTACTCCTCATCCACAGTCGATTTATCGGTACCACTCGAAAACTCCTCCACTTTCGATAAGACTAGGCACCGACTCATAGAAAAGAACAAGATTCTCATCAGGCAAATTGATGCGAACCGGTTCGAAGAAGAACTCCGAAAAATCTTCAGCCTGGCCCGCGAAGCATTCCACCAGAACTTTCTCTACCAGCCCATTACAGAAACTGAATTTATCGCAGCTTATCGAAAAATTGAACCGGTCCTTGATCCTGAATTCGTCCGCATCGCCGAATTTGAAGGTCAAATTGTCGGCTTCATTTTCGCCGTCCCGGACATGGAAGAAATAGATCAATCCGGTAAGAAAAGACCCGCCATCATTATCAAAACTCTTGCGGCTCAGCGCGGTTACTACTTTGCCGGTCTCGGCAGTCTGCTCGTCCGTGAAGTGCATGAGAATGCCCTTGAACTCGGTCACAGTGAAGTGATCCATGCGTTGCAGTACGAACACAATACTTCATTGAAAATCAATGCCCGTTGCAGCGCGAAAACTTTTCGGCGGTACGCGCTCTTCGCAAGAAAGTTAAAATCATGAACATTGGCCGACTCATCCGCGAGCATGCTACCCTATTCCCTGATCGTCCCGCACTCATTGAGGGAAGTGGCCGACAACGGAAGGTTCTAACTTTCGCTGATATGGACGAACAAACTGCCCGGGGATCCTCATTCCTGCATTCAAACAAGCATGAACATGGCGAGTGCATTCTTTTCATGCAGCCCGTGTCAATTAAACTCTACGTTGGCCTCCTCTCGGTAATGCGCGCGGGCCTGAACGCGGCATTCATTGATCCCAGCCAAAGTCGCGCATTCTTAAACTCCGTTATCAAAACGTACCCGCCTCATGCCTTCTACGGTGACGGTAAGGCACGGTTCGCGCGTTTAGTCTACCCCGCGCTGGGACGGATTCCACGATATGATCATCGTACACTCACAAAGTCTGTAAGCGTGCCTTCGAAAGGGCCCGAAACGCCTCCTGAAAATGCCATTCTGATTACATTTACAAGCGGGAGCACTGGCCAGCCCAAAAGAATCATCCGCACGCACCAGTTCCTCGGCGCACAGTACCGGGCCCTCGAAAAGGCCATTGACCTTGAAGGAGGCGAAATTGATCTGATCACATTACCCATGTTCGTGCTGGCAAATATCGCTTCGGGATTAACTAGTGTGCTCGCGGACATGGACTTCGCACGGCCCGGAATGGGGGTCTTAGCCTCTTGCGCTCAAGCGCAAGAATCCGGAGCCACTCGCGTTGCTGCATCGCCTGCCTTCTTCGAGTCCATACTCGGCAGTGATACAGCTTTTCCGAAACTGGAAAAAATTTACACTGGCGGCGCTCCTGTCTCGCCACAACTTCTCGAATCACTAGGACAAGCTTTTCCAGAAGCTAAAGTCTCCGCGGTGTACGGATCCAGTGAAGCTGAACCGATCGCTGTCCTCGATTCCCGTGAAATTTCTAAAGAAGATATACAGAAAATGAAAGAAGGATCAGGTTTGCTTGCCGGGATACCCGTTCCCGACATTAGCTGTTTCATTATCCCGGAAAATGAAAAATTACCGGACCTTGACAAGGAACCGATGAAGTCAGGAGAAATTTGTGTTTCCGGTGAGCACGTCCTTGACACTTACCACGATGACGCGGAGGACCATCAGCACAAAATTCAAGTCAAAGATAAGATCTGGCACCGGACCGGAGACGCCGGTTACTTTGATGAGTACGGCCGGTTATGGTTACTGGGTCGCTGCGGTGCCGCCTTTACTGATACAGAAGGGAAACTTCGATACCCTCTCGAAATCGAGATCCCGGTCAATGCGATACCTTCTGTTCACCGCAGCGCCGTCATTATACATCATGACAGACCTACCCTTTTTGTTGAACTTAAAAAAGGCATTAAGACTTCCAATGAAATTTCCAAATCAATTCTTGGCTGTGTTCCTGAAAAGGCCGTTTCAGAGATCCTATTCATTGATAAAATTCCAGTCGACCGTCGACACAACGCAAAGATTAATTATCAAGCACTTCAGGAAAGTTAGTGGAAATTGCTAAAACTGCGCAAATAGTATTAACAACACCAGCAATGCTATAAATACGACAATCCTCACTCCGTTGTGAGTTTAAGGATCGGTAGAGAGTGAAATGGGACTTGATGCTTCGTTTGACACTTGCGCTTCATTAATCTGCTCCTGACTCCATCCGTTAGCTAGGAGTCTATTAATGGCCTCACTCTCTGGGATCCCCTTAACGGAACTTTGGAATAAGTATTCTGAAACCGGATTCTGTTTTTTGGATGGTGGTGATATGTTTACTTTCTTGGATGATTCAGGACCGGCATAAATCCATGGTTTGTCCTTGTAGTGATTATTATGGGTGGGATTGGGAAAGATGGCCTTAGTAATTCCTACAAGGCCACGAATCACACCAATTAGAACAAGCACTGGACCAGCTAGAACAAGCACTGGCAAACCAATACAAAAAAATAAAATTAATAAAACATCCATAACTTCAACGTTTGTTGTCTAACACAATCTCCCAGTAGCGTATGAAGCCAACGATCAAAGATAAGTAACAAGGGATCGCAAAAGCGACC
>Ga0163108_10002107_pt1 | contig 14425 bp, 8 predicted proteins | sample Fk1155metaG_FD_109644 | JGI IMG/M metagenome (GOLD analysis project Ga0163108, IMG submission 109644) | Marine microbial communities from the Central Pacific Ocean - Fk160115 155m metaG | ecosystem: Environmental > Aquatic > Marine > Oceanic > Photic zone | place: The Central Pacific Ocean...
AGAACGTCCTCACCATTCCGCGAAAGGCCATTCAATGGCAAGACGGTTCACCCGTCGCATGGCGTGTCATCGACCGCAAGGAAGACGAGGAAGAAGACGAGGACGAGGAAGACGAGGAAGACGAGGAAGAGAACTTCTTCGCCTCCTTCTTTGGTGACGAGGACGAGGACAAAGAGGAAGAGGTCGACCCCTGGGAAGGTGTACCAAGGCGAATCATCGAACGGGTAAACCTCAACGTCGGATACACCGATGCCGGATTGGCAGAAATTTCCTCGGGTCTCGAGGTGGACGACATGGTGGTCACGGTGGGTGGCGACAATTTGCGACCGGATGCGGAAGTGAAACTTCCCGGCGATCCCAAGCCTGCCAAGCCCAAGAAAAAGGATGAGGAAGCCAAAGAGGACGACCCATCCGAGGGTGGCGACAAAGAGTGAGCTTTTTCGAACAGGTCGTCCGGCGACCCGTGGCGACATGGATGATCGCCATTGCGACCGCTGTGTTTGGGCTTGTCAGTTACGAACGGCTGCCGCTCAACCTGATGCCAGACTTGGCATACCCCACGATCACCGTTCGAACGGAAGTGGCTGGATACGCACCTGAAGAGGTGGAATCTCAGATATCTCGAAGCATCGAAGAAGCCTTGGCCACCACGCCTGGACTGGTGGAACTCGAGAGTCGATCGCGCGCAGGGATGTCAGACGTCGTGCTGGAGTTCGCCTGGGGAACGGACATGAACAAGTCCGCCCAAGCCGTTCGAGAACAGCTGCAAACAACCTTCCTCCCCGACGATGCAACGCGACCCCTCATCCTTCGCTTTGACCCAAACCTAGATCCTGTGATGCGGATAGCTCTCGCATTCAAAGAACAAAAAGGGCAGGACCTTCGAACCTTGCGGCAAGCCGCCAAGCAACAAATCAAACGACGGCTTGAAGCCATGGATGGCATCGCGAGCGTCCGCGTCCGTGGAGGGCTGGAGAGAGAAATCCAGGTAGAGGTCCGAGAAGATTGGCTGGCCGCCCGGGGCGTCTCTCTCAATCAGGTCACCACCGCTTTGCGGGAAGAAAACGTCAATCTGCCTGGCGGCGCAATTCTGGAAGGCGACCACGAATACTTGGTTCGTACCGTGGGGGAGTTGATCAGCGTAGAGGATATCGCTGCCATTGAAATCAGGCGCGACGATGGTGTTCAAGTTCCTTTGACCGAGATTGCGCACGTTCGCGAAGGAAACAAAGAGCGCGAGGTGGTGAGCCTTCTCGATGGAAGCGAAGCGGTTGAACTTGAAGTCTACAAGTCCGCCGATGCCAACATCGTGCGGCTGTCTCAGCAGGTTCGCGCACGTTTGGGTGTGGGGGAGGCTGGGGATGCGGACGACCGTGAAACCATACGGGATCGACTTCCAGCCGGGGTCGAGATGGTGGTTTTGGAGGATCAGGCCGGCTTCATCGAAGCCAGCATAGACAACTTGCGAAGCACCGCCATTTTGGGTGCCTTCTTGGCCATTACCATCCTGTTTCTCTTCCTGCGTGATGTACGGGCCACGCTCATCATCGCGACAGCCATACCCTTGTCCATCATCTGTACATTTGCCCCCATGTACCTGGGTGGGGTCAGCCTCAATTTGATGAGTCTGGGCGGACTGGCTTTGGGAATCGGCATGTTGGTCGACAACGCCGTGGTCGTGCTCGAAAACATCCATGTGTATCGAGAACAAGGCAAAGACCGAATCACGGCTGCTGTGCAAGGCGCGCAACGGGTCGCTGCAGCCGTCACAGCCTCCACACTCACCACCGTGTGCGTTTTCTTGCCCATCGCATTCGTCGAAGGGGTGGCAGGACAACTCTTCGGTGACCTGTCGCTGGCCGTCGTGTTTTCTTTGCTCGCTTCGCTGGTTGTTGCCCTGTTCTTCGTCCCCATGCTGGCCGCACACCAATTCGAGTGGCCAACCGAAAAGCCCACGTTTTCCAACATCTCCAGATCCTCTCAATTCGCATCATGGAGCCAACTCAAGTCCGCGTGGCCCGAACACAAACCATGGACACGCGGCTACCTGATTGTTCGCTTCATCATTCGTGGGCTCTGCGAAGTTGCCGCTGTTCTGACTTTGGCTGTCGCCACATTGGCCGCCAAGCCAGCCGCTTGGACCGCAGGGCGATTGATGCCCTTCCTGGCCGCCACAGCCGATGGGGCAGCAGAACGATTCCAGGGGCGGTACCACAAGGTCGACACGTTTTATACCAAGATCATTCAAGGGGTTCTCTCTCAACCTGCCAAGGTCTTGGGTGTGGCCTCTGCTGCCGTCTTGCTCAGCATTCCGCTCACAAGTACGCTGGGCCAATCCCTCATTCCGGAGATGCACCAAGGACGCTTCACGGCCGAATTGGCGATGCCCGTCGGTACGCCCCTTCCGTTCACACTGAAACGAGTCTCTGAAATCGAGTCGCAACTCAGAGACCACGAAGAAGTCGTACACATTCACACTGTGGTCGGCACAGAGCGACGCGCAGACAGCCGTCCCGACGAGGGAGAGCACACCGCACGAATGATGTTCAAGCTTCATGAAGGTGGACGGATCGAGCGGCGGGAAAACCATGTAATGGACGCGGTTCGAGAAGTGGTGAACACACTCGAAGGGGACCGCCCAGAAGTCCGAATGGTGAGACCAAGCCTGTTCTCTTTTCGGACACCCGTTGAGGTCATTCTCTTCGACAATGATTTGGATCGATTGCAACTGAGCGCTCAACGGGTCGTGAGCCAACTCGAAGGCATCGAAGGATTGACCGATGTCCAGTCCTCTCTGGCAGAAGGATACCCAGAAGTCCGCATCGACTACGACCGAACCCTCCTCGCACGCTTCGGACTCACCACCAATCAAGTGGCACGACAAGTGCGGGATAAAATTCTCGGCACCACAGCCACAACCATTTCTGGTGGAGATGGTCGGGTGGACCTCACTGTGCGGCTGGATCCTGAACAACGTCGGGGGGTGGACAACATCAAACGACTCAACATCAATCCGCAACTCAAACCACCCATTCCCTTGTCGAGTGTCGCCGATTTCTCAGAATCGATAGGCCCCAGTGAAATTCGACGTGTAGACCAACGAAGAGCCGTCGTGGTCGCCGCGAACATGGACGGATTTGATTTGTCTGGAGTGGCCGAAAATATCAGAACGAAAATCGACGGCATGAACCTCGAAAGCGATTGGGAGATCGGGGGCCAAAACCGTGAGATGCAACGTTCACTCAACAGCATGCAATTGGCACTAATGCTCGCCATTTTTCTGGTCTATGTGATCATGGCCAGCACCTTTGAAAGCGTATTGCATCCCTTTGTGATTTTGCTCAGTGTTCCCTTGGCATTGGTCGGTGTGGTTCTCGCCCTGTTTGTGTCCTCCACAGCCGTCAGTGTCGTCGTGCTCATCGGTGCCATCGTGCTGTGCGGGGTCGTGGTCAACAATGCCATCGTCTTGGTCGACACCATCAACCAGCAACGGGACGCTGGAAAATCGCGCATCGAAGCGATCAAGGCCGGTTCAATACTTCGGCTGCGCCCCATCCTCATCACCACAATGACGACCGTGTTGGGCCTGATGCCTTTGGCTTTGGGCTTTGGTGAAGGTGCTGAAATTCAACGGCCGCTCGCGCTCACGATTATCGCCGGATTGACTTCAGCCACTGTGCTGACCCTCGGTGTAATTCCAGTGGTCTATCTGACCTTGACCCGTTCCTTGGAGCGGAAACAAGAATGATTCGATGGCTTGCCAATCTGAGTGTGGGCAGGCCCGTCACCGTGGTCATGACCTTTCTTGCCTTGCTTCTCGTCGGCGGGATTGCTTGGCGGGACATTCCTCTCGAAATGATGCCCAGCCAATTCTCATTCAACCGAATGTGGGTGTGGGTGCCGTACAAGGATTCCGCTCCAAGGGAGACGGAACAACAGTTGGTGCGCCCAATCGAAGAGCACCTGTCCACGACACCCGGGTTGAAGGAAATGGACACGCGGGCATCTCAGGGCTCCGCAAGTGCATCCTTGTCATTTCACCGCTCTGTATCGATGGATGCAGCCTACAATGCTGTGGCCGACCGCATGGAACGGGCCATGGCCGACCTGCCCGATGATGTCGAGCGGTACTGGATCTACCGCTGGAGCCCCGGTGACGAGCCCATCCTATGGGGTGGTATGTCCATTCCTGACACCATTGAAGATGTGCACCACGTGGTCACAGAGGTTGTTCAGAAACGATTGGAACGCGTGCCCGGTGTGGGCAATGTCGACGTATGGGGCGTGAACTCCAAAGCTGTGTTCATCGACATCAATCGAGACACTTTGCTCAGTTTGGGCATCAACCTCATGGAAGTGATGGGGGCCCTGGGTTCCGACAACTTTCAAATGCCGACGGGACGAATCGTCGATGGTGGAAAGGTCCGCTACGTGCGCAGCCTCGCCCGGTACGAAGACATCGAGGAACTGCGGAGGTACCCCATCGGAAATGGCTTGGTCCTTTCCGACATCGCCGATGTTCAACTTCGACAAACGCTGAACGCCGCCATTTCCAGGATTGAAGGAGAAGACGGCGTCGCATTTGGAATCTATAAAGAAAGCCAAGCGAACACCGTAGAAGTCACACGTGCCGTCGAAAAAGTCTTCGCGGAACTTGAAAAAGACAAACGCTGCGAAGGCATGCAGTTTGTCACCTTTCTCAATCAAGGCGATTTGATTCAAGGCTCGATTGACAACCTCCTGAACACCGCATTGTGGGGAGGACTGTTTGCGGTCATTGTTCTGTTTTCTTTCATGCGACAATGGAAGATGACCCTGCTCATCGCAGCATGCATTCCCTTCACCTTGCTCCTGACCATTTGCATCACCTATTTCGTGGGCCGATCGCTCAACCTGCTGAGTTTGATGGGCCTCATGCTCGCTGTTGGAATGGTCGTGGACAACGCCATCGTGGTGGTGGAAAGCATCTATGCCAAGCGGCAAGCTGGAGAAAACCCCGAAACGGCAGCGGTCAAAGGCACCACAGACATTGGCTTGGCCATCACCTTGTCTACACTGACCACCATGGTGGTCTTCCTGCCCATCATTCTGATGAGCGGCGATGCGAACTTCTCGTTCTTCATGGGAGAGTTGGGAATGCCTGTTGTGTGGGCACTGGGCGCCAGCCTTCTGGTGGCGCTCCTTTTCACACCCCTGACCACAACCATCATTCAAAATAAAGAAGCCATCGCAGATCCGAAATGGGTGAATGCCGTCGCCAAGCGCTACAAAAGAAGCCTGAACTGGTTTCTCACCCACCGGACCGACGGCCTCATGTTGGTGTTGGGCATCACCTTTCTCACCATGGTCGTACCGGTAAAAGCCGTGGGGTGTGACGACGAATCCGAAGGAAATATTGGAGAGTTCGACATCCTATACAGGATCTCCGCGGATGCGACCTACTACGACCGCGTGGATGTGGTCAGCCAAGTGGATGACTTCGTCAAAGAACACAAAGATCGCTGGGGTGTGCGAACCTGGCGTGCACGGGTGGGGTCGAACAGCCTTCGGGGCAACACCGGGGTGTACCTCGAAAGCGAGCGTGATTCGGAAATGATGACCCGAAAAGAGGTCATCGACGATGCAAAGGAGAATCTCCCAGAAATCCCGGGTGCCAGCTTGCGGATCGGATGGGGCGGGTCCGGTGGGCCGCCGAGAAATCAACTGTCCGTTTTTCTCCATGGCGAAGACACACAGACATTGGAACGGTTGGGCAATGAGGTCCAGCGGGTCGTCAGCGCCCTTCCCGATGTGATCGGGGTCGAGTCAGAAATGGAGGAAGAGGGCGGTCGAGAAATTCGGTTGGATGTCGATCGCCAAGCTGCGGATCGATATGGCATCAGCCCGGATCGAATCGGACGCACCGTTGGCTTTGCATTGCGGGCCAACCCGTTGCCAGACTTTCACGACGGCGACCAACAAGTCGAAGTCGTCTCGCGGTTCCGTTTGGAAGACAGACAAGATCTGAACCAACTCCTCGACTTCCCAATGTGGTCACCCGGCACCATGGGCATCGTTCCACTGAGGGCCCTTACAGACATCGGTTTCGCACAGGGAATCGGTTCCATTCACCGAGAAAATCGAATCACCAGCTACCCCCTGACTGTGGATTTACAGGAAGGCGTGTCCAAGCCGATGGCCTGGAAAAATATTGAAGGTGCGCTCGAGAACATGAAGCTCCCTGAAGGCTACACATGGTCCCGCAGCTGGAACTCTGAGATCGATGAGACAGAAGAGGATGCCCGCGTGACAGCATTGCTCTTGTCCGTCACCTTTGTCTTCTTGATCATGGGTGTGCTGTTCGAAAGCTTCCTGCTCCCCATGACCATCATCACGACCATACCCATGGCTTTTCTGGGTGTGTATTGGACGCTCTACCTGACCGACACGCCCTTCGATACGATGGGTGCTGTTGGGCTTGTGATCCTCGTCGGGGTCGTGGTGAACAATGGCATTGTGTATATCGATTTGGTGACCCAACTTCGCAAAGATGGAGTGGAGAGAACCAAGGCCTTGGTCGAGGCGGGCGCCCGAAGAATGCGACCAATTCTGATGACAGCCCTGACCACCATTTTCGGGTTGATGCCAATGGCCGTCGGAAGTTCTTCTTTCATTGGAATGCCGTATGCACCGCTCGGGCGCGTAGTGGCTGGCGGACTTGCTACGGGTACCCTTTTGACCCTGTTCCTCTTACCCTTTCTCTACACCGTACTCGACGATATACGGGAGACCACCAGACGATGGCTCGCACATATCATCGGGAAAAAGACTGAAGTGGCATCATGAACCTGCTGTTGATCATTACCGCAACCGCGATGGCCTCGGAACCACGTGAACTCAGCTACGAAGAGGCACTGGAATCTGCGCTCCAACGAAACCCCAGCTTGTTGGGCGCCCGACTGGATGTGGACGCTGCAGATGGCGCGCTGCTTGCAGCCAAAGGCGTCTTCGATCCCACCCTCAACGCCGGCACCACCTCGAACCAATTCACCTCGGAATCGACCCGAGAGTTTGGTGAGGTTCTGAGCGAGTTCAAAAGTCTGGACTGGAGCATGGGCATCAATCAAGTCTTGCCCACGGGAACCACGCTGGGCCTCGACTGGAACACGTCCAAAACACGATTCAAATACGAATTGCGGGATACCGGCTTTGTCGTCGAAAGCGAAGAACCACTATTTGAAAGCCGAATGGTGGCGACACTGACGCAAAACATCCTCGAGGGTCACCGCCTCGCCAGCAATCTCGAAGGGGTTCGACAAGCCGTTCGGGGACGGGAAACCGCCGATGCAAACCGACGCGCAACCCGCCAGCAAACCTTGGCGGACACGGCGAGTGCGTACTGGAACACACGCACCCAACGCCGACTCGCTGAAATTGCCAAGCGTGCGTACGACACCGCTTTGGAAGAACAGCGTGTGGTGCACGCAAAGGTCGAACAAGGAACCTTGGCACCGGTCGAAAAAGCCCGTGTGGATGCTGCGGTGGTGCAAGCAAAACGCGAACAGCTGACGGTTGAAGATACGGCACGCAACACAGAAGACAACCTGCTCTTGTTGATAGGGGAAGCGCCTGGAACGGTCTTCACTTTGACCACAGAGCCCGCTGAACCCCGTTCGATCGACATAGACATCGCTGCCGTAGAAACCATTGCGCTCGAAAACAATGCAGAACTGCACGTCGCGCGCGTCCGGGAAGAATCAACAGACATGGCGCGAATGGATGCCAAACATCGACGCCTTCCACAACTCGACGTCAACGCCCGCTACGCATTGATTGGCTATGAGCCCACCACCGATGGGGCGGTCGATGAATTGTTGAGTGGCGATCTTCCTGAATGGTCGGTCGGTGGGTCATTCAGCATGCCTTTGCTGGGCCGAAGCGACCGGGGACAGTACCTCCAACGTGCAGCCGAAGCGACGAAAGCACGAACCGAAAGGATGAATGTAGAGCGACAAATTCGCAGTTCCATTCGCACCCAGGTGCGGGCGGTGGAGGCCGCCGCAGTCCAGGTCAGTCTGGCCATGGCCAATGTTCGGTTCGCAGAACAAACCCTCACCGCAGAACGGGCCCTTCGTGAAGCAGGACGTGTCATCCAAAAAGACCTTCTTGAAAGCATGGCCACCGTGGACGATGCACGGACCCAGCTCGAACAGGCAAAAGGTGACTATCAGTTGGCACTGATCGAATTCGAAAGACTGAAAGGCACCTTATAAAAAATTACGGGAACATCGTGGAGCCCCCGCGGGTTTTTCCACCGATCCAAGGAGTACCTTCCCCATGAAGCGTTCTACCCCCTTTGCCATTTTGTTCGCATTCGGCCTCGGTGCCACAGCTGCCCAGGCCACCAATTTCTTGGCCGAGGACGCCACCGGGAAAGCATCGCCCATTCCGTCGATAAAGCCCGCACCTCAAATGCCGGAGGGCGGCTACAATCCGACCCAATCTCTGGCACCGTTGGTCGAAGCCCTTCAGCCCGCCGTGGTCAATATCCACGTCGAACAAAAGGTCCGCAACGAAATGGCGCCCATGATGGAGTTTTTCTCTCCGTTCTTTGGACAAATGCCACAGGGCCAACAAATGCCCGAGTTCCGCGTGAAAACAGGACAAGGATCTGGCTTCATCATTTCCGCGGATGGCTACTTGCTCACCAACAACCATGTTGTCGCAGATGCGGACAAGGTGACCGTACGTTTGTCCGATGACCAAGAATACGAGGGCACAGTGGTGGGGACCGATTCGCGCATCGATATCGCGCTGGTAAAAATCGATGCCCAGAAAGATCTGCCCTATGTCGCATCCGGTGTGTCCGATGGCATGAAGGTCGGCGATTGGGTGGTGGCCATCGGAAACCCTTTTGGTCTCTCTCACACGGTGACGGCAGGCATCATCAGCGCCAAAGGTCGCGTGATCGGAGCCGGACCCTATGATGATTTCATTCAAACCGATGCGAGCATCAACCCTGGGAACTCCGGGGGACCTTTGTTCAATCTCAAAGGCGAAGTCATTGGCATCAATACGGCCATCAATGCATCCGGACAAGGCATTGGATTCGCCGTACCCATGGACATGATCTCCCCCTTTCTCAATGACCTCAAATCGGAGGGAGAAATCGCGCGCGGATGGCTTGGCGTCAGCGTGCAGGATGTGGATGCAGACTTGGCGGCCGGCCTGGGCATCAAGGAAGGCTCCGGCGTTTTGTTGGCTGAGGTCCACACGAATCAACCGGGAGACAAGGCCGGACTCTACCCAGGTGACTTGGTTCAAAAAATCGACACGACTGCTATCACCGACTCTCAAGCGCTCATTCGCGCCATCGGACAAAACCGAGCAGGGGACACGGTAAGCATCGACCTTATTCGCAATGGGAAAACCAAAACCATCAAAGCGAAGCTCGGAAAACGACCCTCCGAAAAAGAAATCCGCAACGCACGATTCGAACCCAAATCGCTCGATAGGGGGCCCGACAAAGCGCCCATATTGAGCAAACTTGGAATGGCGGTCACGACCGCTCCAGATGGCAAAGTGGTGGTGAGCGCCGTCAACGACAATCATCCAGCAACCGGCCGCCTGAAAGTGGGAGATAGAATTCTTGAAGTCAATGGACAACGGATCGATTCACCCACAGAACTGACCAGGGCCCTGCACGAACGAGGAAAACATCTTGTGTTGGTCGTTCAACGAGATCGACGACGCATCTACGTTGCACTGCCACGCCCATGACGCGGACAGTCCGCTCTGGCACCATGTCGGTATGCGAATCGTTTGGATACTGGTCTGCGTGACCTTGATGGGCTGTGAACCCATCCGCTCGTTTGTGATCGGTCATTACCCATCCAATTACGAACCAGCTGCCATCGGACATGCGAAAACAGCTGCACATTGGTCGGAAGGGGTTCCTGGGTTTACCGGACCCGATGCCGATCGAAAACAAGTACGCATCGCCCTGACACCCGTCCTAAAAGGCCTGAATCAGCCAACCGATATGGTCTTTTTTCCAGGTTCCAACGTGGCGGGATTGATGTTGGAAAAAGAAGGCCGCTTGTCCCAGTTCGATCTGGAAAAAGGGGAAACTGAAACACTGCAAACCTTCACAGTCCTGACCCAATCTGAGCAAGGATTGCTCGGGGTTGCCCTCCACCCCAATTTTGGGGAAAACCGAAAGTTTTACCTTCACCGCTCGCTGAAACAGGCGGATGCGGATGTGGGGGAAATCTCATCCTGGCGATTGGACAAAGCTGGACCCACACAACTGGGCGTCATTCTCCAAGTGCAGCAACCATACCCCAACCACAATGCGGGTCAGTTCACATTTGGCCCCGACGGAATGCTGTACATCGGCATGGGCGATGGCGGATGGCGGAACGACCCCCACGGGCATGGACAAAATGGAAAGACCTTGCTCGGTTCCATGTTGCGCATCGACGTGAACACCACCCCCGCCGACCAAGGCTATGCCATCCCACCAGACAACCCCTTTGTCGACGACCCAGCGGTGGCCAATGAGGCGTGGGCGATCGGTCTACGCAATCCTTGGAAATTCAGCTTTGCTCCCGACGGCCGCATGGTGGTGGCGGACGTGGGCCAAAATGCTTTTGAAGAGGTCAATTTGGTCGCTGCCGGTGACAACCTGGGTTGGAATGTGCGGGAAGCGCGCCACTGCTTCCCACCCGATAGCACCTGCGAGAAAGAAGGCTTGGTCGAACCCATCTTTGAATACGGTAGAACGGAGGGCCAAAGCATCACGGGTGGCCATGTCGCAACAAAAGCAAACATTCCATCCATCCAAAACCATTACATCTTCGCCGACTTCGTTTCCGGCCGGTTGTGGGCCATTCCATTGCCAGACAACCGGGCAGGACCATTGGTGAAAGCGAAAGCATTGGGGCAGTGGCCATTCCTGCCTTCTTCTTTCGGTCGCAGCAGCGATGGCACGCTGTTTGTTGCCGACTTCGGCAAAGGGTTCATCTACCGAATCGACCCCGCTTAGCCAGGCAGGCGACGACCCACAGCTTCCGCCACAGGACGCAGACGTGTGACCATGTCGGCAAATCCTTCCGGGGTAAGACTTTGTCGTCCATCGCTCATCGCAACCGATGGATCCGGATGCACTTCCACAATGATTCCATCCGCCCCCGCTGCGATGCCCGCCATCGCCAATTGTGGAACAAATTCTCGAAGACCCGCGGCGTGGCTGGGGTCCACAATCACCGGTAGATGTGTTCGCGCTTTCAGCACCGCAATGGCACCCACATCCAATGTATTTCGCGTGTGATTGCCGAAGGTTCGAATCCCCCGTTCACACAACATCACACGTGGGTTTCCTGCGCTAAGGATGTACTCCGCAGCGTGCAAGAGTTCATCCACCGTGGCGCTCATTCCTCGCTTGAGCAACACCGGCTTGGCGCTCTGCCCAACCGCACGAAGAAGACGAAAATTCTGCATATTGCGGGCACCCACTTGAAAGACATCCGCATACGTCTCGACCAGTTCCACATCCTCTGAAGAAACGATTTCCGTGACGACTGGAAGTCCCGTCTGCTCACGCGCATCGGCGAGATGTTCTAAGCCTTCTTTTTCCAGCCCTTGAAAGCTGTATGGAGAGGTGCGGGGTTTGAATGCACCGCCCCGCAACATGACGGCACCACCGGAGCGAACCGCGCGAGCCGACTCGAGTATTTGCCCCTGAGACTCGACGGAGCAAGGCCCAGCAATGATGGCAATATCGGTACCACCCACCACAACATCCCGGATTCGAATCCGGGTGGGATCCGGGTGCGCATCTCGGCTGACCATGGGGTACGGCGCCGTATCTGTGCGTACATCGATGACCCCTTCTGCTGCAGACAAGCGAACAGCCAGGTCCTCGGGTGGAGACCCGACAACACCCATTCTGGTTTCCTGATCGGCCTCATTGACCACAACACGACACCCCGCCGCTTCGATCATGCGAACAACATTGGCCTTTTGGGAAAGGGGGGCATTGCTAGAAAGTATGGCAATCATCAGGACACCTCTTCGCCGTGAGAGGCGAGTGTACGGAGATAGGTCGCGGGATCTCGTCCAGCGCGAATGCAATCCAAAAGAGCCGAACCCACAATCACGCCATCTGCATGCGCACTCAGTTCAGCCACCTGTTCGGGCCGGCGAATTCCAAAGCCCGCCATCACCGGAGCACGGGCATCGGCACGAATCTTCCCAAGCGCATCCGCCAAACCAGCCGGAACGCCAACATCGCCACCGGTGATGCCAGTCACCGTGACAGCGTACACAAAACCACGGGCCGCCTCGCACAGTGCTTCTCGCCGGGCCGGGGTTGTGACGGGTGTGACCAACTGCACGAGCCCCAAACCACGGGACTCAAGAATCGCTCGGAATTCGCTGGCCTCATCCAAGGGCAAATCCGGAACAATAAAACCTGCAACCCCAGCATCTTTTGCTGTATCGGCCAAGCGTTCAACACCGAAAGCCAGAAAAGGATTGAGGTAGCCCATCAACAACAGGGGCGCTGCGGGTCTCGGGCTCATCGATGCGATGGTTTCGAGAATCCAGGCCAATGTCACCCCTTCGGCCAAGGCTTCTTGACTGGTCTGCTGGATGGTTGGACCATCCGCCATGGGGTCGGAAAATGGCACACCGATTTCGACCGCATCCGCCACTTCAGCCACATTGCGCAACAAGTCCGCAAAGCCCTCGCGCGTGGGCCATCCACCCGTAAGATAGGCGACCAGGGCCGACTTGCGCTTCGGTTTCCGGAGTGCGTTTTCCAGCCGAAGAATGGCGCTCATTTCGCACCTCCAACGCGCGCCAGCAGCGTCGGCATATCTTTGTCGCCACGACCACTCAGCCCAACCAAGACCCGGGCACCCGGATGTTGTTGACCAATTTGTCGTGCTCCCGCAAGTGCATGAGAAGACTCTATCGCCGGTAGAATTCCCTCCTGGGCACACAGCGCATCGAGTGCATCCAAGGCTTCTTCATCACTGGCGGCACTGTATTGGACACGACCAATCGTGTGCAAGAAGGCATGTTCGGGCCCAACAGCGGAGTAATCCAGGCCCGCGGACACCGATTGTGTTTCCTGAACCTGACCGTGCTGATCTTGAAGCAACAGGGTGTAGCAACCATGGAGCACACCGGGCGTGCCATGCACGATTGTTGCGGCATGCTCGCCCAAGCCCATTCCGACACCCCCAGCTTCGATGCCATGAATCTTCACCGCCGAATCTGCCAAAAAGGGATGAAAAAGGCCGATGGCATTGGAGCCACCACCCACACAAGCCACCACATGGTCAGGCAAACCACCGGTTCGTTCGATGAATTGCGAACGGGCTTCCTGCCCAATGATGGCTTGTAGCTCTCGAACCAACCAAGGATAGGGGTGTGGACCCACTGCGGAGCCCAACAAATAATAGGTCGTCTCGGGATCGCTCACCCAATCGCGAAGCGCTTCGTCGATGGCGGCGCGAAGCGTCGCATCCCCATGATGCACCGGAACCACCGTTGCACCCAGGCGATGCATACGGTCCACATTGGGCGCCTGACGTTCCACATCGACAGCACCCATGTACACCACACAAGGCAAGCCCAGACGCGCACATGCGGCAGCCGTTGCTACCCCGTGCTGTCCGGCACCGGTCTCTGCGATGACCCGCTTCGCGCCCAAGCGCTTGGCAATGAGGGCCTGACCGATCGCGTTGTTAATTTTGTGGGCACCCGTGTGCGCCACATCTTCCCGCTTCAGCCACAAGTCGATGCCCCACTGTTCTCCCAAAGAACGTGCTTGGGTAAGGGGCGTCGGACGGCCCACAAAGTCACGCAGTTCCGAAGCCAACTCTGCCTCAAATACAGGATCCGCCAATGCTGCTCTTGCGCCCGCTTCCAAGCGGGTAATCGCAGGCACCAAGGTTTCCGGAACAAAGCGACCACCAAAAGGCCCAAACCGGCCGCGTTCATCTGGATAAGCACCCTGAACCAACCGCTCCAATTCGTGCGATGGATCGACTACCTTTTCGGCCAACATCATGAATCACCATCCAGCTTCTTTTCCGCAAGACGGACCGCCGCCACAAAGGAACGAATTCGATCCGGATCCTTAAACCCTGGCCGACTCTCCACCCCAGAACTCACATCCACAGCATAGGGCCGCATCCGAACAATCGCGTCACCCACATTCTCGGCGTTCAAGCCACCGGCCAACATCAGCCTCGTCGAGTTCGCCAGTTGCTCGACGCGGTTCCAGTCTGCGGCCACCCCACTTCCCGGGCGAGGCCCATCTGCCAAAACCAGCGGTTTGGGTTCCGGCTGTGTCGCACAGTATTGCGACACCCTTTCCAACAAATCCGGTCCATCTTCAAAGGCCGGGATGAGGGGAAATCCATGTTCGGCC
>Ga0163108_10002108_pt1 | contig 14422 bp, 7 predicted proteins | sample Fk1155metaG_FD_109644 | JGI IMG/M metagenome (GOLD analysis project Ga0163108, IMG submission 109644) | Marine microbial communities from the Central Pacific Ocean - Fk160115 155m metaG | ecosystem: Environmental > Aquatic > Marine > Oceanic > Photic zone | place: The Central Pacific Ocean...
CGGTGTTTCTTCAGCCGGTGTTTCTTCAGCCGGTGTTTCTTCAGCCGGTGTTTCTTCAGCCGGTGTTTCTTCAGCCGGTGTTTCTTCAGCCGGTGTTTCTTCAGCCGGTGCCGCCCCGTCACCGTCCTGCAAGCGAGCCAGTTCCAGTGGCGAGAGGTTACTGGTGTCGGCTGGGGCTGAAGCTTTCGGGGCAGCTTCCTGGGCCGGAGCTTCGGGGGCGGCGGCGGGAGCTTCGGTGGCAGGTGTTTCGCTGACCGCGGTGGCGGCTTCGCTGTCCTGCAGTCGCGCCAATTCCAGCGGCGAGAGGTTGCTGGTATCGGCCGGGGCGGGAGTTTCGGGGGCGGCGGCGGGAGCTTCGGTGGCGGGTGTTTCGCTGACCGCGGCGTCGGCTTCACTGTCCTGCAGTCGCGCCAGTTCCAGCGGCGAGAGGTTGCTGGTATCGGCCGGGGCAGAAGGTTTCGCGGCGGGTGTTTCCGTGGTCGCAGCGACCGACGGTTTGTCGTCCGGTGTTGATTCGGCAGGTGTTTCGACGGTGACAATCTTCAGGTACTGAGGATGGATGTCGTACCAGCCGATGTCCTCGCTTCCTTTGAATTCGACCAGCGCCTGACCATTCATGCTGACCGTCTTGACTTGACCGGTCAGACCGGTAAACCGCTTGAGTTCCAAGGGCGAATCTTCGACCTGAACGAACCGCCCGGTCCATTCCTGCTTGAGCAATTCGATGGACATCCGCGTTCCCTGTTCGATGTGCTGTTCGACGGTTTCCCGCTCAACCGAGCGGTTATTGTGTGAGATGCTCGGTGGGGATTCAAGGCCCTGGTTTCAGACCTATCGCTGATAGATTGGCAGATACTGGTACTCGACGGCCAGTGCCAGTACCGACATGCAGGTGGCGTAATTGGCTCCGTGCGTTCGCTCGCTGCCGTGTTTCGCCTGCCAACTGCCGGCGGTCTCCTGCTCGGCCAGCAGGATCGGTACAAGGTGATTTCGGGTTTCGGTCCAGTAGTTTCCCCCGACCTTGAACATCCCGACACTGCAATAGTAGACGCCGTAGAAGAAGTAATGGTCGGTATATTTCAAGGGGCGTGCCAGGAGATATTCGGCGGCTCCCAGGGTCTCGTCACTTCGGTGTTTCCCGCAGATCTCCAGGGCCAGGATCCCGGTTCCCGCCCGCGTCGGTGTGGGGGCTCCTCCGGGCTGGTAGGCAAAACCTCGCTGGTTCCGCACGCTGCACCGGCGAATGTACTCGACCGCACGGTCGATGTTCTCGGCGGGGACATCCGCGCCGACGTTGCGGGCCGCTCTCAGGGCCAGTAACTGCCAGCCGCTGACACTGATGTCGCTGTCGGTGCTGGTCGGTTGGTAACGCCAGCCACCGGCATGGTGATTGGCCTTGGCGACATTTTGAGATTTGAGGATCAGTGCGATGGCCCGTTTCAGGGCCTGTCGGCAGTCGTTTGCCAGTGGTTGATCGACCATCCCGATCACCTCGGCGAGCATCAGCGAACTGATGCCGTGGCTGTACATCGGTCCATGGCTGCGGCGATGAACCAACATGTCGTCGGGACGCTGGTGATCGACGACCCAGCGAATGCCCCGCTGCAGTTGACGACCGTAGGGACCCTCACCGGGGACATGTCCGGCGGCCATGAAGGCCATCACCGCCAGGGATGTTGTTGCTGTGGATTCCCCCAACCGGCCCACCGTCCACGCGCCGGAGGGCTGTTGCTCTCGAGCCAGGAACTCCAGGCCCTTGACGATCGCCGAATCGACCTGCCGTTGTTGTTCGGAGATCTGGCCGGGACGCTGTTGCGGTTTCGTGGCCTTGGCGGGGGGAGTCGCTGGCTTGGTGGCCGGAGACTGGGCGGCAATGCTTGAGACGGAAAACGCGGTGATTGCGACCAGCAGAGCCCGGGCGATTGATTGTAGCGGTCGAGGATGTTGCTGCGGTGCCATGATGGTCATGGTGACAGGTCTCCACGACCGTCACGAGCAATTTCCTCGAAGTAGAATCGGATCAGTTTCGCATAGTCTCCGTTGGGGTCCCGCCGGGCCGCTTGCAGAATCTCGGTCTTCAGCGAACCGGGCAACCGGCCCCAGGCCCGACCGGAAAGCCGTTGCAGTTGCGCTTCCAGTCGCTTCAATTCCATGGGCACCGATGATCCGGTGCCGGTATTTCCCTTGGTGTCGCGAGACGTTGGGTCGTCCTGTCCTGGGGGTGCGACGGAGTTGTTGTCCTGAGGTTGTCCTGGTTGGAGTTTCCGGGAGGCCCGCGCGAGCGAACGGGCGGCACGCCGCAATTGGCTGGCGGTGCGGGACAGGGGCCCCTGGCCGGCATCTTGCCCGGGTTGTTTTCCCGCTTGCTGGCCGGGTGACTTTCCCTGTCCCTTCTGTTGCGACTTGCCCTTGCCGGATCCCTTCTTGCCCTTGCCGGATCCCTTCTTGCCCTGGGATTGGTTGCCGGGCCGGCGCGAGGAGGCGGTCTGGCGGTCGTCGAACTTGGCTTGTGCGAGGCCTTGCCGGGCCTGTTCGAGTTGGTCCGAGGCCGAGGCCACCTGTTTGCCGACCTCACCGGGTACCGGAGTTTCGGGACGATCCTTGGGATCCCCCGCCCCCAGGGCCAGTTTGGCGGTGAGCTTGAGAGATTCGGATGCACGTTTCGCACCGCTGGCAGCGGCCGCGTGACGCGAGGCGACGACATTCTCACGAACGCCGGTCATCAGCTTTCGACCGGTTTGTGCCACCTGGCTGGCACGCGTGGCCTGTTGAGCGGCCTGGGGAAGATTCAGCGGAGAGCGACCAAGACGGCGGGCCGCATCGTCGAGGCCGTTGCCCAGCGCCTCGGTGGCAACGGCAATCACCCGTTGTGACTCGCCACGGGCGTCGCGGCGGGCGGTTGCGGAGTCCTTGAGGGTCAGCAGACGGGCGGTTTCGGCGACCTGTTGCCCGGCCAGGGCCTCTGCTCTCCGGACCAGGGCGGGATCCGGTTGCGGTTCGGTGGTTTCGGCCAGCGTGCTGGCGGCCCGCTTGGCCTGGGCACGCGCGGAGGTCGAGGCAGTTGCGGCTGGTGTGAAGCGGCCCCCGAGAATTTGCTGGGCCGCTTCACCCGCCTGGCGAGCATATCGTGCCGCCTCGCGGGCGGCCGGAGCCTCGGTTCCAGTCTGGCCGGCGACATCCAGCGCCTGGCGAGCGGCCTGCCGCGCCAGTTCCTGCTGGCGGCCCAGCACGGTGGCCGATGGATCGACGGCCGGACGGTCGATCACCGGTGGCTTGCTGTTCGGCAAGGCGGCTTCTTCATTTAACGCCTGGCCGAGCTCTTCCTGGGGCCGGGCGAGTTCCAGCGCACGTCGGGCCAGTTCGCGGAGCAGGGCCAGCTGGTCCTGTCGGGCGGCTTCGACCACTTCGGGACGCCGCTCGAGCAGGTTGTCGAGATCTCCGGCGAGCTCTTTTTGTCGAGCAGAGAGCTCCTGCTTTCGCTGCGTGAAATCCTCGCGTCGCTGTGCTCTGGTATCGGCCGTCTCGCCGGGAGGGCTGTCGCCGGCCATTCGCGCCAGAGTGTCCACGTCGTCGGCCAGTCGTTTCGTCTGGCGCGCCAGCCGGTCCAGTTGCATCAGCTCGCGTTCGAGTGCCGCCAGCTTGTCGAATGCGGTGCCCAGCCGTGTCAATGATGTCACCACCTGTGACAGGTCTTCCCCGGACTGGGCCAGGCGAGTTGCCTTGTCGGCCAGGGGGGCCTCGAGCGCCGGTTCCAGTCGACGGGTTGCCGTCGGCAGGATCGTGCGGGCGACGTCGCGGGCCAGCGGGGCGATGCTGCGAAAGAGCGGATGAGCGCCCAGCTGTCGTGCGATGCCGTCAACACGGCCGGCCAGTTCCCGCTGCCCGGCCCCGGCCTTGCGGATGGCGTCGTTGGCCGGAAACGGTGTTTGGTTCTTCAACGCCGCGAGGACCTGTTGCCGGAGTTCGACCAGGGTCGATCGGCCGGCAACCGCATCGCGCCGCGCCTGCTCGATCTGGGCCTTCAGTTTTGCCTGCCGTTGAGCAATGTCGGCCGCACCCGGTGGCCGGGCCGCCCGGTCGATCAGCAGGGTCCGTGGTGTTGACCAGGTTTCATTGGCAACCGGTGATGGACGATTGTCGACGGCTCGAACACGATAGGTCAGCCGGTCGCCGTGCTTGAGTTGGAGTTTCGAGAGGTCGAGCGTGAAATGTTCGACCACGTGACGTCCTCCAAGTCGATTCTGATCGACGGCCTGGACGTCCTGAGTCCGGGGGTTAATCTGCAGGTGCAATTCCAGGGCGGCCAGACCGAAGTCATCAGTGGCCTCGGCCCGGACGGCGAGTACGTCGCCGGGGCGGACCGCGCGGGGGCGGTCGTGGCCGTCGAGTCTGAGGATCGGGGCCGCGTCGCCGGTGACTACCAGTTGCCGGTACGTGTCGTCATCGCGGGTGAGCCCGTCCCGATCGGTCAGTGCGACCAGCAGTGGACCACCCTCGGAGGCTGCGAAGTCGACATTGGCTGATCGGCCGTCATCGGCGAGTAACGCCGGCCAACTCCGCTCGCCATCGACGGCTCCCAGCCTCAGGCGAGCCGTCTTCAACGGCTTGTTGAACTGCATCCGCCAGTGAAGCCGACTGCCGCCCAGGACGCTCACCTCACCGACGACGGCATCGGTTGTGCGTGGCTTGCGACCGGTGTAGCCGGGTGGAGTGATTTCCAGAACCAGGCCCCGCAGGGCAGGAGGGTCAACGACCCTGACCTCGTGTCGTCGCGACCGGTTGACACCGCTGGCCACTTCGAAATGAAATCCCTCCAGGACTTCCGGCCAGGTCGTCGTGAAGGCGGCGCCATCGGCTGTTCGCTCCAGCAACCTCCTGTCCACGGCCCCGGATCGTGTGGTCCAGTGGCACCAGAGTTCTTCGGGCAGGACACGGGCAGCTGTTGGTTTGCTGTGGGTGGGGGAGGTCACCTGCACCTGGATTCGCACGTCGCTTCCCCGGGCGACCACGCGGTCGCCATCCTCGACGGTGATCCGGTACAGCACGGCCCGTTCGAGATTCGACCACGGCAGGAAAAACCGTGTCAGGAATAACGAGTAACCGGACCCCGGCATTGCGAGTGGCCCCAGCAGCAGGCTGACGGCGAGCAGAGCCCAGCCCAGCATCACGCCGGCCGTGCGGAGTTGGATCACTCCGCCCATGTTGATCGACCGGGTCGCGATCTCGGTTTCCTCCACGAGCAGCGCACACAACGGAGCGGCACTCGGCTGGTCGGAACCACTTTCGAGCAACTCGACGCTGCTGGTCAGTCGCTCCTCGAGTTCCGGATGGACCCGTTCGACCAGTGCGGCCAATTCGGCCGGAGAAATCCGGGCCAGGATACGGCCAACGACCAGGCGACAAAACGCCCACACCGTGACACCGACGACCAGCACCAGCAACAACATCCGCAAGGCCAGCGGCAGTGGACACAGCAGATCGACTACCAGGCCCAAACCCAGCACCGCGGTGGCGACGAGGCCGAACAGGCCGCTGCCGTGCAATACCGTCAGCCAACGCCAGCGGCGGCGCAGTTGCTGCAGTCCGGTGGCCAGGCCCGGTGGCAGTTGCTGTGCTGGTGTGAAACTCTCGGACATGCGGTTTTTAGCGAGTGGAGGGGAACGGTTTGGTGGAGTGTAGCATTTCCGGCCATCGACGGGCCTAGGGAAGTCCATGCACCTTCCTGATGACCCATTCGGCCGTCATCAGCAGGAAGAAGACCAGCAGTATCGACCAGTGATTCCACAGCGCGACGTCGTCGGTGTGCGTCGTGCGACGCGTGGCTCGTTGCAGGAGTCCGGCCAGGGTATCAAGCCGGTCGATCGGGATGAGTCGGCCGTTCGAAGCGGCGGCCAGGTCAGCGAGCTGTTCGGGGTCGGCCGAGAGGTTGGTGAGTTCGCCGGAGGTCGGTGGATGAACAAAGACGTTGGCCGTGACGTCATCGGTATCGATCTCGGACGTCGAGACCCGGAGCCGAACCTGGTAGTCGCCCGACGGCAGCGCGGTCGTTCGTCCTCGCCACAGCAGTGGCCGGTTATCGATGGCCACCAGCGGGACAACTGCCAGCGGCTGATCGTTGTGGCCGGCCCCGGCCGAGTGAAATTCGGCGTGGGCTGTCAAGTTCTCGAACTTCTCGATCACGTTGCGGCGCCATCTCGCGGTGACCACGACCGGTTCTCCCTCGGTGACCTCGGCTGACTCCAATCCCAATCGGACCGATGCATTGCTGCTGACCGCCTTGTTTCGGGCCGCCCAGCGTGCCAACTGACCCCAGAACCGGTGGTGGTAGGTGTCGCCGATGCGATGTCGCCATCGCCAGGTACTGTCGATGCCCAGCCAGAGGACCTGGCCGAGTCCATAGAACTGGTGCACGAACAGGGCCCGGCGACCGTCGATCGCCGGGTGATTCGTGTCCGGGTTGCCCCGCGGTTGTGGCCGGGCCAGAACGGTGCTGCCGGGACGCGGTGTCCCGGCCAATCCCCAGAGATGTCCGGGGAGCGCATCCCAGATTCGACGATTCTCGGACGGATCGAGATGAAACTGCAGGATCGACTCGCGTTGGCCTTCGGGGGTCAACGCGATGCCGAAACCGCGTTCGGTAGGAGAAGTGCGGGCGTCGTCATCCTGGAATTCCAGCGGGACCAGGCCGGTGACCGGCAGGAGTCGCTCCAGGATGTCCAGGCCGTAGGATGACGGCAGGTCTTTCTTTCCCGCCACGAGCACGAGTGTCCCACCAGTCTCACCGACGAACGACTCGAGCAGCTGCCAGGCCGTTTTTCCCAGCGAGCGGGGACTCACATCTCCCACGATGACCAGATCGGTTTCGGCAAGCACCGACCGCTCGACCGCATCTTTGCCGTCGGGTACCTCCAGCCGGTTGGCGAAGAATGGTTCTTTCTGCAAGCCCAGGAACGGCTGCTCAAACACGACCTGTTCCACCTCGGCGCGTTCGTCACGCGACAGAGCATTGTCAATGAACCGGAACTCCCAGCGGGCTTCTCCATCGACGAGCATGACCTTCGCCACGTCGTCGACGACGTTGACCAACAGTTCCTTCTGGTTGTTGTCGTCACGGAGTTCTTCCGGGTGTGGTTCGGCCCGGACGACCAGTTTCCGCCGTCCCAGTCGGGCGGCAGGCCACTGGAACGAGACGGTCTGGCTGTCGGTAGTTGGTGTGATCGTCTGTACGATTGCATCGTCGGGGGCATCGGCGGGGAAGAGACGGATCGCGACCGGGCGATTGCGGAAGCCGCCGGTCCTGACGGTTGCCGTCAGTCGCAGCGTGTCTTGCTGGAAGACGGTACGCGGGGCGTCGACGGCCACGATCGCCAGGTCCCGCGGCAGACGGGGTGAACCAATGAGCACGGGGAAAATCGGAATCGACTGTGACCCCAGTCGCGATGCCGCCGCCAGTGGATCACTGTTCTCGGTCTGCCGGCCGTCGCTGAGCAGGACGATTCCGGCGACGGGGGTCTCGTCGCCGTGAGAGACCGGTCCCAGCGCCGCGGCCAGGTCGGTGCGGTCGATCGTCAGTGATTCCGAAGGTGGCCGGGTCAGTGCCTGGGCGGTTACCGTTTCAGCCGTTCCGCCGAAGACCCGGAACTCGAGCTCACCGACGGCTCCCAGGGAGTTCAACAACGGGGAGTTTTCTCCAAGGATCCGCCCGACGATCTCCTGCCGTGACAGCTTGCTGACAGCCTGGAACACGTCATCGAGGTTTCGCCGGCGAATCTCGGCCAGGCGGCGGCGTTGGGACGGGTCGATGGCTTCCCCGGGGTCAACCCATCGCGGCTCCTTCCCGGCATCGAAGTCGGAAGACCAGCGGTCGAGCCGCTCGTTGATTCGGTCGTTGCCGATCAGGCCCAGGCCCCGTGCCCAGCGCAGCTTTTCCGCTCCGGTCGCCTGCGCGTCGATGATCGCCATGCTCTCGGAAATATCGACGGCCACCAGGACCCGGCCGCGGTGCAACCGGCCACGGGACCAGCTCAGCACCGGTTCGGCCAAGGCCAGCCCCAGCAGGATCACGACCGACAGCCTCAGGCCCAGCAGCCAGCGGCCCACACGAACCGGTACCAGTTGCCGTTCGAACTGCAGCAGTCGGACGATGAGCCCGGCAGCGATGAGCACGGCCAATCCGCCCAGAGCGAGCCAGCCAGGCGAATCGAGGGCCTGGAAGAGCAGGTGACGGCTCATGAATCACCGGTCTCCTGCTGGTACCCGCCACGTACCATCCTCCGGGTCAATGTGACCTCGGCCAGCAGCAGTCCCAGGAACAGCACCAGTACAAGATGCCAGAGTTCCGTGTGGGGCGCCCCGCGGTTGATCGCTTCCCGCAGATCCTGCTGGTCGGCCACGAATCGTAACCGATCACTTCCCGCCAGCCGGCCACGGGTCGTTTCATCCAGCCGTTGCAGCGACGATTCGTTGCGGTCGCTGTTGACGACGAAATGCTCGGGAGATTGCCCGGACCGCCCCTTCGAGCGGCGGGGGATCATCGAATAGTGACCGGGGAACCCGGTATCGGCCAGGCGAACCTGTTGACCCTGGCGGTTGTCGCCTCGCTCGACGGCGAAGCGTTGTCCGGTTGGTCCAATAAACACGTGCTCGGAGATATCGAAGTCGGCCGGGACCGTCATCAACAGGGGATCGCCGGTCGTGATGTTGCGGGTCGATTGGCCACCGGCAAGCCGAAACAGGAGCTCGTGCAGAAACGAGACGTAGTCAGGTCGGGCCGGCAGGGTGTTCCAGTCGGCGTCCAACGACGAGGCCCAGATTGCCGTACGTCCCTGTTGGAGACGCCCGGTCACCAGCAACGGATCGCCGCTGGTCAGGCGAGCGGCCACCTGGGCCGGCTCGGGAGATTCGCCGGGGGCCAATGACCACCAGCGGGTGAATCGGGCCTCGGTGAATCCTCCTTGCCGTTCACCTCGAAAACGCGTCAGCCAGGACCGATTGAGGCTCTCGTCGGCAGGATGAACGGCGGCTGCAGTGGAGTCCTCGGGGTCGAGCGGATCTCCACCCTGGTCGAGGATCCGTGCGGGAAGGATACCCGAGTCGTCAGACCACGTGTTCCAGGCCGCCGCGTTGGTCCGATCGCCGAGTGTGATCAGCAGTCCCCCTCCATTCGAGACGAACTCGATCAACGACGCTCGGTGTTCGGGTTCGGGCCGAGTGAGATTTGCCAGCACGACAACCTGGGCGGATTCAAGATCGGTCGGCTTCAATCGGTCCCAGGTGACGACACGGCCGTCGATCCAGGGACGTTCGTTGGCGGTCGCCGACAACGCAGCGTGGGCAAAAAAAGTCTCGCTGCGAATCACGTCAGGGTGCGGAGCTCCATCGACAAGCAGAACCGGCAGGGCTTCGACCGAGACCACCGCCGCCTCGCTGCGGTCATCGCCCGGCAGGGGGTCTTCGTCGAGAACGACGGCGAGGCGATGGGAGCCGGGGGCCTGCAGCCGATGCTCGAATTCGACCGTGGTTTTCCCGGAAGGTGGAACACGGACCGAGAGGGCTCGATTCGACAGTCGTTGTCCATCGACTTCCAACACCACCCGCCGTGTAGCCGTTTCCGCGTTGCCGTGGCCGTGGATCGTCGTCCGCAGTGTCACTGCCAGACCCGAGGGGACGAGTTCACGGGAGAGTTCGAGTTGGTCGAGGTGGTAATGGGCGACGGCGGTGTCGCGAGGTTCTCCCGGAGTCGCCACCAGGATCCGTGGCCGCGTGGCATCCGGAAAACCGTCGAGCTGATCATCGAGAGTCTCCCAGGCCACCGGGTCGTCGCTTCGCCAGCCAATGGCCTGGCCGTCGGTCAGGATGATGATCTCCCGACGAAGATTGCTGGTCTCGCGCAACAACCCGATCGCGTGATGGATCGCCGCGGGCAAGTCGGCGGTGCCAGCCGGCGGTGCCAACCGACTCAGCGAGGCGCGGGCGACGTCGTGGTTGACCGTCGGCGGGTCGATGACTCCTCGCACCTGGTCCCGGGCCTCGAGCACTGCAACACGGTCGCCGGGACCAAGCTCTTCGAGATAGCGATGGGCCCACTGGATGGCCGCTGCGTGAGGCGTCTGACGCCCGTCTCGCCAGCCCATGCTGTAGGAACCGTCGATCACCAGCACCACATCACGACGTGTCTTCTTGAGCAGGCTGGCCAGCCAGCCCCCGGAACTCGCCGGCCGACACAGGGCCACGACCAGCAGGGCGACCAGGGCCATGCGGAGTACGATCAACAGCAATTCCTCGAAGCGCACTTTGCGCCGGGCGGTCTTTTCAAGTTCGAGAAACTGCATCGCCGCCCACGGGACCACCTCGTGCCGCTTTCGTGAAAGCAGGTGAGTCAGGACTGGCAGTGAGAGCCCCGCGAGACCCCACAGCATCGGCGTGTTCAGCAATTCCCAGCCCATGACCGACGATCATACGCCCTCGAACGTCCGACGCGTAGCGACCCGGCGGCCGTTGATCGTGAGAGCGGTCACACGTATGGTGGTTTCCACGCCGTCCGGATGATCGCGGCTGCTCGACTTCTCACGCGGGTGGCGAACGGGCCAAGTCAACGGGTTGGTTTCCAGGGACAACACGTGAAGCTATCGCTTTCTGTTCGCGTCGCCGAGGCGGCCTGCAAGACACGGTTGAATGTCCCCTTCGGCGATCTCGTCGATCTCGCCGTGGAGTTTGGCTACCACGCTGTCTGTCTGCGGGCAAGTGCCGGTGGCGTACAGACGGCTCGGGCCGATCTCGATGCCATGCGCCGCGAGGTCGAGCGGGCGGGGTTGTTTGTCTCGATGGTCACGGCCGATTTTGATGTTCCGTTGAACAACCGGCAGGGGCCGGATTCGTTGAAGGACATCGGACCCAGCCTCGATGTTGCCGAAGCCTTCGGTTGCGATCTGATCCGTGTTTGTCTGAAGACCGCCCAGGACATCGATCTCGCCCGGGCCGCCGCCGACCGGGCCGCCGACCGCGGAATCCGTCTCGCGCACCAGTGTCACACCACGTCGCTGTTCGAACAGGTCGCTGCGATGGTCGAGGTGCTCGAGGCGATTGGCCGCGCGAATTTCGGGCTGATCTACGAGCCGGCCAACCTGATGCTCTGTGGTGAAGACTACGGTCCGGCCACACTGCAGTTGCTGGCCCCGTGGTTGATGAACGTCTACGTCCAGAACCACGTGATCGATCGCGAGGGGCCGGTGTCGCTGGAAACATGGTGCCTGGGTGAGCGTCGTTTTCGGCACATCCCGTTGTGGGAAGCTGGTGGCGTGGAATTCTCGAGTGTCTTCGAAGGGCTCGAGCAAATCGGCTACGACGGTTGTGTCACCGTTCACCAGGCCTATGCCGAATTGATGGGGCCACGGGAGGCTGCGGCCGAGAGTGCCGGATTCCTGAGGACAGCCGGCCGATTCGAACCGGCGGCGGTCCTGTGACCGTCACCGTGATTCTGACACTGGATCATTGGCATGCCGGCCTGTCAGGTTTTTGTGGCGGTGATGCCGGTTTGACCCCTCGGCTGGACGCCCTGGCGGCTTGCGCGGTTGTTTTTGATCACCATTTTGCGACCGAGCCCGTATCCCGGGTCAACTCCGGTTGCGCGTGGGCCGGTGATGCCTGGGGAGCAAGCCCGGAAAGTCCGGTGGCGGCAACACGTCTGTTGAAAGCGGGTGTCGCCGTCGAGCTGGTAAGTGATCTGCCGGCGCCCTGGTTGACATTGGCCGGATGGGACCGGGAGCACGGAGCGGGAACTGTCGAACTGGCGGGCGAGAGGCTGGTCGATCGGTTTGTCGAACGCGTCGGGGCGTTGGCTGACAAACCCGACGGCCGCCAGCTTCTCTGGGCCGCCCTGTCGGCACCGTCGCAGGTTGGTGGCGGGGAATGGCCGTCCTGCCGGCAGGCAATCGACATTGCCATGCGGGAATGGGATCGGTTGGTGGGAGCCACCGTCGACGCGATTGACGAACTGGGCCTGGCCGACGAGTTGCTGTTGGTCGTCTCTGGTGGTTGCGGTGCCTGGTTGGGGAATCGGGGTTTCGAGGATTTCGAACCGCCGACCCTGCACGAGGAACGTCTGCGGACTCCATTGATGCTCCGCGGCCCCGGCATCGTGGGTGGTCAGCGGCGACTGGAACTGGTGCAGACGACCGACCTGTTGCCGACCACGCTTGACTGGTTCGGGGAAGACCCCACGGCAGATCCGCTTCCTGGAATCAGCCTGTTGCCACTCGCACGCGCTGAGCCTGGCGAGTGGCGTGACGCGATCGTGGTTCGCGACGCCGAAACCTGGGGGTTGCGGACCGAGGAGCTCTTTCTGTCGAGGCCGGCAACGGCAATCGAGGGACGGATCACCGCGGCCGACGACCCCGAAACCAGGTTGTACAGCAAGCCTGACGATGCCTGGGACCTGGTCGACGTCGCCGAGCAGGGGCGGCTCGAGGTAGAGGAGTTGGGGATGCGGCTGGATGCGGCGATCGGGTGGATTGCCGGCGGACACCAGGGTCCACCGCCGGCGCTTTCGGCCGGGTGGTCGGTGGAACCAGGTGAGACTGGTGGCCGGTGACACGGCCCGTGTGGCGGGCCGCAGGGAAGTGCTCTTTCCTGTCGGATTCTGTCGAAAACCCGATGTCGAATCGCTACGATGAGTCGGCCGGTCCGGATGGGGCGCGTGAAACCCGCCCGTGGGATCGGCAATCCTCTTTGACTCACCAGGAAGGCGAGCAGACCATGAATGATGACGGGAGCCAGGAATTGCCCGGCCAGGATGATGAGGGTGTGGTGGAAAGTGCCGGTGTGGCTGGCGACGACGATGGAGACATCAGCACCGAGTCGATCGAGCGACTCAACAGTGCGTATCGCGATATCCGCGAGCAGATGGCCAACGTGATTGTCGGCCAGGACGACGTGATCGAGCAGTTGCTGATCGCGATGTTCAGTCGGGGACACTGTCTGCTGGAAGGGGTGCCCGGGCTGGCGAAGACATTGATGGTCAGCACCTTGTCTCGCTGCCTGTCGATGAATTTTGCTCGTATCCAGTTCACACCCGACCTGATGCCTTCCGACATCACCGGCACCGACGTTCTCCAGGAGAATCGCGAGACCGGGGAGCGGGTGTTCCGGTTCATCGAGGGCCCCCTGTTTCACCAGGTGATCCTGGCCGATGAGATCAATCGAACGCCTCCCAAGACCCAGGCGGCCCTGCTCGAGGCCATGCAGGAACGGCAGGTGACCATCGGGCGTGAACGCCACGAACTCCCGGACCCGTTCTTCGTGCTTGCCACGCAGAACCCGATCGAGCAGGAGGGCACCTATCCCCTGCCCGAGGCTCAGCAGGACCGGTTCATGTTCAAGGTGGTCGTCGATTACCCGAATTTCCAGGAAGAGCGGCAGATTGCCAAGCAGACCACATCGGTCGGCGAGGCCGATGTTCGACCGGTACTCAGCGGCGAGGATATTCTCGAATTGCAGCAGATCGTTCGCCAGGTGCCGGTGACCGACCACGTGGTCGATTTTGCCCTGGCCCTGGTTCGCCAGACGCGAATCGATCAGCCGGGATGCCCGGAGTTCATCAACGACTGGCTGAGCTGGGGTGCTGGGCCGCGTGCCGTGCAGAACCTGCTGCTGGGTGGCAAGGCCCGGGCGTTGTTGTCAGGCCGTACGCACGTCTCGACCGACGACATCAAGGCCCTGGCTGCCCCGGTTCTCCGGCATCGCATCGTGACGAACTTTGCGGCCGAAAGTGACGGTGTGACCACCGACAGCGTGATCGAGAAGTTGGTGGAGGAAACGCCAAGCAAGGAAGGCGAACTGACCAGTGACCCGAGACTCCAGAAGATTTTTGCGGCCTGAGGAGATCTCGCGGATCGCCCGGCTCGAGGTCCGTGCCCGGCACATCGTCGAGGGGTTTCTCTCCGGGTTGCATCGCAGTCCCTATCTCGGCCAATCGGTCGAATTCGTTCAGCACCGGGAATACGTGCCCGGTGATGATGTGCGTCGCATCGACTGGAAGGTGTGGTCGAAGACCGACAAGTACTTCATCAAGCAGTACGAGGAGGACACCAACCTGCGGACGACGTTGCTGGTGGATTGCAGCGAGTCGATGCGGTTCGGTACCGGGCCGTTGTCGAAGTACGAATACGCCTGCACGGTTGCCGCGGCGATGGCGTTTCTGTTGTTGCGACAGCAGGACTCGGTCGGGTTGACCGTCTTCGACGAATCGATCCGGGAACGGGTCAGGTTCGGCAGTCGTCCCAATCACCTGGTGGCATTGCTGGCCGCGCTGGATTCGCCCGAGCCTGCCAGCAAGACCGACATGTTCGGGATCCTCGAAGAAGTCGCTGCCACACAGAACCGGCGAGGCATCGTCGTGATCGTCTCGGACCTCTTCGTCCCTCGC
>Ga0163108_10002109_pt1 | contig 14422 bp, 9 predicted proteins | sample Fk1155metaG_FD_109644 | JGI IMG/M metagenome (GOLD analysis project Ga0163108, IMG submission 109644) | Marine microbial communities from the Central Pacific Ocean - Fk160115 155m metaG | ecosystem: Environmental > Aquatic > Marine > Oceanic > Photic zone | place: The Central Pacific Ocean...
CCAACCCCAAACCGGAGGGGTGGCAGAGTGGTCGAATGCGGCGGTCTTGAAAACCGTTGAAGCGAAAGCTTCCGGGGGTTCGAATCCCTCCCCCTCCGCCAAGTTCCGGGAGAACTGACAAAGTGAGAGTTCGAAAATGAGTGAAACTAACAGCAATTCAGATGCGGTTCAGCCGGCTGCAACCGTGGAGCAGCCGGTGCAGTCACCCGATGCCGGCTCGACGATGGGCAGTCCGTTGCCACTTAACTGGATCATCGGAGGTGTTGTTCTTCTAGTTATCCTGTTCATTGCAAAAAAAACGGGATGGCTTGATCGGGTTCGGATCTTCTTTTTGCAGACCAGAGAGGAATTGCTGAAATGTGCCTGGCCTGGTCGTGACGAGCTCCGTGGCTCCACTTGGATGGTGCTGGTTGCGGTGGCGATGCTGGGATTGTTTACTTTTTTGGCTGACTGGTTGCTGGGGGGGTTGCTGATTCAGGATGTCTTGTTAAAAATGATTGGCGGCGGTGGCGCTGGTTGATCGGATTGATTATGGCACACGAGTGGTTCATCGTTCATACCTTGTCGGGACAGGAACAGAAGGTGCTGGACAGCATCATCAAGAGGCTTGATGTGGAGGAGGTCGGTCAGTACATCAGCAAAGATGACGTATTTGTCGCCAAGGAGAAGGTGGTGGATGTGCGTGGCGGCGAGAAGAAGGTTTCCACAAAGAAATTATTCCCCGGCTATGTGTTTATTAAGGTTCACCTTCGAGATGATGACGGGAAAATCATCTCGGAGCCGATGAACTTCATCAAGGACACACCGGGAGCGATCGGGTTCGTTGGTGGAGATCAACCGGAGCCTACTCCTGCTGACGAGATCGAAGACATATTGAAGCGCATGGCCGATTCAGAGGATCTGGAGCGGCCCAAGGTGGAGTTCGAAGTGGGCGAAACGGTGAAGATCAATCACGGTGCCTTTGAGGGGAACAGCGGTATTGTTGAGGAGATCGATCCTGACAAGGGCCGACTCAAGGTGACCGTTAATATATTTGGGAGAGATACCCCAGTGGACGTGGAATATTGGGAGGTCGATAAAGGCTAGCGCGCTGTGCTTGACCAAGCGGTAATTTAAAGGAACAAAAAGAACAACAACAATGGCAAAGAAAATTTCAGGTTACATCAAGTTGCAGATACCGGCCGGCCAGGCGAATCCTGCACCGCCGGTTGGCCCTGCGCTTGGCCAGCAGGGCGTCAACATCATGGAGTTCTGCAAGCAGTACAACGCGGTGACCAAGGACAAGGCCGGCCTGATCATCCCGGTGGTGATCACGGTCTACAAGGACAAGTCGTTCAGTTTTGTCACCAAGTCGCCCCCAGCAGCGGTGCTGTTGAAAAAGGCGGCAGGAATCGCCTCAGGTTCCGGTGAGCCGAACAAGAAAAAAGTCGGCAAGGTAACCCGGGCCCAGTTACTTGAGATTGTGGAGGCCAAGAAGGAGGATTTGAATGCCCGCGATCCGGAAATGGCCGCCAACATGATTGCTGGCACCGCCCGGTCGATGGGGCTTGAGGTGGTGAACTAACTCCAACAGCGGAAGGGTCTAGCTGCCCGTTTGCACCGCGCCAAGAACGATGCCAAAAAAACAAAGTAAACGATACACAAAAGCCTTGGAACTGGTGAAGCCAGGCAGGCACTACTCGATCGCCGAGGCAGCCGAATTGGTCGGCAAATTCCCTAAGGCCAAGTTCGACGAATCCGTCGAGTTGGCGTTCAAGATGGGCATAGACCCGCGCAAGACGGATCAGATGATTCGTGGCACCGTGCGCCTCCCTCACGGGAGCGGCAAGGAGGTCAAGGTGTTGGTGTTTGCCAAGGAAGTGGGGGCGGTGGAAGCCGCCAAGGCGGCCGGTGCTGAGTACGTTGGGTTTGATGAGTACATCGAAAAAGTGACCAGTGGCTGGACCGGGTTTGACGTGGCGGTTGCCACCCCCGAGGCCATGGGTGAGGTGCGCAAACTGGGCCGGGTGCTTGGTCCCCGCGGCCTAATGCCCAATCCCAAAACCGGCACGGTGACAGATGACACGGGCAAAGCTGTTCAAGAGGTCAAAGCCGGCCGCGTGGAATACAAGCTCGACAAGGGAGCCAACATTCAGGTGCTGGCAGGAAAGGTTTCCTTTAAGCCGGAACAGATTTTGGAGAACGCACAAACCATCATTGACGCAATCATCAAGGCCAAGCCGTCTGCGGCCAAGGGCCGTTATATCGAGAATTGCGTGCTTTCTTCAACCATGAGTCCGGGAATCCCGTTGGATTTGCGTGAAGTTCTGAAGGCTGCGTAACCCGGAAAAGAAAGGAAGACAAATGCGCGAAGACAAAAAGCTGATTACAAGAGAGTACGTTGAGCGGCTCAACGCCAGTCCGTACTTCATCGTGGTGAACTACGAGGGGTTGAAGGTTACCCAGTTCGAGGAGCTTCGTAACCGCTTGGCTGACGCCACAGCAGAGGTGCACGTTTTCAAGAACTCCGTCTTTAAGATGGCAGCCAAGGAGGCCGGTATCGAAGATCTTGGCCAGGAGCTGGCGGGTCAGTTGGCGGCCGTCACCGGCGAGGGTGAAATCACCGGTGCGGCAAAAATTCTGAAGAATTTTGCTGCTGAATTTGAGAAACCCGAGTGGTACTTCGGTTTTCTTGATAACGACCGCTTGGATGCGGACCAAATCAAGATATTGGCTGACCTTCCGTCGATGGACGGGATGCGGGCCAAGCTGCTGGGTACATTGCAAGCGCCGGCTGGCCAATTGGTACGCACCATGGCCGAGCCGGGGGCGAGCTTGGCAAGGCTTGTGCGGGCTAAGTTTAGCGGAGAAAGCTGAACTGATTGAATTTTCTGCAGATGAAGCTGCGGAGAAAAACAAGTAACTCGTCGGTGCACGGTCTGTGCACTTAAATCCCCGGGGCTCCGGGGGCGAAGAAGTAAGAAAAAATGGCAAACATAGAAAAAATAGTGGAAGAGTTGAGCGGTTTGACGGTCCTTGAGGCTGCTGAACTGGTCAAGGAACTGGAAGAGAAATGGGGCGTCAGTGCTGCTGCGCCGGTTGCGGTTGCGGCTGCTGGCGGTGGGGACGGCGCCGATGCTGGTCCGGCTGAGGAGCAGACGGAATTTGACGTCGTCCTAGTGAGTGATGGCGGCAAGAAGATTGCAGTCATCAAGGCCGTGCGCGCTGTCAAGACCGGTTTAGGCTTGGCTGAAGCGAAGGGACTGGTTGAAGGCGCCCCGACAGCTGTCTTGGAAGGCGTGCCCAAAGATGAGGCAGAAGCCGCCAAGGCAAAGCTCGAGGAAGCAGGTGCTGCCATCGAGCTCAAGTAACCGCATTTGGGTCCGGGGGCGGCGACGCTTCCCGGGCCGATGCCATCCCTGCTTTTGGGAATAAATATTTTTTTAAACGGTTTTAAGAACCGACTGTCTATTAAGCGTGGATATGCCTCCGCAAGGGACGGGGAGGCGTACTGCTTGGATTTTTGTGTTTATGAAAAAACCGGTATCTGACCGGACCCAATAAACCCCGCCCCGACATAATTCGATGCCAAACAAACTGAACAGCCGCATCAACTTCGGCAACATCAAGGAAATCATCTCTCCGCCCAACCTGATCGAGATTCAGGTGGACTCGTACCACGAGTTCCTGCAGGCAGAGCTCAGCCCGGCCAAACGTGAAAATACCGGTTTGGAGGCGGTGTTTAACGAGATTTTCCCGGTCACGAGCTACGACGAGAAGGTCGTGCTCAAGTACTGCCACTACGAGATTGGCGCGCCGAAGATGGACTGGCTGAAGTGCATCGACGAGGGCCAGACCTACGGCGCACCGCTTCATGTCATCTTCCGCCTGAAGGATCAAAAAGGCACGACAGAGGAAAAAGTGTTTATGGGCGAGGTGCCACTCATCACGCCGCAGGGCAGTTTTGTCATCAACGGGGCTGAGCGTGTGATTGTAAGCCAGTTGCACCGCTCCCCGGGTGTTGCCTTCGAGGCCACCCGACATCCGAACGGCAAGATGCTGCATTCCTTCCGTGTGATTCCGGATCGTGGATCTTGGTTTGAGGCGCAGTTTGACACCAATGACATGCTGTACGTCTACCTCGACCGAAAGAAACGGCGGCGCAAGTTTCTCATCACCACCTTCCTCCGTGCCATCAATTTCCTGGAGGGAGAAGACACCAGCAACGATGCATCCCTGCTGAACACATTTTACAAGGTCGAGGAAGTCTCCACTCGTAAGGCGATGAACATGGATGATCTCGAGAGCAAGGTGCTAATCAGTGATCTGGTTGAACCCGAGAAGGGGATCGTTGTGGCGCGTGCATTCGAGCCGTTATCCAAGGCGGTCGTCAAGCGGGTGAGCGAGTTGGGAGTAAAGAAAATCCAGATCGTGGATGTATCCAGCGATGACGGTCTGATCATCCGCTGCATGGCCAAGGATCCCGCCCACAACGAGGAGGATGCCCTGAAGGAGATTTATAAGAGGTTGCGGCCTGGCGATCCTCCGACACCCGCTAACGCACGTGCCTTGGTCAAGCGGTTATTCTTCGATCCCAAACGGTATGACTTGGGCAGAGTGGGGCGCTACAAGATTAACCAGAAACTTGACCTCAAAGGGGTGGACGGCTCGCGCACGTTGATGAAGGAAGACCTGATTGAGGCGACCAAGTACCTGCTCCGACTCAAGTTGGGTGACGGAACCATTGACGACATCGATCACTTGGGCAGCCGCCGTATTCGTACCGTTGGAGAGCTTTTGGCCAACCAGTGCCGCGTCGGCTTGGCCCGGACAGAGCGCTTGGTCAAGGAGCGCATGACGTTGTTTGACCAGGAACTGGACACCATGACACCGGCCAAACTGATCAATCCCAAGGCTCTCTCCGCCGTCGTGCGGGAGTTCTTTGGCCGGAGTCAATTGTCGCAGTTTATGGACCAGATCAACCCGTTGGCGGAGTTGACCCACAAGCGCCGCCTTTCAGCGCTTGGCCCGGGAGGCTTGTCCCGCGAACGCGCTGGGTTTGAGGTTCGAGACGTTCATCCGTCCCACTATGGACGCATCTGTCCGGTGGAGACGCCGGAAGGTCCGAACATTGGTTTGATCGCCAGTTTGGCCACGTTTGCCAGAGTGAACGATTTCGGGTTCATCGAAAGCCCCTACCGGAAGGTGGTTAAGGGCAAGGTGACCAACAAGGTCGATTACCTGACCGGCGACGTTGAGGAGAAGTACTTCATTGCCCAGGCAAACCAGCCGATTGACAGCAACGGCAAGTTCACCACCGAACAGGTGGCCTGCCGTTTCCGGGCGGACTTTGTGGATATGCCGACGGACAAGGTCGATTACATGGACGTGTCTCCCAAGCAACTGGTGTCCGTGGCAGCAAGCCTGATACCTTTCCTGGAGCATGACGATGCAAACCGGGCCTTGATGGGGTCGAACATGCAGCGTCAGGCAGTTCCGTTGTTGACCACCGAGTCGCCGCTCGTTGCCACGGGCATGGAGGCCAAAGTGGCGCGGGACTCGCACGCTCTGGTCATGGCTGAGGTTGACGGTGTGGTGGCCTCCGTGACGGCAGATGAAGTCGTGATCACCAAGACCGGCAAGCTTCCCGAGAACCGGCGTAAAATCAAGCACCGGCCCGAGGAGGGTTGCTGGGTGTACAGCCTGCGTAAGTATCATCGCTCCAACGCCGGCACTTGTATCAACCAAAAGACATTGGTTAGCCTGGGTGACAAGATCAAAAAGGGTGACGCAATCGCGGATGGTCCATGCACAAACGGCGGGGAGTTGGCCATCGGGAAGAACGTGTTGGTTGCCTATATGCCATGGAACGGCTACAACTTTGAGGATGCGATCTGCATCAGTGAACGGATCGTCAAGGACGATGTGTACACGTCGATCCACATTGGTGAATACGAGGTCAGCGCCCGCGACACCAAGCTTGGTCCGGAGGAGATCACGCGCGACATTCCCAACTTGGGTGAGGAAGCCTTGAGCAACCTCGACATGGATGGCGTGATCCGAGTCGGCTCGGAAATTAAACCTGGAGATATTTTGGTGGGCAAAATTACGCCCAAGAGCGAAACCGAACTGGCTCCGGAGGAGCGGTTGCTAAGGGCCATTTTTGGAGAGAAGGCCGCTGATGTGAAAGACTCATCGCTGAAAGTGCCTTCGGGTGTGTTTGGCAAGGTGATGGGAGTGAAAATCTCTTCCAAGAAAGAGGGAGACAAGGGAATCAAATCCGCCGCCAGCGAAGCCAAAAAGCAGGCCAAGCAACTTGATGATGATTACAAGAAGGAACTGGACGCGCTGCACGAGCAGTTGACAGAGAACCTGAGTAACATTCTTCTGGGCGAGAAGATTCCCCTGGATGTCACCAACTCCGAAACGGGAGATGTCATCATTCCGGCGAACCGGAAGATTACCAAGACACTACTCCGCAAACTGTCTCAAGTATACGACCGCATCTCCATCGATCCGTCTCCCATCAAGAACAAAATCCTAGAGATCATCGGCGGATTCACAAAGAAGTTTGACGATCTGAAGAGCAATCACAAGGTGCAGACAAGCCGTGTGGCGGCCGGCGACGAGATCGACACCGGTGTGATCAAGTCAGTCCGGGTGTTCATCGCATCCAAGCGTAAGCTCTCCGTGGGTGACAAAATGGCTGGCCGACATGGTAACAAGGGTGTTGTGGCCAAGATTATCCCCGAGGAAGACATGCCGTACCTCAAGGACGGAACGCCGGTTGACCTCATTCTCAACCCGCTGGGCGTGCCATCACGCATGAACGTCGGGCAGGTGTTCGAGACCCACCTTGGCTGGGCGGCTGAGAAGCTAGGCATCAAGATTGCCACACCTGTTTTCGATGGCATCAAGGAGGACCGCATCAAGGAGTACCTTGAGGAGGCCAAGCTCCCGCCTCACGGGAAGGCCCGCCTTTATGACGGATTCACCGGGGAACCGTTCGATCAGGAAATCGTCGTGGGCTACACCTATATGCTTAAGCTTGGCCACTTGGTGGCGGATAAGATTCATGCCCGGGCTGTTGGCCCCTATTCGTTGGTCACTCAACAGCCGTTGGGAGGCAAGGCCCAGTACGGGGGGCAGCGCTTCGGGGAAATGGAGGTTTGGGCGTTGGAGGCCTACGGTGCCTCCTACATGCTGCAGGAACTGCTCACCGTGAAATCTGACGATGTTCAGGGCCGTACCCGGATTTATGAAGCGTTGGTCAAGGGGGACCATGCGTTGGAGGCCGGTATACCGGAATCGTTTAACGTTTTGGTCAAGGAAATGCAGTCGCTTGGTCTGAACGTGACCGTGGGCTACACCAACCCGGTGGTTCAGGCGAAGGTGGAAAGCGCGCGTCCGCGCCTGTTGCTCGGCGAATAAGCCAGCCGCAAACCCAAATTAAAAAATGATGAATACAGCAGAATCCTCAAGAGAGTTGCTCGGGCTCGACACGGTCAACCATGTGGATCATGTCGCCATCGCGGTGGCTTCGCCGGAGTCGATCCGGTCATGGTCCAAGGGTGAGGTCAAAAACCCCGAGACAATCAACTACCGCACGTTCAAGCCGGAGAAGGGCGGACTCTTTTGCGAACGAATTTTCGGTCCGGTCAAGGACTGGGAATGCTCCTGTGGTAAGTACAAGCGCATCAAGCATCGCGGCGTGGTGTGCGACCGCTGCGGTGTTGAGGTGACTCAGGCACGCGTACGGCGCGAGCGCATGGGCCACATAGAGTTGTCCGTGCCGGTTACCCATATCTGGTTTTTTAAGTGCATGCCTTCTCGTATTGGGTTGGTCATGGATGTCACCGCCCGGAACCTCGAGCGAGTCATCTACTACGAGGACTATCTGGTGGTGGATCCAGGCGACACACCGCTGGAAAAAAACCAGCTCCTGACCGAGATGGAGTTCCGTGACGCAAAAGACACCTACGGGCCGGATGCCTTCGTGGCCAAGATTGGCGCCGAGGGCGTTCACGACGCCTTGGCCGCCATTGATCTTGAGGCTGGTGTGGATCAGTTGCAGGAGGCCATGACCCAGACGCGTAGTAAGCAGATTCGAAAGAAATTGACCAAGCGCATCAAGGTGTACCAAGGTTTCATCAAGTCCAAGAGCCGGCCGGAGTGGATGGTGCTGACGGTTCTGCCGGTGATCCCACCGGATCTGCGACCCTTGGTTCCGCTTGAGGGAGGGCGGTTCGCCACATCAGACTTAAACGACCTTTACCGGCGCGTCATCAACCGCAACAACCGGCTGAAGAACCTCCTGGCGCTCAAGACCCCGGAGGTCATCATCCGGAACGAGAAGCGCATGCTGCAGGAAGCAGTGGACGCGTTGTTTGACAACGGCCGGCATGGCCGCGCCGTTACCGGCGCCGGCAACCGTGCGCTCAAGTCATTGAGTGACATGCTCAAGGGCAAGAGCGGGCGTTTCCGCCAAAACCTGCTCGGAAAACGCGTGGACTATTCTGGTCGATCCGTCATCGTGATCGGCCCGGATTTGAAGCTCCACCAGTGCGGTCTCCCGAAGAAAATGGCGCTCGTGTTGTTCGAGCCCTTCATCATTCGCCGACTCAAGGATCTTGGCTACGTGCACACCGTTCGCTCTGCCAAGAAGTTGATCGAGCGCCAGTCTCCCGAGGTGTGGGACGTGCTCGATGAAGTCACCCGCGAACATCCGGTGCTCTTGAACCGTGCGCCTACTCTTCACCGCCTCTCCATTCAGGCGTTCGAGCCAACGCTGATAGAGGGAGAAGCCATAAGACTCCACCCGTTGACCTGCAGTGCCTACAACGCCGACTTCGATGGCGATCAAATGGCGGTGCACGTGCCCCTTTCAGTGGAGGCCCAAATGGAGGCGCGCATGCTGATGATGGCGCCCAGCAACATATTTTCACCATCCAGCGGCAAGCCGATCATTACTCCCTCGCAGGATATCACGCTGGGCTGCTACTACATCACCGCCAAACCGCGCGACGTCGTTCGCAAAAAACAGAAGGGAATGCAGTTGTTCGGCTCGAAGGATGAAGTGTTGTTTGCTTATCACGACGGAGGATTGAAGATTCACGACGTGGTCCGCTTGGCCAACCCCGATTTTGGCAAGGACACTCCCTACGGCGAAAAGGATACCAAAGTCATCGAAACCACTGTTGGCCGGGTTGTCTTCAGCGAAATCTGGCCGGAAAAGATCGGGTTCCCCAATGTCATCGTGAATAAGGGCGTCCTTGGCGACATCATTTGGAATTGCTACCGGCACTGTGGACAGGATGAAACGGTTCGTGTGCTGGACGATCTCAAACACCTTGGCTTCGCGGCCGCGACCAAGTCAGGCATCTCCATGGGGATGCACGACATGATCATCCCCAAGGAAAAGGCCAAGGAGATCGAGAAAGCGGAAAAACAAATTGTCGATGTGGAAAAACAGTATCGCCGGGGTGTCATTACGCCAGGTGAGCGTTACAACAAGATCATCGATATCTGGACCCATTGCACAGACCAGATTGCCGATGTGATGCTCAAAGTGCTGGGTGAAAACCACGGCAGTGACGACTTCAATCCGGTGTGGTTGATGGTTGACTCGGGTGCACGGGGTAACCGGCAGCAAGTGCGTCAGCTCTCAGGTTTGCGTGGGCTCATGGCCAAGCCGTCCGGGGATATCATTGAGAAACCGATTCTGGCAAACTTCCGTGAAGGCCTGACCGTGTTGGATTACTTTATCTCGACCCACGGCGCCCGAAAGGGCTTGGCCGATACGGCTCTAAAAACGGCCGACTCAGGCTACTTGACCCGGAAACTGGTGGACGTGTCCCAGGACATCGTCATCCGGGAGCTGGACTGCGGGACAACCAACGGCATCTGGCGCCAGGCCATCTACGAGGGTGAGGACGAGGTCGTCCAACTCAAGGATCGCTTGGTGGGTCGCACCGCTGTGGAGGACATTGTCAACCCGATCAATCCGGAAGAGTACCTGTGCGAAGCCGGCCAAGTGATCGATGGGAGTCATGCGGACGCCATCGATGACGCCGGCGTTGAGCGCGTGAAGATCCGCTCGGTGCTGACATGTGAATCCAAACGCGGCGTTTGTCAAAGCTGCTACGGCATCAACCTAGGCACCGGAGAAATGGCTGAACTGGGAGAGGCTGTCGGCATCATCGCCGCCCAGTCCATCGGCGAGCCTGGCACTCAGTTGACGATGCGCACCTTCCACATCGGGGGTACGGCCTCTGCCGTTTTCAAGCAACCGCAAATTGAGGCTCGCAGCGAGGGTATCGTTAAGTTTCAGGATATTCGCCGGGTGGAGTTGGATGACGGCAACAGCATTGTCCTCAACAAAAACGGGATGTTACAGATTCTGGACGCAAAGGATGGCCGCGAACTTGAGAATTACAACATTGTCATCGGCTCGGTCATCAACATCGCCGACGGTGGGCGGGTCAAAAAAGGGCAGGTTTTTGTCCAGTGGGATCCTTATAACGTCCCAATTATCACCGAGAAACCCGGCAAGATCAAATTCCACGACATCATTGAGGGAGTGACCATGAAACAGGATGATGACGAGGCTACCGGCCAAAAATCCCTGGTTGTCATCGACTACAAGGAAGATCTGCATCCTCAAGTGATCGTTGAGAATCAAAAAGGCGAACCGATTGCCAATTATCCGATTCCGTCGGGCGCGCACATTGTCGTCGAGGAAGGGGACGCTATCGTGGCGGGAAGTCTCATTGCCAAGACGCCGCGTCAGGCCGCCAAGACCCGTGACATTACCGGCGGTCTACCGCGGGTTGCGGAACTGTTTGAGGCGCGCATTCCGAAGGACGGTTCAGAGATCTCCAAGATCAACGGTGTTGTGGACTTCGGTGCCACGGTTCGGGGTAAGCGCTCCATCATCATTCGCGATGTTGAATCCGAGGAAGAGGAGGAGCACCTCATCCCGATCGGCAAACACGTCATCGTGTTCAAGGGGGACACGGTGAGCAAGGGTCAGCAATTGACCGAGGGGCCGGTCAACCCGCATGAGATACTCGAGGTCTGCGGTCCGCAGGCATTGCAGGATCATTTGGTGAACGAGGTTCAGGAGGTTTACCGCCTTCAGGGCGTGACGATCAACGACAAGCACATCGAGACAATCTCCCGCCAAATGATGCGAAAAGTGCGCATCACTGAGGCAGGGGACACCAACTTCCTTTGGGGAGAACAGATGGAGAAAATCACATTCGAGCAGGAGAACGAGAAGATCGAAAAAATGGGCGGTCAACCTGCCGAGGGCCAACCCGTGTTGTTGGGAATCACCAAGGCGTCGCTCGAGACCGACAGTTTCCTTAGCGCCGCCTCATTTCAGGACACCACACGTGTGCTGACTGATGCTGCCACACTCGGGAAGGTGGATCCTCTTCTTGGCTTCAAGGAAAACGTCATCATGGGGCATATCGTCCCTGCGGGGACAGGTGCCGATCTGCACCGCAACGTCAAACTGAAGCCGATTGTCGAGGAGATTGCTGCGGCTGAGAACGAGGAAGAGGAGGAGCAGGAAAAACCCCTCTTCGACAATCCTCTCCTCGGTTAAAAGGGTAGGCGCGTCACACAACTAGCCCAAAAAAGGAAACCTTGCCGCCGGCTTGGCCAAGGGATAGGCTGCGCCCGTACCGTAAGGCCGACAGCGCGATTTGCGCTTGACCAAGCAGTTCATTGAGCAAACCCATTTCCTCCAATGAAACTTACTATTCGTCTACAACTCTCCGTCATGATGTTCCTCCAGTTTTTCGTCTGGGGGGCATGGTACGTCACCGCGCCAAACTACCTCGGCACAATAGGCTTTCAGGCCAGTGACTTTGGTTGGACCTATTCGGTGGGGCCGATCGCCGGCATGATCACGCCGTTCTTTGTTGGCATGGTGGCTGACCGGTTTTTCTCCGCACAAAAAGTGCTCGGTGTGCTGCACCTGCTGGGCGCAGGCCTGATGTGGTTGGCCATGCAGAAAATGACCACCGAGGGAACGCCCACCCAGATCAACTGGATTTTCTTCGGCTACATGCTCACCTATTTCCCAACGCTAGCGCTCACCAATACCATCGCCATGAAAAACATGAGCGACCCGCAAAAGGAGTTTCCCGGCATCCGAGTGCTGGGCACCATCGGCTGGATTGCGGCGGGACTGACGCTCACGTGGCTGGGGTATGAGACGAACATCAGCATGTTTGAGCTCACCGCCGTATCGGCCCTGGTTTTGGGGTTGCTCAGTTTTCTGTTACCGGACACGCCGCCAAGCCAGGAGGGCAAGGTGACAGCCTGGCAGATCATGGGTCTCGATGCCTTGGTGCTGTTAAAAAACCGCTCGTACCTGTTCTTTATCATCGCCTCCGCGCTCATCTGCATCCCGCTCTCGTTTTACTACATGATCGGCAGCCGCATCGTCGAGATGAGTGGTATGCCCATCGGCCAAACAATGAGTTACGGACAGATGTCGGAAATCTTTTTCATGATCGTGATGCCGTTCTTTTTCGCCCGGCTCGGGGTCAAGTGGATGCTGGCAGTGGGCATGCTGGCGTGGGTGGCGCGTTACGGGTTGTTCGCCATCGGTGCACCGGACGAGATTCGCTGGATGATCATCGCTGGCATTGTGCTGCACGGCATCTGTTACGACTTTTTCTTTGTGACCGGCCAGATTTACACTGACCAGGCGGCACCCAAGCCGATCCGCGCCCAGGCTCAGGGATTGCTGGTTTTCTTCACACTCGGCTTGGGGATGTTCATCGGGGCGCAGGTGGCAGGCTCCATTGAGGGGCAGCATACTCCGGATTCGGGTAAACTGGAAATGATGGCTGCAGACAAGGAGCAGTTGAACCGATTAACGACTGCTTTTGGAGAGGTGGAAGCGAAGTTGACTGTGTCGAACTGGAGCAAATTAGCTGAAATCAAGGCCGCGCAGGAGGCTTTGGTCAAGGCGACGGAGGCTTTGAATGACAAGGATACCAATTTGGTTAAGGCTTACAATACGTTGAACAATGGGGAGGGAGATGAGCAAGCCGTTGCCCAAGCGAAGAAACTGGTGAGCGATGCCGCAGGAATCAGCGAGTATGCTGCGTTTGTCAAGGCAAGCGAGGCATTAAAGGAAGCAGACGATATGCCCGGACTCACGGAGGAACTCGACACGATCAACAGTGAAATCGCCGTTCTTGATGCACTCGACGACCAAGCTCTGGCCATCGTGGCGCTGGGGCAGTCAAACGGTGATTTCGCCCAGCTTTCTGGGAAGGTGGCCGAGTTGAATGAGGCCAAAACATCCAAGCTGGCCGAATGGCAGGCCAAGCAGGCTCCATTGCAGAAGCAGGTTGGTTCTCGCCGAATAAGCGATCTTCGATCCCTTGAGTGGATGCCGATCTGGGGCAAGCCAGCCATTTTCGCAGCCGTAATCATGGTGCTCTTTATCTTGTTGTTCCGTAAGAATAGCAAAACACCAAACAATCAAGAGAATGAACAATCAAGTCAATAGACGTGAGTTTGTGAAGCAAGTCTCGATTACCGTTGGTGCCATGGGCACGGCGGTGGCTACCGGTTGTCAAACGGTGGGCGGCGTTAAGGGCGCTCTCTACGACATTTCACTGGCGCAATGGTCGCTGAACCGTCAGTTTTTCGGTGGCAAACTAAACGCACTCGATTTTGCCAAGGTCACGAAGGAGGAGTTCGACCTCAATGCCGTCGAGTATGTGAACCAGTTCTTCAAGGACAAAGCCAACAATGAGGGCTACCTTGGCCAATTGAAATCACGCGCGGCCGATCACGGCGTAAAGAGCCTGTTGATTATGATTGATGGGGAAGGCTCGCTTGGCCACGGCGACACGGTTGAGCGCAATAAGGCGGTACAGAACCATCACAAATGGGCCGATGCGGCAAAGTTTCTCGGTTGCCATTCCATCCGGGTGAATGCCGCCACAACCGGTAACGGCAGTTTTGAGGAAAAACAAAAGCTGGCTGCCGACGGGCTGCGCAGTCTCTCCGAGTATGGGGCCACGCTTGGTCTGAACGTGATCGTGGAGAACCACGGAGGGCTTTCGTCCAACGGTGCCTGGCTTGCCGGCGTTATGGAAATTGTTGATCTGCCCAACTGCGGCACCTTGCCGGACTTTGGGAACTTCCAGATAGGTGACGGGAAAATGTACGACCGTTACAGGGGCGTGGCCGAGTTGATGCCGTTTGCCAAGGCGGTCAGCGCCAAGTCGCACGAGTTCGATGATAAAGGCGACGAGGTTCGCACCGACTATCGCCGGATGATGAATATTGTTCTCGCTGCCGGTTACCACGGCTACGTTGGGATCGAGTACGAGGGCAGCAAAGACGATGCCTACACTGGCATCAAGAAAACCAAGCAATTGCTCGAGACGGTTCGTGACGAACTGTC
>Ga0163108_10002111_pt1 | contig 14418 bp, 17 predicted proteins | sample Fk1155metaG_FD_109644 | JGI IMG/M metagenome (GOLD analysis project Ga0163108, IMG submission 109644) | Marine microbial communities from the Central Pacific Ocean - Fk160115 155m metaG | ecosystem: Environmental > Aquatic > Marine > Oceanic > Photic zone | place: The Central Pacific Ocean...
CTATAGCCTCAAGAGTATATAAAACTGATCTTAATTATGAAGAAACATGTGAATTAGCAAAAACAACTAGCCGAAAAATGAATTGGCAACTTGTTCAGGACACATCTTGGGAAGGATATGAGGAGATTCCTGCATATATAATGTCAGGATATTTAACTCAATTTAAAGAATTAGAAGGTGAAATTAATATCATAGATAAGCCTAAAGCTGATATTGTTTTTTTTCAAACTGGAGTTGGAAGTTGGGCAGCTTCTGGTATTTGGTATTATTTAAATAGATACGGTGCTAATAGACCAAAGATTGTTTTAGTAGAGCCCATTGAATCTGCTGGAGTTTTTGAATCTTTCATTAATGGAAAACGAATATCTCCAAATGGAAGTTTTAAAACAATTATGGCTGGACTGAATTGTGGAATTCCATCAAAAATTGCTTGGGAAATTATAAGACGTGGATGTGATGCATGTTTAAGAATATCGGATAAATACGCTAAAGAAGCCATGAGAAGTCTTTTTTATAATCTTAATTCAGACCCAAAGATCACTTCCGGAGAATCAGGCGCTGCTGGTTTAGCAGGGCTCATGAAATGTATAAAAGATAAATCTTTAGATAATTTAAGAACTCATATAGGCCTGTCTCCAGAATCAAGAATACTAGTTTTCAATACTGAAGGAGATACAGATAAAGAAAGTTTTAAATCACTAATTAAAAACTAATTTCATTTATCTTTACATAAAAATATTACTATGAGTTCAAAATTTTTTGGTAACCGACTGGATCCTAAAAAATCAAATAAAAACGCTGATAGAGGGTCTAAAAAAATTCGATCAAACAAAGCTAAGTCTCAAGGAATTAGAAAGCAGGGAAGAGGAAATTAATTTTCGTAGATAATGACTAGAATACTATTGCTTAGTTTTTTTTTCTTTTCATGTAGTGAATCCATTCAAAAGAAATCCCCAGATATAACTGATGTAAAATCTGAATATGTTTTAAAAAACTACGTTGATGAGTCTGGCAATTCCACACCGAACAATTATATAGTTCATTCAACATATTTTAAAGGGAATTATTCAGACAGGATTGCTGCTGACCAACCTGCTAGAGCTAGTTTAAGTTTTGACAAGGAAAACGTTTGGTTTGAATTATTCAAAGGGAAAAATAAATTACCATTTGCAATTGAAGGTGACGAGGAATTACCATTTCTTATTAGGGTTAAAGATTCTGTTGGTAAACTCCATAAACTAAATGCAAGTATTTATCCTAAAAATTATTCAAACAGCAGGATAGTTTTTCATTCATATAAAAATCATGATAAGAAGTTTAAGGAGCTGCTAAAGGAAAATAATGCAGTAATAGTTGTGTTCAGAGCGCAAGGCCCTATGACCGATTATGATTATGGAACAAGATTTATTTTTAAAATTCCTAGAGAAAATTTCAATGATCTAATAGATCAGTTATAAATCTTTTCGATAAAGTAAAAAACCCTCTTAAAAAGAGGGCTTTAATTTTTAATTTAATTCTATCGATACATTTTATATTAAATTAATGATATTTAAAAAATTTGCATGTCAAAAACACTTGTAATAATAGGCTTAACTTTACTTTTAGCCGGTGGCTTTTTATGGGTTGCAGAATACCTAAACATTACATATAAAAACCCTTTAGATTTTTCATATAAGAGTGAAAATTTTAGTTTTTATTTTCCACTTGGCACATGTATAATCATTAGCATTTTTATCTCAGTAGGTTTTTATCTATTTAAAAGGTAACAAGTGAATAAAGATCTAATTTTGAAACTGATCTCTAAGAATCTTCTTAGCTCCCGATCCTTTAATGAATCTACCAGGAAAAACTCCTAGATGACTCCCGTTTTTAATAACCTGTTCCCCATTAACAAAAACGTGCACTACTCCAGTTGCATATTGAAGGGGTTCATCGAATGTTGCATGGTCTTGAACCTTCTGAGGATCAAAAATTACTATGTCAGCAAAATACCCTTTTTTTAACAACCCTCTGTTTAAGATACCTAGATTCTCAGCAGGAAAGCCGCTTAATCTTCTAACAGCTTCTTCTAAAGAGATCAATCCTTCATCACGGCTGTATTTACCAATTACACGAGCAAAGCTGCCAAATGCTCTAGGATGGGTTCTAAATTTTTTAGATATATCAGAATATGATCCAGCGTCTGAACAAAAAGAAACCCACGGGATTTGTATTTTTTTTCTAATATTTTCTTCTGACATGCTAAAATAAATACACTGAATTCTGTTGTCATCTTCAATGATCATGTCAACTATTGCCTCTTCAGGACTCTGATTTCTCATTTTTGCAGCCTCTGCAACTGTTTTTCCAAGATATTTTCTTGACATTGAGGCTTTATTAAACCCAACCATTAATATTCCCTCAGGAGACTGTTGATCTAGTTCTTTACGAATATCTTTAAATAATCTTTCCCTAACCTCAGGCTTTTTCATACGATTAATCCATGCACGATGACCTCCTTCTTGAACCCAAGTAGGTATAACCCCTGTGAGTCCAGTTGAACTGGCTCTATAGGTATACATATCTGCAGTTATTTTGTGCCCTTGTGCTCTAGCTTTTTCAACACGATTGATAACACTGTCTAATAAATACCAATTCGGCTTTCTTGAAGCTTTTAGATGATATATTTCTGATGGAATATTTGCATCTTTAGCAATTTTCATAAATTCATCTAAAGCAGCTATAATTTCACTGTCTTCATTTCTCATATGAGAAATATATCTACCATCATATTTTGCAGCCACCTTACAAAGCGCTATAAGCTCTTCAGTATCAGCGTAATCACCTGGTGCGTAAATAAGAGATGATCCAATTCCAATGGCGCCATCTTGCATGGCTTCATCTACGATTTTCCCCATTTTTTCCAACTCATCACTATTTGCTTTTTGATTTTTATATCCCATTACTTGTATTCGGACAGATGCTGCACCTAGATAGGAAGCTATATTAGTTGAGACTCCGTTTTTCTCAAGTTTTTCCATTGCATCCTTAAATGAAATATAACTATCATCTGATTTACTTCCCCTTGGGCCAGGAGAACTACCTTCTCCAAAAACCTCAAGTGTAACACCTTGAATTAAATCACTTAGTGATCTTCCATCACTCAGAAGAGAGTTGTATCCCCAACTTAACATATTAACAAATCCTGGTGCAATTGCCATACCATTGACATCAATAATGCTATCTGCATCAAATTGTTTTGAAGGTCCTACATAAACTATTTTGTCTGATTTAAGAGCAACAATTCCGTTATAAGATTTATTTCCACTTCCATCATATATAACGCCATTTTTTATAAGTATTTCACATTTTGGAATTTCGGGAGGAGAACATGAAATGGAGATTAATACAAATAAAAAAAGGGCAGTAATATTTTTGATTGTGATAAATTTCATAATTATTAAATTTAAGAAATCTTCTAAAATAAGCATCTTAAAATTATTCTTATCTTAGATATGAAAACTTGTTTTTATGATAAGATATATCACTTCAACATTTTTACTGTTTTTTTTTAATTTTATTTTTTCTCAGAATCTTCCCAATCTAAGTAGTCCTAATAGCTTAGAATCTCTTCAAGGACAAATTGCGGGACTTACAATAACTCCGGGTTATTTAGGTGATTCTCCTAACGTTCTTATTAGAGGTTATGGCACTTGGAACGATAATGGCCCTTTATATGTAATAGATGGACTTCAGACCCAAGACGCTAAAGTGTTTAATAGCATCAATCTTAGGAACATTCAGAGCGTATCTGTTCTTAAAGATGCTGCAGCGGCAATATATGGTTCTAGGGGATCAAACGGAGTCATTATTATCAAGACAAAGAGAGGAGGTAAAAATTATGCTAATACTAAGTCAGTTCATCATATTAAAAAGAAAAAAAAGAATAGAAATTTAAATTAATATAATTTATGGAAAATCAGTTAACAAAAAAGCCTAATGAAAATAAAGGAAACCCACCAAAAACATGGCTTGTTGAATCAATCCTTGTAACTCTCTTTTGTTGTTTGCCATTTGGAGTTGTTGCTATAGTAAATTCATCAAAAGTTGAATCTCATTTTTATGCAGGTAATATAGAAGCTTCAGAAAGAGCTTCAAAAAATGCCAAGATATGGGTTATGTGGTCTTTTTTTCCGGCACTAGCATTTTGGGTTTTATATCTCCTTTTGATTGTTACAGGATTTGTAGCAGCTCTTTCTATTTAGAAAATCTGTGCAAACAATACTATTTAAAAGGGTACTTGTCTTCTTCGCACTAGTATTTTTTGTTTTTTTATACAAATTTTACAGTCCAGTTGACCATTCTTTTTTCCCTAAATGTCCATTTCTTAGCCTTACCGGTTATAAATGTCCTGGTTGTGGTTCACAAAGAGCTATTCATCATCTTTTAAACTTTGAATTTAATTCAGCAATTTCCCAAAATCTTTTATTAGTATTTTCTATACCATATCTTTTGACAGGTTTTTTTTTAGAGAATATAAATTATCAATCAGAAAAACTTATATTTATTAGGAAGTTACTTTTTGGTAAAAAAGCAATTTACATTATTTTGTCACTTATTTTAGCCTATTGGTTAATTAGAAATTTGTTATGTTACAATTGTTAAATATTGAAGTAAAAATATGAACCTAACAAAACATTTTTTTTCCTCATTTTTAAATTTCCCATTTATTCTCTTAATTATTATAACCTCTTGCAAACAAATAGTTTTTTCTAGCACGCATAGTGAGGAGAAAGTTGAAGCATTAATGAATGACTATGTTGAAGCTTGGAGTAATGGTGATGTAAATAAAATTGCTGAAGAAATTTATGACCCCCCTCTTACAATCCGTTATCAAGATTCTGTTATCGTTCTTGGAGATAAAGGAAGGCTAAAAAAATTTTTAGCTCAGACATTTGAAAATTTAGAAAAAAGTAATTATGGATATTCTGTAATTAATAATTGGGAATCTAAAACTATTGATAAGGACATTGTATCTTTTAAGATGAACTATACTCGTTTTTTAAAAGATGGATCAATAATGGGAGATGCTGATAGGCAGACATCTTATGTTTTAAAAAAAAATATTGATGGAGACTACAGGATCAAATCTTTAATTCCAAGAACACCAATTGAATAAATCAGAAAGAGTATTTGAAGTTAAAGTAATTCCAAATTCTAAAAAGCAAAGACTTTCTGTTGATTTATTTGGAAAAATAAAAATATGGGTAACTTCCCCAGCTAAAAAAGGCAAGGCAAATAAATCTGCAAATGAATTATTATCAAACTATCTTGGAATTAATCCAAATTCAATTGAATTAATTAAGGGTTTTAAATCAAGAAATAAGTTGTTTAAAGTAAGTTATGACTAAAATTTTACTTTTATTTGTAATCATTTAATTCATGAGAAGTAACCTAGACTTATTAAAAGATTCTGTTGATATGTTATCAGGAAAATGGGCTGATGTTATTCCAACATTTTTCTTTTACGGTATTCTTACCCAAGTTTTTAGTGAATTTTTAAAACTTTCTTTACTTTTTGGCCCTTTGCGTGGAATTTTTGATTTAGCATACTTTGCTTTAGTCGCTCCAATGTCTGTTGGTATTATAATTTATTCTCTTGCGGTAGTTAACAAGAAAGACTTTTCATTTAATCAATTATTTAATCCATATGATGACTACTTAAAAACGATTGGACTTATTTTTGTTCTTTCCATAATAATTATTGGTGGTTTTGTATTATTTATTATACCAGGAATTATTTTATCTCTAATCTTTTCAATGTCTCTATATATCTTTGCAGAAGACCCCCAAGTCACAATAGGTGAGGCATTGAGAAAGAGTAGTGAACTAACTAAAGGATATAGAACTAAACTTTTTCTTTTAGGATTAATATATACTGGCTTGGTGATTCTTTCTGTATTTACCCTTTTTATTGGTCTAATATGGTTAATCCCTTTATTTGGAATTACTTCTGCTAACTTTTACAATGATTTAAAATCATCTCATAGGGTAAAAAAAATATCTTAAATTTATGTCCAATTAGTCATTAATTAATTTTTATTCTAAAGTATGATTCTTGTAACTGGCGGGCTTGGATATATTGGTTCGCACACAGTTGTTGAGCTATTGGAAAATGATTTTGAAGTTCTAATTATAGACGATTTATCAAACTCTTCTATGTCTGTTTTAGACGGAATCAACTCAATAATTAATAAAAATATTTTTTTTGAACAAATTGATCTTTGTAATGCAAAAGATTTATCCCTTATATTTCAAAAATACACTAATATTCGAGCGGTAATTCATTTTGCAGCTCACAAATCAGTTGGTGAAAGTGTAAGTAAGCCAATTGATTATTACAAGAACAATATTTCATCTATTTTAAATGTCATAGATGAGATCAATAAAAAATCAGAATTTTGTCCTTTTATATTTAGTTCTTCGTGTACTGTTTATGGCAAAGCAAATAGATTTCCAATTACTGAGGATGAACCAATTAAACCGGCTGAGTCTCCTTATGCCAACACAAAAAAGATCGCAGAGGAAATCTTGTATGATGTATCATTAACTAATAAGAACCTTAATGTAATATCACTTCGTTATTTCAATCCTATTGGAGCTCATTCTAGTTTGAAAATAGGCGAATTACCAGTAAATAAGCCTCAAAATTTGGTTCCAATTGTAACGAAAACAGGAATTGGGTCAAATGATAAACTAATTGTTAACGGTTCTGATTATAATACTTCAGATGGATCATGTATTCGTGATTATATTCACATAACTGATCTTGCAAAAGCACATGTGATTTCTTTAAAAAAACTTCTATCCAAAGATTCTTTAAAATCCTTTGAAGTTTATAACTTAGGAACCGGAAAAGGAACATCTGTTTTAGAAATTATAAAACTTTTTGAATCAATTAGTGGGTTAAAGTTGAATTATGAAATTGGACCAAGACGAAATGGAGATGTTCCTATTTCTTATGCTAACCCAGCTAAGGCTGAAAGAGAGTTAGGGTGGAAAGCTAATTTATCTTTAAAAGAGGGTTTAAGCTCAGCCTGGAATTGGGAAAAAAAAATTAATAATTTATAATTAATATTGTAGATATGAATAGCGGTTTCGAACTATTAGATTACATAATCTTTGCCACATATGCATTGGTTATACTTACTATTGGGCTTTGGGTTTCAAGAAATAAAAAAGGAGAGCAAAAAAGTGCTGAAGATTATTTTTTAGCAGGTAAATCATTACCATGGTGGGCCATAGGCGCCTCACTGATAGCAGCAAATATTTCAGCCGAACAAGTCATTGGAATGACTGGTTCAGGTTTTGTCGTAGGTCTTGCAATTGCCTCTTATGAATGGATGGCAGCAATTACTCTTATAATAGTTGGTAAATATTTTTTGCCAATTTTTATAGAGAAAAAAATATATACTATTCCTGAGTTTGTTGAAAAACGTTTTTCTACTGAATTAAAAACAATACTGGCTGTTTTTTGGATTGGATTATACATTTTTGTTAATCTAGCATCAGTCCTTTATTTAGGAGGTCTAGCCCTAGAGACTATTCTAGATGTTGATATGCAATATGCAGTCCTTGGTCTTGGGCTATTTGCTGCAGCTTATTCTCTTTATGGAGGACTTTCTGCAGTCGCATGGACAGATATTATCCAAGTTTTTTTCTTGATTCTTGGAGGAATTGTTACAACGTATTTAGCTCTTGACACTGTGTCAGGTGGGCAAGGAATAATCGAGGGATTTAAATCAATATACAATGCTGTTCCTGAAAAGTTTGACATGATTTTAGATAAATCAAATCCTGAATATGATAATCTTCCAGGTTTAGGAGTTTTAATTGGTGGTATGTGGGTAGCCAATATTTATTATTGGGGCTTTAATCAATATATTATTCAAAGAACTTTAGCTGCCAAATCTTTAAAAGAGTCTCAAAAGGGAATATTATTTGCTGCTGGTTTAAAAATGATTATGCCTTTAATAATTGTTATTCCAGGAATAGCTGCATATGTAATTGTTAACGATCCCCAAATTTTATCCTCGCTAGGAGATTCAGCTTTAGCGAATATACCTGGTGAAGGCGATAATGATAAATCATATCCCTGGCTTATGCAATTTTTACCAACTGGCCTTAAAGGAATAGCTGTTGCCGCTCTAGCAGCTGCAATTGTTTCCTCACTTGCTTCAATGCTCAATTCAACAGGCACAATATTTACAATGGACATATACAGGCAAACATTTAATAAAAATGCTAGCGAAAAACAAATGGTAACAACAGGTAGAATATCAGCTGCAGTAGCACTAATTATTGCCGTAATAATGGCTCCTTTATTAGGAGATATACCCCAGGCATTTCAGTACATACAAGAATATACTGGAATCGTTAGCCCAGGTATTTTAGCAATATTTTTACTAGGATTATTTTGGAAGAAAACGACTAACCGTGGAGCGATATGGGGAGCCCTATCATCAATTCCAATAGCCTTGTATTTAAAAGTTGGATCAAAAGGATGGTTTAAAGATACTTCTTTTGAGAGCTTCTTTCCAGAGATGCCATTTTTAGATCAAATGCTTTATACTTCTCTCTTAACTATGCTGATAATAGCTATTGTTAGTAGAGCTCAAAATAATGGCTCTGATGACGCAAAGGGAATTGAGTTAAAGAAAGGAGTATTTAACACTAGTAAAACCTTTAACATTGGATCATTTGCTGTGATGATTCTGTTAACTGCTATTTATGCATTCTTTTGGTAAATTCATTTAATGAGTAGATGTATATTATTGTTTTCTGTTTTTCTTTTTCTTAATTGCAATAAGAGAGATGAATGTGTTGACATAACGGATAAAAAGCAAATCAATGGATTATACTATTTTTATTTTAAAGCAAAAATGACAGGATCTTACACTAATAATCAAGGGAATTCATCAAATGGTTTTTCACAGAATCGATGGGCTTCTGGAGAAGTTTCAGAAGAGATTTATAATTCATTCAATATAGGTGATGAATATTGCTATTAATTTTAACTATGATGAAAATATTGTTTGAAGTCCAAATCCTTATTAATTTTACTTTGTGAATAATAAAAGGAGAAAATTTCTAACAGAGGCTTGCCCTAATATTGTTTTCGCACTATTTGGTCTCTCCTACCTTGAAGCTTGCTCATCAGCTAAAGATGATGATCAGAATATGCAAGTTAACAACAACAATAATACATCTCCCGGTGAATTTTCTGGTATAACAACAGAGGGTAATAACATTAATATTGATCTTTCTAACGCGGTAAATAGAAAGAATAATAAAATTCAATTAGACGGTAATTTCAAAATTTCCCTAAATGAGTTTGGTGTAAAGGCACCTTCGTTTATGCTAGCCGAAATGCAGGACTTAATCGATTTATCTTTCTCTCTAGAGTTTATAAAATAAATTAACGTCTAGAATTTAGTTTTGCCAAAAGACGCAGAATTTCAAGATATAACCATATTAGGGTAACAAGAAGTCCAAAAGCCCCATACCACTCCATATATTTAGGAGCTCCTTTCTCAGAACCTTCTTCAATAAAATCAAAATCCAATACTAAATTCAATGATGCGATTATGACGACAAAAACGCTAAACCCTATACTCATTAGTGAAGCATTATTTGGATCCATTATACTCATACCTGACCCAAAAAACCCCATTATGAAGCTAATCAAATAAATCAAAAAGATTCCTCCTGTAGCAGCAACAACACCTAATTTAAAATTTTCTGTTGCTTTAATTAAACCTGATTTGTATGCCATAAGTAAAGACAGTAGTATACCAACAGTCAAAAAAATAGCATTGGTGACAATGCCTTCATACATACTATTGTACAAAAATGAAATACCGCCCAATAAAACTCCTTCAACTGCAGCATAAATTGGAACGGTAATTGGAGACCACTCCTTTTTAAAAACTGTTACTAGTGCAATTATAAAACCTACAATGGCACATCCAATAATTAGTCCAGAGCTTACCGAATTAAATGATAAGTATCCACATCCCACTAATATGAATAGCGATATAGCAGTTTTATTTACAGTTCCATCAATTGTCATGGTATTACCAGACAAGTCATTGGATTTAAATGTACTTTTTGATAAAACTGGATTTCCTGATCTTAGTGATAAATGTCTGTTCATTTGCATATTTTTTTCAAAATTATGCAAACCTTATAAAATTTCATAGAAACTTCTAGTAATTTGATACAAAAAAGAAGTAAAACAAAAGAATTAATATGAATACAATTCTGGAAATGTGTACAACTCTATCAGACATATTAGGAAAAAGTTTTTTTCCAAAAATTCGCCATATCGCATAGACAAGGATAATTCCTATAACGACAATATCTGTTCTCATTTTTACAATTATAACAAAAGCTATATAAAACTAATATAATATTTATTTAATTAGCGATTATAAAGTTTAAAATGTATATATATTTGGATAATATTTTAAAAATGTCCAGAGTCATTCTATTTCCTTGCTTATTAATTTGTCTAGTAAGTTGTAAAAAAGAATCAGAAGTCTGTATAGATGAAGCTAAAATTGATGAGCAAGCACTTTGTATTGAAATTTACCAACCAGTTTGCGGATGTGACTCTAAAACTTATAGCAACACTTGTTATGCTGAAATTGCAGGAGTTACCTCATGGGAAGATGGAGAATGTATATAATCGATTTTAAATGAAATTTAACTTTATAATAATATTAATTTTTGGAATCTCTTTTTCATCGATTTCACAGATTGATCCTAATGATATTGAGATAGTTAGAGACTCATTTGGTGTGCCTCATATTTATGCTAAAACCGATGCTCAGGTAGCATATGGATTAGCATGGGCACATGCAGAAGATGACTTTGAAACAATTCAATATGCATATTTGGCTGGTAATGGTTTACTAGGGCACTATCTTGGAAAAGATGGTATTGGCGCTGATTTCCTAGCTAGTTTTATTGGAAGTGAAGAATTATATAAAAAGAAATTTAATAGTGATATAAGCCCAGAATATTTAAAAGTTTTAGAGGGCTATTCTGCTGGTCTTAATAGTTACGCAAAACACAATCCTGATGAAGTTTTATCTTCAAAGTTATTTCCAGTTACACCTAAAAAAATGATGAAATATGGTCAATTACAACTCTTTATGTCATCAAGAGGAGATTATTGGGTGAGTCGTATTTTAAATAACAATTTAGACTTCGATCCAATCAATCAGAGCCCAATAGGATCTAATACTTTTGCTTTTAATAGCCAAAAAACAACTGATGGAAATACATACCTAGCAATTAACACTCATCAGCCTCTTGATGGTCCAGTTTCATGGTATGAAGCACACCTTTGTAGCGAAGAAGGAACCAATATATTAGGAGCCTTATTTGCTGGAAGTCCTAGTGTTTTAATTGGAGTAAATGAAAATCTAGGTTGGGCACATACAGTTAATTTACCTGATAAGACAGATGTTTTTGTTTTGGAAATGCATCCGGAAAAAAAATTAAAATATCGAGTTGATGATCAGTACCTTGATTTGGAAGTACACAAAGCTAAATTGACATTAAAGATTTTAGGAATTCCAATAGGAATCAAAAAGAAGTATTACAAAAGTATTTATGGTCCAACATTAAAAACAGATCAAGGTTTTTTTTCTATTCGCACACCTTCTCTATTTGAAATAAGAGCTCTTGAGCAATGGTGGAGAATGAACAAAGCCAAGAATTTTTCAGAGTTTTACGACATACTTAAAATGAAAGCAGTCCCAGGATATAATATTGGATATGCAGATAAAAATGACACTATTTTTTATATTTCAAATGGCTTGATTCCTAAAAGAGCAGCTGGATATAATTGGAAAGGTGTTGTTCAAGGAAATACAATGGATAATTTATGGGAAGAGACCTATGAAATTGAGGATTTACCTCAGGTAATACAACCAAGTTCAGGTTATTTTTATAACGCAAATCATTCTCCCTTTAAGTCTACAGATTCCCTTGAAAATCCCCTATCAGATAATTTTTCTAAGGACATGGGTTTTGAAGAATATGATAATAATAGATCAACGAGATTAAAACAACTTATTGATGGTTATGATTTAATAAGTTATTCTGATTTTAAGCGAATTAAATATGATAATCAATTCCCAGAAAAATTTAATTATTCTTTTATGAATATTGACTCACTGTTTTTAATTGACCCAGAAAAATATCCTGATCTAAAATCAATAATTAAAGAAATACAACTCTGGGATAGAAAAACTCATGCAGATTCCTATGGAGCAGGTGCTTATGGTATTTTGTATTCTTATTTAAGGAAATACTATAATAAATTACAAAGGCCTAGAATTTTCACTGAACAATATCTAATAGAAGGTCTTAAAGAAACAAAGGATCATATGCTAAAGTATTTTGGAAAAACCAAAGTAATGCTCGGTGAATATCAAAAACTAGTTAGAGGGAACAAAGAACTGCCTTCTTTTGGTTTACCTGATGTGATTACCGCCATGAGCTCTAAAAAGTATAGAGACGGAAAGGTTAGAGTTGTTAGCGGTGAGTCATACATAGAACTAGTGAAATTTAAAGATTCAGGCCCAGAAATAGAATCAATAATTTCATACGGAAGTTCTGACAAAAAAGATTCTGAACACTATTCAGATCAAATGAATTTATATCTCTCCTTTAAAACTAAAAAAATGACATTAGACAAGAGTAAAGTCTATGAAAATGCCAAATAAATTTACTCGCCAAAATAAATTATGATTCAATTGCTTTCCTATAAATATTAATGTATTTGGGAAGTATATTTTTAATATCAAATTTTCTAGCTCTTTTAAAAGCATTCTCTTTAAATTCTGCATGTTTATTTTGATCTGATAAAATCTCAAAACTTCTTTTCGTCATGTCATTAATATCACCAACAGCACAGAGAAACCCTGATACACTATTCTCAACGACCTCAGATAGACCGCCAGCATCACTACAAACTACTGGAACCTTATGAACCATAGCCTCTAGGGCAGCAAGGCCAAAGCTTTCCTGTTCAGATGGAAGCAAAAATAAGTCAGTAAAACAAAGGATTTTATCAATTTCATTACTGTTGCCAAGAAAAACAACATTTCTATTTATTTTATGTTTGTTTACATATTTAAGGGCTTTCTCTTTATCAGGACCATCCCCTATCATTATCAACCTCACATTTAATTTACTTCTTAGTTTTTTAAAAACCCTCAACACATCCATCACTCGTTTTAAAGGCCTAAAATTGCTTATATGAGTAATTATTATTTCATCTTTTTTTGCAATAAAACTCCTCTCACAAGGCTCAGCTTTATCTTCATATTTTGTAAAATCTATAAAATTTGGAATAACAGTTATCTCTTTATTAATATCAAAAAACTTTAAAGTATCATTTTTTAAACTTTCTGATACGGTTGTTATATAATCTGAATTGTTAATGCTAAAATTTACAGACTGTTTGTAGACCGGAAGATTGCCTACAAGAGTTATATCCGTGCCGTGTAAAGTAGTTATTATGGGGACTTTAAGTCCTTGATCTTCTAACATTTTTTGGGCCATGTATGCCGCGTATGCATGAGGAATTGCATAATGGACATGCATTAATTCAATGTTAAACCTCTTAATAACTTCTACTAATTTATTTGATAATGCTAATTCATATGGTTCATATTTAAAGAGATCATATTTTGGAATAACAACTTCATGAAAATTGACAAGAGGATTTATAGTTTCTAATCTAACAGGTTGCTTATAGGTAATAAAATGCACTTCATTTTTTTCTTTTGATAATGATAGACCAAGTTCAGTAGCAATTACTCCACTTCCGCCAAAGGTTGGATAACAAACTATTGCAATTTTCATTTTAATAAATTATTGAATCATATATTATTTCTTGAATCCTAGTTCTAATATCATGATCGCCAAGTAAATTATTACTCATTGTTGGATATGTTCTATTTGATAAGAAAACATATACTATTTCATGTTCTGGATCTGCCCATGCATAAGTTCCTGTAAAACCCATATGACCAAAACTTTCAGGAGAAACACAACCACATGTCGATCCTCTGCCCTCAAGTTGAGGCTTGTCAAATCCTACACCTCTTCTATTTCCTTTACCACAATAATAACAATAATTAAATAAGTCAAATGTTTTATCGTCAAACAAGATTTTACCATCATATTTACCTTTTTTCAAAAACATTTGCATGATTATTCCTACTTCAGTTGCATTAGAAAACAAACCGGCATGTCCACCAATTCCACTTTGCATTGCCGCCCCCATATCATGGACATATCCTCTTAGTTCGCCGTGCCTGAAATAAGTATCTAATTCAGATGGGACTATCTCCTCAG
>Ga0163108_10002114_pt1 | contig 14402 bp, 16 predicted proteins | sample Fk1155metaG_FD_109644 | JGI IMG/M metagenome (GOLD analysis project Ga0163108, IMG submission 109644) | Marine microbial communities from the Central Pacific Ocean - Fk160115 155m metaG | ecosystem: Environmental > Aquatic > Marine > Oceanic > Photic zone | place: The Central Pacific Ocean...
AACCAGCCAACTTCATCCGAACCCTCGGAGATAATTCGGCCGCACTCTCCGATGAGGCCGTTAATCAGGTGGGTGTCACCGCCTTGGGCCTTCGTCTCCTGCGTGTTGATCTCAGGCGTGTTGTCCGGACACAGGACCGTGGTCCTGATGCCTGCCCTACTGGCATAGGCAGCGAGGGCAGAACCTGCATTCCCATTGGTTGGGACAGCTAGATGGCCGATGCCGAGTTGCTTGGCCATGGAGACCGCCAGAGCCAGCCCCCTAGCCTTGAACGATCCAGTCGGCAGCCGCGACTCGTCCTTCACCAGTACCTTTCCCGGGACGGCTCCTAGGGCCTGAGCCGAGCGTTCGAGGCTTACGAGGGGCGTGACGACCTCTCCCAGTGAGACTCGGTCTGCGGGTTCGCCTACTGGTAGCAAGGGCGAGTACCTCCAGAATCCCGGTTCGGACGAAGACTCGATATCTTCTCTGCGAACTTCAGTACCCAGCCGGTGGAGGTCGTACCTCACCAGCAGAGGCTTGCCTGCATCCGATATGGTGTGCAAACCACCCGCCTCATAGCGCTGCCCGGTGTACGCGCACTCAAGATGGCTAACATACGAGGCCATGCACCGACTGTTCGGGATGATTCGATGAACATACCGCAGTCAGATGGCAGTTGGAGCGACATGATCATCGTCCTTGTCCTCTGACTTCCTGACTCTGTTCCACACCGAGGTCATCAGTTCATCGTGATGTTCCTCGCAGTAGTGGAACCTGCGGTAGGCCTCCCTGAACGAATAGGCCTTGCTTCCCGTGGCGACTAGGAATCCTTCCGGCGAGAGGCGACTAATCTGAACTCCCCCTTCCTCACATTCTGGGTAGTCGCACCTCGGCATGCGGACCCCTCCAAATCACCACTATTGAACTCTCTGAACAGCCCTCACTCTACTCGGGCGGCTCGATTACCACCAGAGGGGTATTGGCTTCGACGCTGTCTCCCGATTCGCAATTCACCTCGGTTACTTCCCCCGAAAGGGGCGCTTGAATCTCGTTTTGCATCTTCATCGCCTCGAGGATCATCAGTACATCGCCCTCTTCGACCTCGTCACCCACTGAGATGTGTAACGAGACGACTTTTCCAGGTATTGTCGAGGATATGATCCCGGAGCGCTTCTTCCTGCCCCCGCCGCTGGCAGATCGCCTAGAAGGACCTGAAAGCGATTCCCCCACGACTCGTATTGAGAAACTTCTCCCCTCGACCTCCACATTCCAGACGTCCCCGTCCCTTTCGAGGTCGACTTCGAACTCCTCGCCATCGACGGTTACCTTGCGCTTCTCCCCCACTGGTTCACCTCGGAGTGCTTCTACGCGTGCGCGCGCGGAAGAGATTACGTCTACCTATAAGCACACGCCGATGGTCGCGCGACCAGGCATCTCCTCCGTCGCGAGGTGCCGAAGGCCTCAGGGCCTCACCATCGGAAGTCTCCAGCAGCACAGCAACCACAGCAGCGGCCCGTAACTTCGCAGTCCTGTCCGCTTTCCTGCCCATGCCTCTACCTCATAGCGGGATGTTGCCGTGCTTGCGAGCAGGGCGAATCTCCTCTTTGTCCAGCAGGGCACCCAGCGCGCGAGTCAGGACAGCCCTGCTCCGGTGCGGCTGAATCACATCATCGAGGTACCCCAGCGCCGCAGCTCTGTACGGGTTGGCAAAAGTCTCCTCGTAGTCATCAACCAGCCTCTCTCGCTCTTGCTCAGGATTGCCAGCGGTCCGAATTCTCGTTCGATGGATGATTTGTACGGCTCCGTCAGCACCCATGACCGCAAGACGGGCAGTCGGCCAAGCGATGTTGTAGTCGCCTCTGATGTGCTTGGAGGACATGACATCGTAAGCCCCGCCGTAGGCCTTGCGGGTGATGACAGTGAGTTTTGGGACAGTAGCCTCGGCGTAGGCGTAGAGCAGTTTGGCACCGTGCCTGATGATGCCCCCCCACTCCTGACTGGCCCCAGGGAGGAATCCCGGTACGTCGACGAAAGTCAGGATTGGTACATTGAAGGCGTCGCAGAAGCGGATGAACCGAGCGGCCTTGACCGAGGCATCGATGTCGAGGCAACCGGCAAGCACCTTTGGCTGATTGGCCACGACTCCGACGGTGTGCCCGCCTAGTCGGCCGAAGCCGATGACTATGTTGTTCGCGAAATCTGCTTGAACTTCGAGGAAGGCGCCGTCGTCGAGCACCTCCTCGATTGCAGTGACGATATCGTAAGGGTGACTGGGGTTCTCCGGCACCAGCGTGTCCAGAACATCACAAAGCCGGTCATGAGGATCAGAGGTCGGTCTGACCGGAGCCCTCTCCAGATTGTTTGAAGGCATCAGCCCTACTAACTCCCTGACAATCCCTATGGCATCGTCGTCGTCGCTAGCGGTGAAGTGAGTCACACCAGAGCGGGCGGAGTGGGTCGAGGCCCCTCCGAGGTCCTCAAAGGTCACCTCCTCGTTGGTCACCGTCTTGATGACTTCCGGGCCAGTGATGAACATGTGAGCGGTCTTGTCGACCATGACAACAAAGTCGGTGATAGCTGGTGAGTAGACAGCTCCACCAGCACAGGGTCCCATGATTACGGAAATCTGCGGGATGACCCCGCTAGCTCTGACGTTCCTGAAGAATATCTCAGCGTAGGAGCCGAGGCTGGCCACACCCTCCTGTATTCTGGCCCCGCCGCTGTCATTCAGGCCGATGACCGGCGCACCGGTCTTCAGTGCCATGTCGAGAATCTTACAAATCTTGAGTCCGTGCATCTCACCTAGGGAGCCGCCGTAGACCGTGAAGTCCTGAGCGAAGCAGTACACCGTCCTCCCGTCTATCGTTCCATGCCCACAGACTACCCCGTCTCCGGGAATCACATTGCGGTCCATGTCGAAATCACGGCATCTATGCTCGACCAGTGCGTCGACTTCCATGAACGAGTCTTCATCGAGGAGTCGCTCGATTCTCTCTCTTGCAGTCATCTTCCCCTTGGCATGTTGCGCGGTGATCCGTGCTTGGCCACCACCCGTCTCCGCCTGCGTCTTCCTCCGCCGGAGATCCTCGATACGGTCATCCACGCCTACCATAGTACACTGTGTGTTCGCAAAACCCCGCCAATGAGCATTCCCCAAGGGAATGCTTGCTCTTTTCACGCCTCATCGGTTGCTTGAAGGGTCCCCGCTAACTCGACTGCTTCGATGGGAATGCGCATAGTAATGGCCAAACCCGGGCTAGACGGGCACGACAGAGGCGCCAAAGTAATCGCTAGGGCGCTCAGGGACGGCGGGCATGAAGTCGTGTATACTGGACTGCGCAAGACCCCTGAGGAAATCGTTAGAATCGTGATGGACGAAGACGCCGCCGCACTGGGCCTATCCACACTCTCAGGCGCCCATGACGTCCTCTTGCCGGCCATCTGTGAGGGACTCAGGCGAGAGGGCCTCACTGAAGTCGTCGTCTTCGCCGGAGGAATCATTCCCAATGGGGATCACGAATCACTGCATGAGGATGGAGTCAGGGCAATTTTCGGCCCCGGTACCCGAACTACTGAGATACTGGATTTCCTAGAAATCGCCAGACAGCGAATCGAGGACGGCGAGCCCGTGGGCGTGGGCGAGAACTCGGGATGGCGATGGGAGTGATTCCCGCCGATCTCCTCGGCTCAGCTCTGACCGGCAATCGCAGGGACTTAGCGAGGATGCTGACAGTGATAGAGAACGGAGGGGCGTTCGAAATCCCGGAGCAATCCCCATGGACCCTCGGCGTCACAGGCCCACCGGGGGTCGGCAAGTCGACTTTGATAGGCAGACTGATTTCCAATTGGGCCGACAGGGGGGAGAGAATCGCCGTCCTCGCTGTCGATCCGTCTTCTCCGCGCAGCGGTGGAGCGCTGCTTGCCGATAGAATGAGGATGAGCACAGCCGACTCCAACGATTCAGTCTTCGTACGTTCTCTGGCGACTAGGAACCACCCGGGAGGGTTGGCCTCGTGTCTATCTCCAATGATTGATGCTCTGGCAGCATGTGGCTGGAGCCGCATAGTCATCGAGACGGTAGGGGCTGGTCAAGCCGAGATAAGGGTCGTGGCGTTCGCTGACCGCATCTTACTGGTTGATGGCCCTGACAGGGGGGACATCGTCCAAGCGGAGAAGGCCGGAATCATGGAGTTGGCCGATATCGTGGCAATCAACAAGTCAGATATTCCTAATTCCCAGCAGGCCGCAGACTCGGTTCGCTCGGCGCTTGAGGTAGGTGGCGATTCCAGCGTCACCGTCCACTTGGTTTCTGCTCACGACGGGAGTGGAATCATTGAGTTGCTCGATGCCATCGAATCATGTCCAGCCTCAGGTGTCAGAGACCGTCTGAGGGTTCGCGAGCGGCTTCTTTCGGTATGGGACTCCCGCTTGCTCGCACACCCGCGGCTAAACGAGGTAATGGACGCTCTCGAAACCGGAAGTATAACGCTCGATGAGGCTGTCGAAATCGTCGGATTGAGTGAGGATTAGGGGCAGTTGAGCGCATGGATGTACCGAAGACCCAGTTCGACATCGACCATGTCGAGCACTCGGTAGGAGGCTTCGGAGGGCATGCTTTCAGACGTATAACGCATGTATCTATGGCACTGATTCCGGTAATCTACTATTCCAAAGGGGAGGAAATCGCTGATTACTTCTCAGCCACTCCCCCTGAGTTCGTCAGTTATGTCTTCTTCGCAATCCTGGCAATCGAAATCGTCAGGCTGAGGTTTGGAATCGTGATAGTGGGACAGAGGGAGTATGAGTCCAAGCAGATATCCGCCCTCGCATGGGGGGCCTTCGCCGTATGCCTCGCACTGTTGGTAACCGGAATGGGGCCCCTTGCCTCCGGGACCGGCTTCGAGGCAGGCATCTACGGATTCCCCCTGATATTCGGACTGACCTTCGTCGATCCCATCATGGGCGAGATAAAGCGTATCAAGCGCGACATGAAGATGGCAATCGCTGTAGGAATGGTGACATCCTATGTCGTCTGGATAGGGTGCAGCCTCTGGCTGGGGACTCCAATGTGGGTCTGCATACTGCTTGCTCCGCTGACTGTCCTCGGCGAGTTACCTCCGGTGAAGTACATCGACGACAACGCTACGATGATTCTTTTTCCGCTCTCCGGGCTTCTGCTACTGAGCCCGTTCCTCTGAAGGCAACACCCCGTCATCTTTACAATCCGGCTTCATGTGGACGGGTCGGTAACATGGCGGATGAGGGAAGTTCTGGCGACATAGTGGAATCCACTCTTTCGCAAAACGTCTATGTCCTGATATGGACCATCGCCTCACTGGTGTCCTTCGCGATATTCGTGGTATACTTCTGATTGCCACCCATCAGGATAATGGACAGGCGGTTTCACGCCCCTCTGTGTGCGGAATAGCAGGTATGCTAGGGCATGCCGACCAGACCACGGCGTCATCGATGTCGTCGTGCTTGAGCCATCGTGGACCCGACGGGTCGGGCGGCTTCTACGAGCAGTTCGAGGGCGGCGGCGTGGCGTTCGGTCACGCCAGACTCTCCATCGTCGACATCGCAGGCTCTCCCCAGCCGATAGGCTCTGATCACGGTGCGGTCCTCATACAGAACGGAGAGATTTACAACCAGGTGAAACTCCGTTCACAGAACGCCGGCTACCCTTGGAGGACCTCCGGTGACAGTGAGGCCATACTGGCCATGCACCGCTCAGTAACAAGAACTCTAGGCGACACTCCCGATAACCCCGCCGAGGCTCATGTCGAGTGGCTCTCGCAACTGGATGGAATCTGGGGTTTCTCCCTTTGGGACCCCTCTCGGCGTGAGCTGATCCTTAGCAGAGACCCCATGGGAGTAAAGCCGCTAGTGCGCACCTTACTGCCTGATGGCACACTCCTCTTTGCCTCAGAGGTCAAGGCTTTCAGAGCTCATCCAGACTTCAGGGCTGAGCCTGATGTGGACGCTCTCGCGGTCCGACTGGCATATGAGTACCCTTTAGACAGGACAACGCTGTTCAAGGGCGTCACGCAAGTTTCTCAGGGTACAATCGAAACATGGTCCCTCGATGCGCAGGGCCGGGCATCTCTCACTGGAGTCGCCCGATATTCGCGGGACATCATCGCCCCGGAGAAGGAATGGGATCCAGCGAGTCAGGCATTGTCGCTTCTGGATAGCTTCCGATCCGGACTCGAGAACCGTTTGATGTCGGACGTGCCTGTGGGAATAGTCCTTTCAGGGGGGCTGGATTCTAGCATGGTCGCTGCTCTGGCCCATCAGGCGGCAGAGAGCACCGGAAAACCGGTTCCGGGATGCTGGACTGTGGCCGGCAGCGAGGACAACCCTGACTTCAGGGCCGCCGAACTGGTCGCCCAGCACCATGAGCTAAACCATCATACTAGGATAATTCCTGAGGATGCCTTTTGGACGGATTTGCCGCAATTCGCGTGGTCCGGCGAGGACCTCGATATCACCGTGCTATTCTGGCAGACCCTATTCGAGGAGATGTCCCAGCATGTCTCAGTAGGCCTTTGCGGGCAGGGCGCGGACGAGTTGCACGCAGGATACTCCCGCTATCGTAATCTGGCAGGTCATGCCAGATTGATAACTGACAGGCTCTCATTGGCTCGAGGCCTAGATCCATCAAAGTTTGAGCACGGGCCCGGTCAGCCTTGGGAGAACACCGCCATCACCCCGCACTCTCATTTCGTGGACCTAACCTCTGCCTTGCAGTTCGAAATCGATCGGGGGCAACTCTCGAACTTCCAACTCAGGCTAGCAGACAGACACAGCATGGCCTATGGGCTCGAAGTCCGAGTACCGTTCCTGAGCTCGCAGCACAGGGCCGAGTCCAACAGGCTGCCGATGGACTGGAAACTATCCGCGGATTCGGAGAAGATGGCGCTGCGCGAGGCCGCGGCACTCACCAATCTCCCTAAAGAGATAGTCCAACGACCCAAATTGCCGGCGGGAACCGCGACAGCACCCGCGCTCGTAGGCTCTCTGATAGACGAGTTGACCCCCCATGCCCTTGAGTGGGCGAACGACTACGGCAGACTCTCCGATCAACTAAGGGACCAGCCTGAAATGGCAATAGGGATGCGGCTGTTCCACGCCATCCACTTCACCGACGACCCGCAGTCGAGAGCGACGAAACCTCTGATGGAACTTCTGGAGGACGTCGGTGACTGGCCTGCTTGACTACCTGATCAGCCGCTGCTCGGAATCGAATCTGTTACCTTCGTGGCCGAGCAGCCACATCTTGCTGGTTCTTCCCTCACAGCCGCTGTAGTTGCCAACTCTGCCATCGCTGCGTACGACCCGGTGGCATGGTACCAGCAGGGCCCACGGGTTGCCTGCCATCACCGAGCCGACAGCTCTGCTGGCACCGCTCGAGCCGGATGCGGATGCCAAACCCCCGTACGAGACAACCCCTCCGAATGGGGCGACTTCGGATAGGGTTCCGAGTACTTTGTCCTGGAATGCAGTGAGTTCGGAGCGATCAAGTTCTGGAGGAGGGGCAGAATGGTGTTCGAAGAACGCCCTGACCCACACCTCCGTGTCTTCGATGTGATTCTGTCCGGTCGTGCAATCGTTCTCCCGGGCATCGCTCCAGCCGAGGCTGGTCAGCCCCCTTTCACTTGCGACCGCCACCATTCTTCCGAGAGGGGTTTCAATCGCCCTGATTGAATGCATGTTCACTGCTGCTCTTCAGGGTTCATAGGTGATTCGGAGGGATAGTCTTCTGTATGTTCTTCGAGATCCTCCATACCTACTATCTCGTAGTTAGAGGGGAACAGGGCAACGACCACGCCGGCGACGATACAGGCGAGTCCGAACCAGAACGATTGTTGGACCACCATCAACTCAAGTCCGATGACGAACAGCACTAAGCCACCTAGGTTCGACACCCATACTAGTGTCTTGAACGTTGAAAGGGAGACTCCGCTGGACCGCTCGGTCCTCTTCGGCCCGAACTCGGCGCCGAACCTGATGGGATCCTCTTCATCCATGATAACGCCTACCTGTCAATCATGATTATCGCATCGGTGGGGCACCCTAGGGCGCATAGCCTGCAACCGGTGCACTCGTCACGGATTATCTTCGCCTTCCTGTTCACCTCGACATCCATGATGGGGCTAGCCATCGGGGTGTCGTAGAGTTCGATGGCGTCGTCGTCACACACTATTGTGCATTGGTCACAACCTATGCACAATTCCTCTTTGACCCATGCAACAGCATCTTCCCCTCCTTTGAGTTCAGCCTCTTCTTCGGCGCGCATTGCATTGAGGAGCTTCCTGATGCGGCTCTGCTCAGCCGCGCGCCGTGCAAGCAGGTCGGGTATCTCCGTCACGATTCACACCAAGGCTAACCCATTCTCAATGTATGCTTCACTTCGACATGCCGCCTTTACCGCCTAGAATTCACTTGGCGGGCGAGGAAGCTGACAACATCGAGAATCTCGAAATCGTGCCGAGGATCGCCCTCGAACTTCAGGCATTCGAAGTGTGCAACGCACTTCGGACAAGTGGTAAGCATCATGTCGGCACCAGTAGCATTTACCTCGTCGAAACGCTGCAGACGCAGGGCCCTGCTGTCCTCGTTGCAGGCCATCATACTGGAGACCCCACAGCACAACGCATCCTCGCCATGGTGCTCCATCTCGACCAGTTCGACGCCGTCGACAGCCTGCACGAGATCGCGTGGCTTGTCGTAGAGGTTCATCTGCCTACCGAGCCTGCAGGGATCATGATAGGTCACGGTGACATCGTCATCGACCCCTAGTTCCATGTCGAAACCCTTCTCGACAAGATACTCGGTAGTGTGCATGACCTTCATGTCGTCCAATTCGTAATCCAGAGCGAAGGTACGGAAGCACTCGGCACAGGAGGTAACGAGAGTGTCTATACCACTGTCTCCAAGCTTCTTCTGGTTGTACGCCTTGAGTTTCTCGAACACCTCGGACAGTCCTTGCCACTTCTGGTCGTGTCCGCAGCACTTGAGGAAGTCACGGCCGAGGTAGGTGACATCCTCGTTCATCTCCTCGAACAGGGTGAAGGCCGCGGTCGTGGTCTCGCCGAGGTCCATCGTGCCCTCGTTGACATGGCTGAAAATCATCTCCTGGTCGATGTAGTCGACGCAACCCGGGTAGTATCCGACATTGGAGTCTAGAGGGTAGTCCTCAACCGAGATGAATGCCTCGTCAGCATCCTCCTCCGCCTCGGCTGCGAGGAGGGCCTGTAGCAGGGTGTGGGGTATCTCCGCAGCTGGCGGGCCGCCGACGATTAGGTTGCGTCGGATATCGATGTACGAGTCGTAGTCGACCAACTGCGGGCAGGCGTTGGTGCAGGCGGTGCAAGTGAGACAGGAGTACAGAGGGACACCGTCATCCTCGTTGTTCCAAGTGTTGTAGATGATATTCAGTTTATCTCCGGCGGTGAACAGGCGGACCGGGCAGGCATCATCGCACAAGTCGCATCCGTAGCACTTGTTCATCTCCCATTCGTAACCTCGAGCCATGCTCCGCAAGACTAGGAAGACGATAGCGCCTGCTCCTAGGCACGGTATGAAAAGAGTGTATATGAGTTTGGCATCCAATGTTTTCGGGTTTTTGTGGTAAGTTGGATTCTCGACCGAGAGCATCACCAACTCCTCTAGGCTCAGACTGGATTCCGAGCGAATCAGTGCAGTGCCGTCCTCAGCCAGCATAAGTGGCTGGTACGCAACAGCAGAGAAGTCCATGATCATTGATACAGAGTCATCAGCACCATCCGATGAGGATGAGAAACTCACAGTGTAACTGGCACCCGATGGCAGGTATAGGGTGGTGGATTGGCAAGCACCACCCTCATTCTGCCACAGAATACTACCCGAGGAGTCGGCGAGTGAGATGCTCTGCGTGTGAGTGCCCGCCCCTCTGACCGTGGTTCTGAAGTTGCACCCCACATCCGCAGGGACACTTGGGACTCCTAGGTCTTCTACCTCGAAAGTCCTGCTCTCGCCGACTGTCAACAAAGAACCATCAGCGTTTCCAACATAGGTGATTCCCATTCCCCCGTAATTCCTTCCAGTTTCGGGATCAGCGTGTCCATTGTCACCAGAGAAGTCAATCAGGACGGTTCGCGTAGGCTGGTAGATCCCCCAATTCACCCAATTCGCAGCAGGTATCACGCACCAGTCATCTGTATCCTCGTCATTACCCAAATCATCCCACGCGGCTTGCCCCATCGTCTCGGAGTATGGCAGGCAATCGTCCTCCCATTCTGCCCAGACATTTCCTTTGCCGTGGTGCACGAGGGTGTCCGATGGCTGCCCCCTCATGGCATCCAATTCAGAGACGTCATCCATCGCACCTAGTCCGCCGTAGTCCCAGAAACCATCATCGTAGATAGGCCACGTGACCACAGAAATCAGAACTGCAGCAATCAAGGAACCAACCGCAATCTGTCTTCCCATAACGGGATTGAGTCTCGCCCCGATGGAATTGAGGGTGAACCACCTAACGCCGAAGTAGATGACGGCGAAGACGAAGATGCCAGTCAGAACCCAAGGTATGGCGTTGAACACCTCCGCCGTCCACGGGGCCTGCCTCCCGCAGAAAAGAGCGCTGTGTGAATTAATCCAGCAGTAGTTACTCAGGTCCTTGGAGTACAGTTCGAGGAAGATGTTGATCGAGAACACCGAGATGAACCAGACATGGGCCAAATAGACCACGCCCGCGGTGGCGAACCACGGATCCTCGACACCGCGCTTCTCCCTCCCTCCGAGGAACGGGGGCAGAGCAAGAATACCTACGGGGAAACCGGTCAGGAAGGCGCCCCACCAACCTGCGTTCCATGCTATCACGGGCGTACCGAAGAAGGCCCCTATGGGCCCAGCTGGAATCACATACTGAGGGAGGTACTCCCCCCATCTCAGGTACCCATAGGAGAACAGCACATACCAGTCAGGGAAGACGAAGCCCGCTTGGGCGAACGGATCTGCCGCGCTGTGCAGTGGAGGTGGTATTATCCACGAGTAGAACGCGATGACGGCCATCATCGCAGCCAGTATGATACTGTCACGAAGCACCTCAGTGGGCCAGAAGGAGTGCCCGACGAACACCCTTTTCCTTTCTTCGTCGGCCTCGAGCAACTGGTCCCTCTCGCTGATGTAGGTGTCTGCAATCCTCCCGAACTTGCCTATCATCCCCATCTCATTACCTCCTCAATGCGGCTCCGCTATGCCCTGAACCCAGACTATGAACAGATGGGCGAGAATCAGCGCTGTCACAATCACAGGCAGGATGAACACATGAAGGAAGTACATTCTGACGACGGTTTGCGCCGATAGGGTCGTGCCGGCGAACAGGGCTTTGGCCACCCAACCCCCAATCAGCGGAGTCGAGTTGGCCATGTTGATGCCAATGGTAGCCGCGCCGAATGCGAGACTGTCCCAAGGCAGCAAGTAACCAGAATAGCCGAAGAAGATGGTGAAGAACATCAAGGCGACCCCTATTAGCCAGTTCAACTCCCGGGGGTTGCGGTAGGCTCCGGTGAAGTATACTCTGCACATATGCAGGAACACCGATGCCACCATGAAGTGAGTACCCCAGTGGTGAATCGATCTCATGATGTAACCGAACGGCAATTCGACCATGATGAATTCCATGCTCAGGTAGGCCGGCGAAGGGGTGCCGTCGCCCCCCGGGACATAGTAGAGGCCGAGGACCGTCCCCGAGATCACTAGGATGACAAACGCGAGGAATGATATCCCACCGAGGCAGTATAGAGGGTACCAGTACCAGATTATCCGCAGTTTATACTTCTCCGCGTGGGTCAGGGGCATCTGCCTGTGCATGTGGTGGTAGGAGTCTCTGCTCATACCCCAGTAATCTTGGATTCTGAACCGCGTGTCTAGCCATGAGAAGGCCCAGAGGAAAGCCTTCTCGGCGAGGCCCATACTGCCAGCACTGCTCTCCACCGCACGCAGGATATCGGTTCTAGGCATGTCATCCCTCTCCTTGCGAAGCGTGAACGCGACTATGACGACCACAATCGCGATGAACAGCCACAAGAACCAGAATTGAATCATCTTACCACCCTACGCACAATATGTGTACCAGTCCTTGAAGTCGTCTAGCGCCTCGATTATTCCGACTCCATTCACAACGAAGGGAATCAGGGGCATCCCGACCGGAGTGGGACCCCCAGTGCGTCTAATCCCAATATAGTTGAACTCAGAGCCGTCTGTTCTGTTCCTGTTCCTGTTCTTCTCAATCACAGTTGGGTCGTACCGGCTCGAGTGGCAGATGCAGAACAGTTTGTTCCCCCCTGCATCGACCCCTCCCGGGTACCACTGGTCGCTGGTGAAGTCGTTGGCAACCAGTTGCCATCCCGGTATGCAACAAAGGTGTGGGCATCTGGAGAATATGATAATCATGTTGTCGTGAATCGACAGTAGTTCGTAAGCCGGATCCTCATCCACCTCATATCCCGAGCCGATGTAGGCCCCACTCTCGTTGTATCCATCCATGAACTGGAAGCGAGGCTTATTCTCGACTAGGGGGGCCTGTGCGTTCTCGGTGTGGGGGACGTACATGACATTCACAGGCAGTCCTGACCAAACACCAGAGGCGCCAGACATCCCGGTCGAAGAGGAAGCAGCCTCGTCGACGAAGGACTGGAATGACATAGGCTCTAGGTGCTTGTCGCCGTACCATACCGTGTCCTCAGCACCGCTAGGGACCCAGAAACGGACAGATGTGTCCCCTCCGTCTGCATCGGATTGCCCCATCAGCAGGGAGGCGAATCCAACAGCCCCCAGACTGGCCATGGTGATGACTCCAGCTGCAGTGTTGAACGAGTGCCGCATGAATTCCCTGCGATCTATCAACTTAGGCGATTCGTCGAACTCTTCCTCAGCACCCGGAACTGGTCGAAGCCTGAATCTCCTCGTCATTTTCACACCTCGTAATCCTTCCACCCTTCAGGGTCGTTCGGAGTGATGTATTTGTTCCCTCGATGCTTGACAATCACTATATCGGGCAAGACGTACTTGAGATAGACTATCCCGAGGATGATTACGGTCAGGAAGGTCATCCCCATGCTGAATGACAGGATTTGCTGATCCCATCCATTGAATAGGCCATAGGTTAGGGAGCCGGCCCAGAAGAGGGTCCACAGGACCCCCCATAAGGCGAGCAGAATGATGAGTATCGATTCACCAGAGGGCGAAATCGTAGCCCTGACAACCGTTCCCGGGAGGGGGTGGTTGAAGACCCCGTGGTCCAAGGCCGCATTGTATGAATCCTCTGAGAGGCTGACATCCTCAAGAGCAGCGCGAGCATCGTCTAGACTGACCTCCCCGGACTTGACCTGCTTCAGCAACCTCATCACGATATCGTCCTTCACAGTTGATCACCTCTGCGGAGGTGCTTGATTCGCAGTTTCAGCAGGTTGCTGCGTCCAGAGTAGTGCCGAGAGAATCCGTAGCGTAGGAAGAGGCCGCAGAACAGCAGCACAATCATGACCGCGGCGAAGCCGAGCAGACCCAGCCAATGGGCCAAGAGGCCTGCTCCCATTTCGTGGATGTCGACTCCGTGGCCGATGGGGGCAGGCGGCTCGATGTCTCCGTCTCCAGAGAATATGACTCTGGTCCTGCCGTCGTCGTCTCCCTCGTCTATCGATGCGGAGAGTCTGTTCCACCGGTCGAGGTCAGATGGCGCCAGATCGCCGTTGACCGAGTTTCCGGCAATCCAGAAGGTCACTTCCCCCTCACCGGCTGAGGGAGCCGTCCAAGTGATGAGCCACGACCTGTCTTCCGTCTTCGAGCCAGCATTGGTGTGAGTCAAAGTCTCTTGGTCGCCTTCCCAGTTCTGAACTAGGCCATCGGAGTCGTCTCCGGCTGCCAGAGTGCCGGCGCTGACAAGCATGGAGAATCCTCCGGTATTGGAAGAAGAATCGATTTCGGGGCCTCCAATGAGTTGAATCATCAGTGGATATTCAATCCCTGCTTCATAGTGGTAAGGTAGCCCATCTATGAGGACCGTGACCGAATTGTCAGGCAATTCGTGGTGGCAGGTGCAACCGGCCAAGGCGACTTCCCCCCTCTCATCGGCATCGCCTCCGACACCAGTTGGCCACCCTTGCGCACCGCCCGCTGCGAACAGGGCAACTACTCCCAACACGAGCAGTCTTTTCGAGTATGCACTTACCCTGCTCACACTAACACCTAGGGGGACATGTCTACCCACCTTGAATAGGGATATTAACGTTCCAGTTTGGCCCCTTCGCGAGGCTCCGATGAGACCACCCGAATGATTCTCATTAGAAAATCGCGAAACCTCAAACGGGACCCTGCTCAGGCGCACTTATGGTGGGCCCAAACTGGCGCAACGTGTACCGGCTCTCAGATGAGCAGCT
>Ga0163108_10002115_pt1 | contig 14399 bp, 15 predicted proteins | sample Fk1155metaG_FD_109644 | JGI IMG/M metagenome (GOLD analysis project Ga0163108, IMG submission 109644) | Marine microbial communities from the Central Pacific Ocean - Fk160115 155m metaG | ecosystem: Environmental > Aquatic > Marine > Oceanic > Photic zone | place: The Central Pacific Ocean...
TGGCGAAACCGAAGGTGCCGAAACCGAAGGTGGCGCTGGTGGCGAGTCCGCTGGTACATAGTCCCAGCTGATCACAGCAAAAAACAAACGCCCGGTCCTTGTGACCGGGCGTTTTACTTTGTCATTACAGTTTTCCGGCACACGGCTCCAAAAGAGCGGTTAGAAGCCCAGCCTCAAAACTGGAGACCTCATGAAAAACCTTTTGATTACACTTCCCATGTTTCTTGCTTTGACCGCATGCGACAAAGCCGAAGAAGACACCGCTGCAGACGATGATTTCGCCGTCGATGAAGGCGCATCCGACGATGATGCCGGTGACGACGATGGCGGTGGCGACGATGGCGGCGGCGGCGGTGGCGGCGGCCTGAGTGCTGCACCCGGTTGCGATTACTCTGGCGCGCTCTGCATGGCCTACGATGGTGGTGCCTGGGCGGGACAAGAAGAAGCGCAGTGCGACGCATACAGCCAACAATCTGAAGCGGCTGGCGGACCCGCGTTCACCTATGCTGCAGGCGGATGCCCTACTGGCGCCATCGCGTTGTGTGACGGATTCCTCGCCGGTCAGGACCAAGATGGAAACCTTGTGCCTGGTTCAGAAATGATCCTGTATTTCTACAGCGGACTGCCTGAAGCCAACGCTCAAGACCTTTGCGGTCAATATGGCGGTACATTCAGCACACTCTAAGTCCCTGCTGAACCCCAACAAAAAAACGCCCGGTCTTCTGGACCGGGCGTTTTTTCTGCGACGATATTTACTTGTGGCGGAACGTAATCCGACCCTTGGTCAAGTCATACGGGCTCACCGCCACGGTGACCTTGTCGCCCAACACCACGCGAATCCGGTAGCGACGAAGCTTGCCCGCCAAGTGTGCTTGAACCTTGTTTCCATGTTCGGTTTCTACCAGAAAGGTTCCGCCAGGGAATACCTCGGCGATGGTTCCTTCCATATCGATCAAATCATCTGCGGCCACAGCCACCTCCATTGAATCACTGGGTAACGAGGCGCCACCATCTGGACAAGCGGATAGGGCGCTAAGAAGGAGAACATCATGGCAGATACGCGCATTCATGCCCTGCAAAAGACCATCGACCGCTGGATTGCCGAAAATGGTGGATATTGGGATGAGATGAGTCTCCTCGCACGCCTGACCGAAGAAGTCGGGGAGCTGGCGAGAGAATACAACCACCAGTTCGGCGCAAAGAAAAAGAAATCGTCCGAAGCAGATGGCAGCATTGCAGCAGAATTGGCCGATGTGTTGTGGCTGATTTTGTGCATGGCAAACCAACAAGGCATCGACCTAGAGACTGCTTTCGAAGATGTGATGACCAAACTTCGGGTACGGGACGCAGGCCGGTTCACGGACTGACGGAGAACACACGCCATCCTTGGGATTCCTTGACCAATGCAAATCCATTTGGGTAGGGCTCACCAAGCAAATCCTGCAGCCAAGGGTAGGTGTGCAGGATCGCTTCATCTTCTGCAGCGAACAACCGAGACCCCGACACCCGAGCCGCTTGCAACACATGTTTCGGAAAAATCTCCGTCGGTGAATGGGCCAGACTCTCCAAACCAAAGCAAGGCCGAATCCCGCCGCCCGTCAACGCAGGACGCACAAAGGCCGACGAGGTACACAACGCATCGTCTGGGTTCATCGCAGTGGCGTGGATGACCGAAACCAGCCCTTGGTGACTTTCAGTCCCATCCCATACCAGGGGCAAACGAAAGCCCAGCAGTATCAGCGAAGCCACCAGCAACGCGGGGCCGGTTTCCACAGCAGCGACACCGAGAAGGATCAGCAGCTGAGCAACGAACATCTCCTTCGGGGTGCCCGATACAATCGCACCGGACAACACGCTGACTGTTGCCATGAAGATCAGGAGCCGCGACGCCCGATTTCCGCGAAATGCACCCCAAATCAAGGCACCACACCCCAACCAAACCGTCCACTCTGACATCAGGTGCTTTCCCGCGATCCTCAACATGGAAGAATCCACGGCCAAGGACACCACCGGCAATCGTATAAAATCGGGCACGACAAATTGAACCCAAAGCACAGGAACAAAGAAACCGCATAGGGCCGCCACGCGATGACGGGAAAGAAAGAGCACCACCACCCCGACAGGCAAGGTCCAAGCCGTCAGCAAAAACCCGTGAAACACGAGCAAGCCTGTCGCCAAGCCCGATCCTTCTTGGGAAGTGTACAGTGCCCATAAAATGCACATCGCAGCCAACATTGCAGGCCCTGGCACGGTGGCGGCCATCAAAAAACCAACATTGGCCAACAACCACAAACCGGCCCAAGGGCCAAACAAACGGGTCGCGGCAACCACACTCCCGATCCCGGCAAAAACCGACAACATTCCGCCAGACAACATCATGTCGCCAACGAGGCCATTCACCATTTGAAGCAGCAATACGTACAAGGACCGCCCCAATACCAGCCATTCAAAATCGGGCGAAGCTTGATGGGCAGCCGCAATGAATTCTGGTGTGGAAGCATATTGGTGATGCAGTGCAACCGTCGTCAACACCACCGCAGCAAGGATTGCTGCCGCATGATCTGCTGAGAGCGAGATCAGCGGCGGGGGCCGTGCCGGCGCTTCGCTCAGGGAACCACCTTCGCCAGATTCTGCGCAAAGATCATGTTGTCGTTGATTGCAGGATCCACAACCGCATCTTTCAAGATGTCGGTGTCTCCGACAAAAATCAGATCACCAGCATTGCTTGGACGAAAATGCACCGCCAACGGAAATGACGTATCGCTCTGTACCAACCATGCTCCGCCATCCGTCAACGTACAGGGCTGCTTAAAGGTCAGCGTGGAAACCTGATCCATAGGCTGGCTATTCTCCGCCACGATATCGAAATGTAGGGGGGCGTTCTCATCCGATAAGCCCTGATCAAACACAAAGGGCACGCTCCATTCGTTGCTCAGATCCAGCATCGCTTCCGAACCACAGCGGCCATCGGCTTGGCGATCCTGCAAGAACAGCAGACGAGTACCCCGCTCGATGGCTTTCGAAAGCGCTGTGAATTCTTCTTCTGAAAACGCACCCTCGCCCGTGGACTCCTGTGCGCCCGTATCAACAAAAACAATCAAACGGTAAGACTGCAGATCAGCAGGAAAGGTATCCGCTTCCCGAACCGTCCACCCATCCGCCTCCCATGCAACGCGCACCTCGGAGTACGGCAGCAAAACCTTTCCACCATGACCGGTGTAGATCAAAATACGGTCTTGTGCGGCGGACGGATAGACCACAAAATCAACGGGATCGCCCCGGTCTACACCCGAATTTCCAGCACCCGAGTCTTGCCCCAGCGGTTCCAACCCACAGCCAAGCAACATTAACAGCCAGAAAAACAAGCATCCTCCTATGGCGACATCCGTTCAGCAGATAGAATACATCAAGCTTGATTCTAACAGCGGTAAGAACGATGTATCCAACCACTCTTCTCCATAGCATCCGCCGCCTCTACACCTTGGATCCCTTCAAAGAAGATCTGGGCGTACTGGAGAACACATCCATTTTGGTAAGAGGAGATCGGGTGTGTTGGATTGGTCCCGACACCGAAGCCCCAGAAGCAGAGAAAGTGGTGGATGCACGGGGACTCATCGGACTCCCAGGACTTGTCGACCCTCATACACACGCCGTTTGGGCGGGCTCCAGGGCCAAAGAGTTTGCCCGCCGCCTCGCTGGTGAAAAGTATGCGGACATCCTTGAAGCCGGTGGCGGGATCCTCTCCACCGTGGCCGCCACCCGAAAAGCATCGCTCCACGCGTTGGAATGCGGTGTCGTCAGTCGGCTGGAGCAGATGCATCGATACGGCGTGACCACGGTGGAAGTCAAGAGCGGATACGGTCTAAACCCCGCGACTGAACATCGAATGCTGACCGCAGCATCCAGCATAAACACAGGCCCCTCAACCGTTCGAACCTTTCTGGGCGCCCACACCATTCCCGCGGAACACCGCGGCAGCCGAGACGATTACGTCCGACAAATCATCGAAGAACAACTCCCCCTTTGTGCGCCCTTGTGCAAATTCGTGGACGTCTATTGCGACCGTGGTGCATTCACACTCGACGAGTCCATCGCCATTCTCAAGGCCGGAAAAGAACATGGCCTCCAGATTCGTGCACACGCCGAACAAGTCACCCATACCGGAATCGCAGAAGCAGCGGCCAACTTGGGTGCCACGGCCATCGATCATTTGGAGCAAATTGATGATGCAGGGATCGCCGCCATGGCGAAAGCAGGCTCCGTCGCCGTTCTGCTCCCCGGGGCCCAACTGTACTTGCAAGACACGCCACCACCTGTCGAAGCCATGCGGGAAGCCGGCATACCCTTTGCGGTGGGTACCGATCTCAACCCTGGGTCATCACCCGTGCACGATATTTGGACAGCAGCAACCTTGGCATGCATTACGCAAGGACTCACAATGGAAGAAGCCCTGCTCGGAATCACCCGCAATGCAGCCAAGGCTTTGGGGCTCAAGCGGGCCGGATGGATTGGCTTGAATAGCCACGCGGACATTGCGTTGTTTGCCCCACCCGTGGGTGAACCCGCCACATTCGAAAGCCTGATTCAACACATGGGGCGCCCGCAAGCCGTCCATGTCATTCAGCACGGGAAGATCATCCACTAATGGATGCCATTCGCTGGGATGGACACGCTTTGCACCTGCTGGATCAGCGGTGCTTGCCCAAGGAGCACACCTGGATCCGTGTTTCCACATGGCAAGCGGCAGCAAGATCCATCGCCGACATGGTTGTCCGCGGTGCGCCGGCGATTGCCATTACCGCTGCATATGGAATGGCCATGGCGGTCCAAGCCGGAGAAAACCGCGAGGAGGCTGCATCCAGGTTGGCCCAATCTCGGCCAACCGCCATCAACCTTCAATGGGCACTCGATCGCTTGTCCACGATTCCAGATGCGCAGGTTGTGGTGGAAGCAGAGCGCATTCACAGCGAAGACATCGAAATTTGTCGCGCTTTGGGCACCCATGGTGGCCCCTTGTTGACAGGTGGGGTGATGACCATTTGCAATACCGGTGCACTCGCGACCGGTGGGCACGGAACGGCACTCGGCATGGTTCGAAGCGCCATCGAGCTGGGCCACGATCTTCACGTCTTTGCGCTTGAAACCCGGCCGTATCTGCAAGGGGCACGCCTCACGACAACCGAATGTCTGGTGGACCAGATCCCATGCACTTTGCTCGCAGACAGCATGGCGGGCCCAATGATGGCCAGTGGCCGGGTACAAGCGGTGGTCGTTGGCTGCGACCGGGTCGCAGCCAACGGAGACACAGCCAACAAGATTGGCACCTACAACCTGGCCATTCTCGCAGCACACCACAAACTGCCTTTCTACGTAGCCATGCCCACATCCACCCTGGATCGCGCATGTCCTACGGGGAATGAGATCCCGATCGAATTTCGTCCCGCCGACGAACTTCGTTCACTTGCTGGGGTTGTCGTGGCCGACCAAAACATCCCCGTCTGGAACCCCGCCTTTGACATCACCCCAGCCGATTTCATCACAGGATGGGTCACAGAATACGGGATATGGAAGCCCCCTTTTCCTCCAGCCATAGACGCCCCCGCCCGCAGCCGCTAAAGTAGCCCCAAGCTCACAACAGGAGTTGATATGCCCGGTCCATTCGAACTGTTTATTATCCTCGTCATCGTGGTCATTTTGTTCGGTGTGGGCAAGCTGCCCAAAGTCCTGGGACAGATGGGCAAAGGTGTCAAAGCCTTCAAAGAAGGGGTCCAAGGGAACCCAAATGGTGATGAAGACGAGGATGAGGCCGTCGATATCACGCCTGAAGATCCACCAAAAGCCATCGACGAAAAGCCTCCTGAAGCCGTCGAAGAAGCGCAGGAAGTCGTGTCAGCGGATCCCCAAGAGGAAGAAGACGAGCAAGCCTAAGCGCCACCATTCGTCATCAAATCGCGGGCCAAATTTCGGATTTCTTCGGGAATGCTTCCCGCCTGTGAAATCGCCTTCAGATCTTGCCGCAACAACGAAGGCAGCAACCGCCGTGCCACCGATGGCGGGGTGTGCGGGTTCGAGCCTATCGCCTTTCGGACCGCGTATCGGCTCGCCCACTTGCGGTGTTTGGAGACCTCGCGCAGAACATCCGGACGGGTCGGGCGCATGGCGGCGATTTTGACCACATCTCGCTCCACCAGAATCGGGTTTTCCAAAAGGACGCGAATCACCCGGTAATCCCTATCGTGAAGCAGCCGATCCAATTTGAACCGATCGCGTCCTCGCGCAGCGGAACATCGCACCCCCACAGACTCAGACGCATATTCGTTGTCTGTGGATGCCTCAGCAACCGTCATGTTGGACTTGGGGCCGCCGATAAGCAACATTCTGGCCACCTCATCTCTGCCCGCCCTACATGCTTTGGTATACGCCACCGATCGCACTGGGTACGGCATGGCAAGAAATAGGTCTTCGTCCAGGGCGAGTTCTTGCAGCACAGTTCGGGCATCGCCATGCCCTGCGACAGCACGATCATGCAAAAGGCCCAGCGAACTCACAGCGCGATCTTCATCCAGTTCTCCAAGCATTTCCCGGAGAACCGCCAAGCGCATGGCACGCTCCGGCACACTGCGCACCCGTCGTTCCACGCGGGAAACCCACTCCGCAGCCGTCGGTTTTCGTGGTTCAGGTACACGCATGGATCTATCGTACCCCGAGTTTAGTCCTCCGCGATGCGATGAAGCACAACACCGCCCCGAAGCTTGGGTTCAAACCAAGTGCTTTTCGGGGGCATCAGCTTGTTCGCGTCCGCCACATCAAACAGCTGGTCCATTCCCGTGGGATACATATGAAAAGCGACCATTGCATCCCCGCGGTCTACCCGCTTGGACAAGGCCTTGTGTCCTCGGATTCCACCCACAAAAGAGATGCGCTGATCGGTTCTTGGGTTCTCAATACCGAGAAGAGGGCCCAGCACCCTATCTTGGAGCACCGCCACATCCAGACACCCCACCGGATCTGAATCGGGCACCACACCATCCTTGGCCGTCAACTCAAACCATTGTCCTGTCATGTACATCGTCCATCGCCCACGGCGGGTCGGCCTTGAAGTGGAGGCGGGTGTAACGATGAAGAACGCGGACAGGGCTTTCATGAATTCAGATGCAGTATGTCCGTTCAGATCCCGGACCACACGGTTGTACGCGAGTACTTCCAACTCACTATCCGGAAAAAGGCCGGCCAAGAACCTACCGCTGGTTCCGGCTGCATTTCGGGCCCCACACACCCGACTTGCTGCTGCGGAGCGGTGGTGTCCATCTGCAACGTACAAGCACCCATGATCGGCAAAAGCAGCCTGCAACTGCTCGACGACCGCAGGATTGTCCACGACGGTGAGCGTATGCTCCACAGCATCGTCGGTCGTAACCGTCCACGCGGGGGTCAGGGCGCTGGCCAACTTCATCGCTTCTCGGATGTCTGCTGATGTGTCGCGGTAGGCCAAAAAGACCAGGCCTGGTTGCGCGTCCAGTGCCTCCATATTGTCGACACGATCCTGCTCTTTGTCCGGGCGGGTCAACTCATGGCGCTTGATCAAGCCTTCATCGTACTCAGACACGGAACACGCAGCCATCAAGCCCGTTTGTGTTCTTCCCTTCCATGTTTGTCGATACAGATAAAAGCAGGGTGTTTCGTCCTGCACCATCCAACCGTTGTTCCGAAACGAATCCAGGTTTTCACGGGCCTTGGCGTGCGCCAATGGGCCATGGGAATCCACGCCTTCAGCCAAATCCACTTCCGGCCGGGTCACATGCAAAAAACTATAGGGATTGGGGCCCGCTATCGCTCGGGCTTCGTCTTCAGACAAGACGTCGTATGGGGGTGCAATGATACGGTCTGCAAGATCGTTGCGGGGACGCAGCCCACGAAATGGTCGAATATCAGCCATGATGCCTCCGGAAAGTTGGAGGTAACTCAGGGCTCAACGTGAAGCCGCACCTTCGTCGCCATCTTCAGCCGGCTTCCCGATTTTACCCGCCTCATATTGTCTGTGACGCATTTGAATTCAGGACGCGAGCGATCCAATGGCCTTGCCCAAGAAATTCGACCACTCTTCGAGACCTCCACTTCTATTGCGATCCGCTTCCCTACTGCTGCTGGACACATGCGGCGAATGGGTTGCGCATTTCTCTTGAAAGCACGCAGCGCAGCTGCTCGGGCTTTCTCCCCCAAGCTCGGGTTCCGAACGGCATCGATGACCTTCGGGGGATCAGGCGGGGGTGGCGAAACCGGGGGGGCTTCTTCTTCTGACAACACCGTCGGCTCAACCTCTTGTTCGATGGATTCGGTCGCGATCTCCGTCGTTGGCTCTTGTTGCTCGGAAAACTGTTGCTCAATGAAGTCTATGGCAAACAACCACCCGGCAAAGCCCAGCACCACAACCCCCAACGTTCCAAACAAAAACAACCGCACACCTGCCCGTCCAGCATCGTCCTTCTCGGATGAAGTGCGGTCCGCTATCCGGGAATCCTGTGCTTCTGCTGGGGCTCCTGGGGAGTGGGGCCCATCCGTTTCCTTCCACTCATCGCGCAATGTCGGTGTCGGGCTGGCTTGTACGTTGTGGATATGCGCGGCCGATCCACCCTTTCCATCATCGGAAAAAATGGAGAGTGGAATATTCGCTTGCGGCCTTTGTTCAGACACAGCCATGACCGGTGCTAACGGCTCTTTCCCATCCAAAAAATTGGCCAGCATTCGATCAAGGTCACGGACACCACACCGATCACCCGGCTCGCACGCCATCGCGCAGGCCAATATTTCGTTGATCCGCTGAACATCCTCCTCCGGTTCTTGGGCGTGCACGATGACCGGTGGAAGCGCATCCAACAGTTGGGTGTAGACATCTTCGGAAGCCAAGAGGTGCGCATCCTTCACCAGCGGCCTCGCCGTCATCAAAAATGCCATCACGGCCCCGAGCGCGTACACATCGGCCTTGTCTGATGCTGGGTCACCGAGAAACTGTTCCGGTGCAGCGTACTGCGGAGTGCCCACGAAAGCACCCGCTCTGGTGAGTCCGGAATTGAGACTTCCTGTCACCTTTGCAATGCCAAAATCCGCCACACGAATGATGGGCGATTCTCCAGGCTGCGGATGCTCCGCAAGCAGCAAGTTTTCTGGCTTCAAATCCCGATGAATAATCCCCTGCGCGTGCCCTTTCTCAAGCGCCCAACACACCTGACGGCCGATCGATACGGCATCACCAATACTGAACTTGCCCGCTCGTCTCATGTAGTCCAGCAGACTTCCACCCTCTTCAAAGTGGGTGAGCAAATATGGGGACTGGCCAGTCCGATGTACAAAACCCAAGTACTTGACGATGTTCGGGTGTTGCAACTCCTGCAAAATCTGTGCTTCCGTGGACAAGCGACGCAAGTACGCCCCATGATCTCGCGCAGTAAACAACAGCTTTAGGGCCATATGTGGCCCAGACATGGCGCCATCATCATCCAGCGCTTTCACCAAGTACGTGACGCCTGCACCACCCATCGCCAGGCGTTCGATCACCTGATAATTTCGATCGATGATGTCCCCGGGCTCAAACATCTGTCCCCAACCATCCGAAGAACGGGGGCGCTTGCACCCAAGATTGGGGCACACCTCCACATCCTCTGCAAAAGTGGTCAAGCAATTGCTGCAGTAAAATATGGACTGATCTTCCGACATCTGGGCCATGATACCGCTCGCCAACGCAAGGATGAGAAAAGATCGATAGACTGTCGGCGGCAGGCACCATCATGACCTCTTCTCTCACCTTTGGAATTGTGCGCGAAACCCTTCCAAGGGAACGCCGAGTCGCGCTTACGCCGGATGGAGCGGAGCGTCTTCTTGCCGCCGGTCATACGGTGGTCATGGAGGCGGGTGCCGGGATTTCGGCAGGGTTCGCCGACGACGACTATCGGGCGATGGGTACATCCATTTTCTTGAGTCCCGGGGAAGTGGGAGACATTGCCGACGTGCTGGTCAAGGTCCATGGCCCGGACAAAGATGAGTTCAAAATCCTTCAAAAGGGCAGCACAATTGCCGGTTTTCTCCATCTCTCCAGCCAGCGATCGACGGCCATTCGAGCCTTGATTCGTGAAAATGAAAACCATGCCATCGCACTCGAATTGCTGGAAGAAAACGATGGTTCCCGACCCGTACTCGAGGCGGTTTCAGCCATCGGTGGTCGCGTGGCTGTCATGCTTGCCGCACAAAGCCTGTTGTCGAGTGGCGGAGGCTCTGGCCGACTTCTCGGCGGGGCACCGGGTGTGCCTCCGCTCAACGTTGTGATCATCGGGGCCGGAGCCGCCGGAGAAGCCGCGGCAAGGGAAGCACAGAAGTTCGGGGCCCGCGTATCCGTTCTCGATCGTGATTCTCGCGCCTTGACCCGTGTGGCACGAAGAATCGATGGCGTCCTCACAGCGATTGCAAGTCGGCGACACCTCGACTTGGCCGTAAAGAATGCCGATTTGCTCATTTGTGCTGTGGCCACAGCCGGTCGACCCGCACCCAAAATCATCTCCAGACGCCAAGTCCGAAGCATGCCCATGGGGGCCATGATCATCGACATGAGCGTGGACGAAGGGGGCTGTTGTGAAACCACCAGACCCCACACCAAAGAGGAAAGCTACGAAGAGGAGGGGGTGCGACACTTGTGTGTTCCAAACCTCCCCGCCGAGGTCGCCCAAACGGCATCGATAGCCTTCACCAACGCCATCCTTCCCTTTCTTTTGGTGATGGGCGAGTCCGGTATCTCCAATGCTCTATCCTCGGAGCCAGCGCTGTACCGCGGAGCCGTTTACATTCACGGCAAGCTCCGAAACGCGGTCGTGGCAGAACTGACTGGAGAAGCGCTGGAGTAGGTGCCTCAGGCCCCTTCAATAAAGCGCTCGAGTGGCAGCACACAAAAACCCCAGCTTGATGCGTCTCCCCACCGCAAGCGGAGGACGTCCATACTCCGCTCCTTGGATTGGGTATCTTCAACATACCCACACCCAGTCCAACCCTTCTTGTGGCCCCACAGCGGTTTCTGCTGCTTTTCCTCACACACCGTCACACCGTTTCGAATCGCGCCGGGTTCTGTTTCTTCCAGTGGGCGACACAACCATTCACGTTTCACATCAAAAATGGTGACCTTATAGGGCCGTTTCCCTGCCCAACGCCCACCGCGCGCACCCACCATTCCAAGGGCTTTGAGCATTCGAACTTTGTCCTTTCCATTGTCGCGCAACCACGCGCGCAGATCAGAGACACGCACCGCCTCCACCCAACCATTCATTCTCACGCCTTTTCCAGCCGGTGAAATCCAGGCCACTTGGAGCGATTCAGGCAGTGAATTGGTCTCGGCACAACTCTGCCCATAGGCCATTCCCATCACGGTTAGCAATACTGCAATCATGCGCGTCCTCGAGCATCAAGCTGTTGTACAAAGTCTTTGTGGGTCCGCCCCCCAACCACAGCCAACGGGGGCGCAACGGGGGGATCGATCAGAAATTTTTCGCGCAGCGCCGACAAGCGGCGCATCGAATCAATCGAAAGCGTGTCGTGCGTTGGGTCCGCTTCAGCAATGCGAATCAGCGTCTCCCAAGCTTCCACCTGTAAATCGAGACTCTTGCACATCAAGAACAAATCCAATGTGGCCCGACAGGCCTGGTCCAATTGCTGTTCGAGTGGGTACCGTCCACGAACTGCACCCATCTCCATGTCATCCGAAACAATGATGCCCGTGTACCCCATTCTCTCGCGAAGCCATCCCTGCAAAATGGGACCAGACATGGTTGCGGGTACCGATTCATCGATCGCCGGAAACATCACGTGGGCACTCATGACGATTTCAACGCCATGGACGATCGCAGACCGAAAAGGAGCCATTTCACAGTGCTCCAAATCTCCCACATCCTTGTCGACCACCGGCAAGACCAAATGCGAATCCGTATTGGTGTCCCCATGGCCAGGAAAGTGCTTCACGCTGCCCATGACACCCACATCATGAAGGCCATCCAAGAATGCATTGACGTGGCGCGACACCGTCGTCGGATCACGAGAAAAGGACCGATCCCCAATCACAGGGTTGTCCGGGTTGGAGTCCACATCCGCCACCGGAGCCCAATCCAAGTTGAAGCCCATTGCACGCAGTTCGCCACCCATCGCCCTCGCCGTGTGGCGTGTAACGACAGGATCATCGATGTTTCCAAGCCAGCGCATGGGGGGCCATGCTGTTTCACGCACACGAAGAACACGACCACCCTCTTGGTCCACGCTCAGCAATGCTGGCGAATGGGCTGGAACCATGGACGCCAATTCTCGGTTCAACTCCAGAACTTGCTCCGGTTCCTCAATGTTTCGTGCGAACAAAATAAAACCGGCGGGCGGGGCTTTCGCCACATGACGCTTAAACTCAGCACTTGGCCCGGTGCCCTCAAAACCCAAAATCAACCGCTGCGCTGCCCGCCTTTTGCGCTCAGCCAGCGTGGTTTGCTCACCCATCGCAGGTCGAATCATTCTTTGGGGTACTCCGCGAGTTCAATGAGAACACCACCCGCAGATTTCGGATGAATGAAGGCAACCCGTGTGCCGTGGGCACCCGGTTGTGGTTCCTCAGACAAGAACCGGTAGCCCTTTTCTTTGAGGCAGTTCATGTCGGTATCAATGTCATCCGTTTCAAAACACAGGTGATGAAGCCCGCCCCCACGCTTGTCTAAGAACGCCTGAACAGGGCCTTCTCCATTAATGGGATGGATCAACTCGATTTGTGTCCCTGAAACGGGCAAAAAGGCCGTGGTGGTCGATTGGGTTGGGACGTCTTCACGGCCGGCGAGTTCTATCCCAAGGTCTTCAACAAACCGTTTGATGGCCGCTTCTATATCGGGGACGGCAATCGCAATGTGGTCAAGACGGCGAATCATGCACAAAGCCCTAACACCCCTGCTCTCGCTCGCATGCGACAATACCGCCGCACGCCAGAAGACACTGGCAAACCCGAAAGCATGGGGACAATCCCCTCTCGAGCAAAAGTGGTTTCCCCATGGGTCCACAATCTTGTCAATCAGCAGCAAAACCAAGCAGTGATGCGATCATGGAAGTCGAGAAAGCCGGCATTTGGGTTTACACGGAGCCGGCCCAACCACACTTTACTTGTTGATCGCCGAGCCACTCCATTGATTCAACTCCTTTCCAGACCCTGCGTCTTCAACGTCGCTGTGCATGCAGGCGGGGCCCACACCCACCACGGTGAAGCCCAACAGCGATTCAATGGGCTACATGGACAAAACCAGGAATTCACCTTGCACGCCCATGTGTTGGCAACCAGAACCCATTGGACCAGATGATGCATAGATTTATCGTTTTGCTTTTTATGAGTGTGCTCGGGTGTGGTGATGAACGCGGCCACCGCGGTGGGCACCGCGGCGACCATGAAGAAAACAAGGTCAACGATTGGCGCGTACTCGTCGAAACCGAAAAAGCCGCGCTCGGCTCCGTCGCAAATGAGTTGATCACACATGGCACGCTCGAGAGCGAAGCCATGGCAGACATCACCCCTGAAGCGGGTGGTGTGGTCACCGACATCCTGGTCGAAGAAGGAGACAGCATTAATCAAGGGCAAGTACTGGCCATCCTGTCCAACCCGAGCTTGGAAGCCGGTAGCGACCGCGCACAAGTCGAACTTAAACAAGCCCGTAGACGGTTCGAAAAATCCAAACTCTTGCATGGGCAAGGCGCCATTTCAGACAGTGAATTCCACGAGGCACAAGATGCATACAACATCGCATCCACGTCCTTTCGGGAAGCCAGCCGATCTCGGGGTTTCACGAAGCTGACCAGCCCCATTGACGGTACGGTCGCCATTCGAGATGTGCGCATCGGAGAACTGGCCAGCGGAGCCAGTCGGGCCTTCCAAGTTGTCGATCTGAACCGGTTGCGCGTCATCGTCAATCTTGCCGAACGGGACCTGGCCCATCTTACGGTCGGCCAAAACGTATCGCTGGCCGGCGCTTACGATGAGGAAGCCCGTGCCGAAGGCCGTGTCTTGCGCATCAGTCCTGTGGTCGATGAGGCCTCGGGAACCGTGCGCGTCACCATCGCCGTCGGTTCCTCCGCAGAAGGACGGTTGCGGCCCGGCCAATTTGTGGAAGTCCGCATAGAGGTGGACCGACACGAGAACGTCCTCACCATTCCGCGAAAGGCCATTCAATGGCAAGACGGTTCACCCGTCGCATGGCGTGTCATCGACCGCAAGGAAGACGAGGAAGAAGACGAGGAAGAAGACGAGGACGAGGAAGACGAGGAAGAGAACTTCTTCGCCTCCTTCTTTGGTGACGAGGACGAGGACAAAGAGGAAGAGGTCGACCCCTGGGAAGGTGTACCAAGGCGAA
>Ga0163108_10002117_pt1 | contig 14386 bp, 10 predicted proteins | sample Fk1155metaG_FD_109644 | JGI IMG/M metagenome (GOLD analysis project Ga0163108, IMG submission 109644) | Marine microbial communities from the Central Pacific Ocean - Fk160115 155m metaG | ecosystem: Environmental > Aquatic > Marine > Oceanic > Photic zone | place: The Central Pacific Ocean...
CTAAAATTACCAAAACCAACAATACTAACTTTTTCATCTCTTTTTAAAGAGTTAGTTACAGCATCTAGAAGACTTTCAATAGCTCTTGTGGCATCTGATTTAGATAAACCTGCAGATGAAGCTACAGATGCAATTAGGTCATTTTTATTCACATTAGACTCCTTTGTATTGATCTATTATGAATATTCTCTAGTTTAGTAATCAAGTCAATTAATTTTTAAAAAAAATCCCAGTTTCGAGCGATATTTATATTTTTATCCCAGAAAATATAGGTTAATGAGTTAAATTTTCCTTTAAATTATTATCAATCTGTGAAGATTTTTGAGATTGAAGTATATCTGATTCGGTAATATTTAGAGGATTTACTGATTTCATAAGTGAGTATTCCAGTATAGATTTTGCCTCATTGATAGGAACTATCTTCATTGTTTTTAATAGCTCTTTATCAAATTCTTTAATTTCATTTTTATTATCTTCAGGAATTAAAACTGTTCGAATTCCAGCTCTAGATGCAGCATAAATTTTTTCTTTTAACCCCCCTATAGGTAAGACTCTTCCACGAAGGGTAATTTCACCTGTCATTGCAACATCTCTTTTTACTTTATTTGATGTCATTGATGACACAAGTGAATTAAAAATTGCAATACCAGCGCTAGGCCCATCTTTAGGAGTTGCGCCTTCTGGTACATGAACATGAATATCATATTTTTCAAAATCAAAAGGGTGAATACCTAAATCAATACTATTAGATCTAACATATGAAATAGCTGCTTGAACAGACTCTTTCATTACCTCTCCTAGTTTTCCTGTAATAGTAAGTTTACCTTTACCGAATGATAGTAGTACTTCTATAGATAATATTTCTCCACCTACTTCAGTCCAAGCTAAGCCATTAGTAACGCCTATTAAATTTTTCTTTTCTATTTCGCTTGATCTGAATTTACTATACCCAAGAAACTTGGTCAGAAGGTCATCATTTAAAACAACACCTTTTTTATTAGAAGTTTCTAGAATTTTTACGATTTTTCTGCAAACTTTTGAAATCTCTTTTTCCAAATTTCTTACACCGGCTTCTCTAGTATAATTACGAATAATATTATTTAAAATTTTAGTACCAAATTTAACTTCATTTTTTTTCAAAACATGATTTTTTAATTGTTTAGGCACTAAATATTTTTGAGCAATTTTATTTTTTTCTTTTTCTGTGTATCCAGGTATTCTTATAACTTCCATTCTATCTAAGAGCGGTGCTGGAATGTTTAAAGTGTTTGCTGTGCATACAAACATGACATCTGATAAGTCATAATCTACTTCTAAATAGTGATCATTGAATTTATTATTTTGTTCGGGATCTAAAACTTCAAGAAGTGCGGAGGATGGATCACCTCTCCAATCTGCTCCTAATTTATCAATTTCATCTAGAAGAATTAATGGATTTGAAGATTTTGATTTTTTCATAGATTGAATAAATCTTCCTGGCATTGAACCTATATAAGTCTTTCTGTGACCTCTAATTTCAGCTTCATCTCTTATACCTCCTAATGACATTCTCACAAAATTTCTTCCCGTAGCAGTAGCTATCGATTTTCCTAAAGAAGTTTTTCCAACTCCTGGTGGACCTACAAGACATAATATCGGGCCTTTTAATTTTTCAGCCCTTTTTTGGACAGCTAGATATTCTAATATTCTTTCTTTAACTTTATCTAACCCATAATGATCAGCCTCGAGTATTTCTTTTGCTTTCTTAATATTTTTAGAAATATTTGTTGAGGAATTCCACGGTATTGAAAGTATCCAGTCTAAATAATTTCTAAGAACTGTTGCTTCAGCTGACATTGGACTCATATTTTTTAATTTATTAATCTCTGATTTACATTTATCTTTTGCCTCTTTTGATAATTTTATATCTTCAATTTTTTTTTCTATTTCTGAAATTTCATCAATTTCTTCGTTTTCACCAAGCTCTTTTTGAATTGCTTTCATCTGTTCATTCAAATAATATTCTTTTTGAGTTTTTTCCATTTGCCTTTTAACTCTACCCTTTATCTTTTTTTCAACTTGAAATGAATCAATCTCAGTTACAAGATAAGTATAAATTTTATCAAGACGCTCTTCCAAGTTTATTAATTCTAAAAGCTCCTGCTTTTGTTCCAGTGAAATACTCAAGTTAACAGAAACTAAATCTGATAATTTATTTGGATCGTTAATAGATTTTAAAATATTATTAAGATCAGAAGATAATTTTTTATTAACTTTTACATATTCCTCAAATTGTTCAATCACTACTTTTGATAAAGCCTTAATTTTTGCATTAATTTTAGTTTTTTTATTTTCTAATCTTATGCTTGCACTTAAATAGTCTTTATTAATTTCAATTGAATTTAATTTTGCCCTTTCTATGCCTTCAACTAAAACTTTAATTGTGCCATCAGGTAATTTTAAAAGTTGTAAAACTTTTGCTATTGTTCCATATTTATATAAGTTATCAAAATTAGGGTTATCGACTTCAGAATCTTTTTGAGTAATTAGTAGTATTTTTTTGTCTAAAGACATTACATTATTAAGAGCATTAACTGATTGTTTTCTGCCAACAAATAAAGGGGCAACCATGCCGGGAAAAACTACTATATCCCTAAGAGGTAAAACTGGTACAGATTTTATATTCATAATTACTCTATATGAAATGATGATATTTAATTTAAAATCAAGACTTATTAGCTAATATTTTTTGATTTGTCTGTTTATTTGAGTAAATCATCAGAGGTTCTGATTTTTCTGAAACTACGTCCTTATTTATAACTATTTTTTCTAAATCTTTTCTGTCTGGTGAATGGAACATTAGATCAATTAATAACTTTTCAATTATTGATCTTAAACCTCTTGCGCCTGTTTTTTGTTCTATTGCTAATTGGGCTATTTCTTTAAGTGCATCATTTTTTATATCTAACTTAATACCATCCATTTTGAATAATGAGCTATATTGTTTCAATAATGCATTTTTTGGTACTTGCATAATTTTTATCAACATATCTTCATCTAATTCTTGAAGAGTTGCTATAACTGGCAACCTACCAATAAACTCTGGAATCATGCCAAATTTTAATAAATCCTGATTTTCTAAAAGGACTAGGGAATCTCCGACTGATTTTTCATCAAATTCAGAAATTGAAGAATTAAAACCTATTGCAGAACCTTTTATTCTTTTATTAATAAAATTTTCTAATCCTGAGAATGCACCTCCACAAATAAATAATATATTTGATGTATCTACATGTAAAAATTCTTGCTGAGGATGTTTTCTTCCGCCCTGAGGTGGAACACTAGCTATTGTACCCTCCATTATTTTCAATAGGGCTTGTTGAACACCCTCACCAGAAACATCTCTGGTTATTGAAGGATTATCGCTTTTTCGGCTAATTTTATCAATTTCATCAATATAAACTATTCCTTTCTGAGCTCTTTCAACATTATAATCAGAAGCTTGTAAAAGTTTTAAAATAATATTCTCAACATCTTCTCCAACATATCCTGCTTCAGTTAAGCTAGTAGCGTCAGCAACTGTAAATGGAACATCTAGAATCTTTGCTAAAGTTTGAGCTAATAAAGTCTTTCCTGTGCCAGTTGGACCAACTAATAGAATATTAGATTTAGAAATTTCAACATCCTCAAAATTAGAATGAGCTAATCTTTTATAATGATTATAAACAGCTACAGATAATATTTTTTTTGCATTATTTTGACCTATAACAAAATCATCTAAAAATTTTTTTATTTCTGTTGGTTTTGGTGTGTCTTTTTTTAATTTTGATTTACTATTTTTTGTATCTTCTTTTATAATGTCCATACATAATTCAACACACTCATCACATACAAAAACTGTTGGACCTGCGATTAGTTTTTTTACTTCCTTTTGACTTTTTCCACAAAAGGAACAAAACAAAGACTCTTTTTCATCTTTCTTAGTCATTAAGTTTTTCTATTCTCCACTATTTTATCAATCAAACCAAACTTTATTGCTTCTTCTGGTGAAAAATATTTATCTCTCTCCATAATTTTTTCTACATCTTCAATTTTATTTCCTGTATGTTTGGCATAAATTTTATTTAACTTTTCTTTTGTTTTTTTTATTTCATTAGTTTGAATCTCAATATCAGTAACTTGACCTTGGTATCCACCACTTGGTTGGTGAACCATAATTCTTGAATTTGGTAATGAAAATCTCATATCTTTTGAACCTGCAGTAAGTAACAAAGAACCTGCAGATGCAGCTTGTCCTATACATATAGTCATGATTTGTGACGAAATGTATTGCATGGTATCATAAATGGCAAGTCCTGACCAAACAATACCTCCTGGTGAATTAATATAAAAAGAAATTTCCTTTTTTGGATTTTCTGACTCTAAAAACAATAGTTGAGCACAAATTAAACTTGCTGTGTTATCATCAATTGGTCCTGTTAGAAAAATTATTCTTTCTTTCAGCAATCTAGAATAAATATCATAAGCTCTCTCCCCACGAGAAGATTGCTCTACAACCATGGGTATCAGATTATTAGTAATTTTTTCAATATCTTTCATTATTTTCCCTTTTTAACGTCGAAAGTTTTTTTCTCAAGTTTTTCATAATCATCTTTACTGACTATTGTTTTAATTACATTTGCACCTGAAATGACAGTTTCTATGACTTTTTCTTCTAAAATTGGACCTCTTATTGTTTCTATAGAAGAGGGATTTTTTTTGAAATATTCTATTATTTGCTTCTCTTGACCAGGATATTGAGAAGCATATGCCATCATTCCATTAGATATTTCTTTTTCATCAACAGATATTTTATTTTCCTTGGCAATATGTTGGAGAAGGATTGCTAACTTTACTCTCCTTTTTGAAATTTTTTCATATCTCTTTTTTAATTGATCTTCATTTAGTTTTTTATCATCTTCATCTAACTTTCCATCTTTTTTTGCATGCTCGAGTCTATGCCAAATATCATGAAATTCTTGATCAATTATACCTTGTGGTAAATCAAATTGATGCTCTTTATCTAATGTATCCATAAGCTCTTTTTTTTGTATCTGTCTTAATCCATTTTCAAATTGTGATTTAAAATTAATTTCTAGATTTTTTTTTAACTCTTCTTCATTTTTCAAACCGTTTTTCTCTAAAAATTCTTTATCAACAACAAAAGGCATGGGTTGTTCAATTTCAATAACTTCTATTTCAAAATCAATCATTTTTTCTTCATTTAATTTTAGTGATTTTGATACATCCAGTTTAATTTTTTCTTTATCGCCTTTTTTCATTTTTTTTTCTTTTAATTTCAAACCTATATTAGGCAGTATTTGATAATCAGAATCAATTATAATAGGAAGATTTTTCTGTGATTTTAAAAAATCTGGGGCAATCTCATCAGTAGAAGAAAGATTAATTAATACTTTATCAGAAATTTTAATTTCTCTGTTATTTTTAATCTTAGAATATTTTTTTTGAGAACCAACAAAGTCTTTATAATTTTGCTCTATAATTGATTTATCTAATTTAATTTCATATTTATTAACATTAATTTTTTCAAAATCTTTAAGTTTAATTTCTGGCTCAAGATCAATTTTGATTTCAACCTCTATTGGTTGATCTTTTTCATATTTTTTTAAATCTATTTTAGGTTGAGTAAATGGTTTGAGATTTTCTTTATCAAGCAAATCTTTTGTTTTATTTTGTACTAAATTTTCAACTGCTTCAGAAAGCACTGAGCTTTCATATTTTTTTCGAACAATATTTGCTGGAGCTTTTCCTTTTCTAAAACCAGGTATTGATACTGTTGGTAATATTTCATTTATTTTAGAGTCAATAATCTGATTTATTTCCTCATATGGAATTTCTAATGCGTACTCTTTATATAAAGTTCCTGATTTAATTTCTTTTATTGACATCAAATTACCTCATTAAATGGTAGGCCGAAAAGGACTTGAACCTTCACACCTCGCGGCACTAGAACCTAAATCTAGCGTGTCTACCAATTCCACCATCGGCCCATTATTCAGCCGCTTTTATGGTGATTACAATAAAAAACAATAGTGAATTTAAATAAAAACATTTTTTTTAAAATTTGGGGCGAACGATGGGATTCGAACCCACGACATCGGCCACCACAAGGCCGCGCTCTAACCAACTGAGCTACGTTCGCCATTTTATTGATAAAAATTAAGTTTTATTAATAAAATTAATTGGCTATACCAAAATTATGAAAGTTTCAAAAAAAATAATTAGTTTAGAGACAGAATCAGCTTTTGCTATACTTGCTAAAGCAACAAAACTTATTTCACAGGGCAAGGATATTATCAATCTTGGTATTGGGCAGCCTGATTTTCCTACACCATCAAATATCCAAGAAGCTGCAATTAAAGCCATTAAAGATGGGCATCATGGATACACACCTTCAAATGGAATACTCCCTTTGCGAGAAGCTGTATCTGAGCAAATTCATAAAGATTACACAGTCAATATTAGCCCGGATCAAATTTTAATAACACCTGGAGGTAAGCCCACTATTTTTTATTCATGCCTTATTTTAGGTGGTGAAGAGAATGAAATCATCTATCCTGATCCAGGATTTCCAATTTATCGTTCAATGATCAATTTTTCTGGTGCTAAAGGAATTCCTCTCAAACTTGTTGAAAAAGATAATTTTGAAATTAATATTGAAAAGTTAGAGCGACTGATAACAAATAAAACTAGCTTAATTATTATTAATAATCCCAATAATCCAACAGGTGCATTTATGAATCGATTTAAAATCGATAAAATTGTTAAAATGTTGCAAAAGTATCCTGATGTATTTATCTTATCTGATGAAATATATAGCAAAATTATATTTGAAGATGAGAAAATGCCCACACTTTTGAATTACGAGTCATTAGAAGAAAGATTAATAGTTTTAGAGGGTTGGAGCAAAACATTTTGCATGACTGGTTGGAGACTTGGCTGGAGTGTTTGGCCTAAAAAGCTATATGAGTATGCTAATAAACTTTGTGTAAATGATCATTCTTGTCCAAATTCTATTTCTCAATATGCAGGAATTGAAGCATTAAAAGGTCCTAAAGATTCTATTCAAGAAATAAAAAAAGAATTTAAAAAAAGAAAAGATTTTATTTATTCAGAATTAAATAAACTTAATAACATGACATGCTTTGAGCCAGGAGGTGCATTTTATGCATTTCCTAATGTTTCAAAATCTGGGCTAAATGGACAGAGTTTTTCTGATATAGCGCTTGAAGAAAAAGGAGTTGCTCTAGTTCCGGGGACAAGTTTCGGAGAAACAGCTGAAAATTTTATAAGATTAAGTTATGCGAATTCAATGGAAAATTTAGAAGAAGCAATTTATAGGCTTTCATTTATATGAAAAAAATAGAAGCAATAATAAAACCATTTAAGTTATCTGTAGTAAAAGAAGCTTTACACGAAGTTGGTATATCCGGTATGACAGTTACTGATGTGAAGGGTTTTGGAAGGCAAAGAGGATCAAGTGGTGGTATTGAAAATAACCAAGAATATGAAGATGATTTTTTAGTCAAAATGAAATTAGAGGTCATAGTTGAGGATGATGATGCAGAAAAGGTAACAGAAACTATTAAAAATGCAGCCTATTCTGGTAAAATTGGTGATGGAAAAATTTTTGTTTCAAGTATTAATGAAGTAATAAGAATTAGGACAGGTGAAAAAGACAGTGATGCTGTATAAATTAACTTTACTTTTAAATAAAAATAAATAAATAGACTTTAATCGTTCAATTTAGGATTTTTTTCTAAATCGGAAGTAGGTCATAGACTGAAGGAACGCATGCAAAAGTTATAAATCGTTCAACCCTCTAAGGGTCGGAAGTAAGCTTCAGCTGAAGGAACGCAAAAAAAGATTTCATAACTAGAGCATGAAATAATTATAAGCTGATCTCAATAGTTGAGATTGGTTAATTTAGATCGTGAGGTATTTATGAAGCTTAATTGCAAAACACCTAAAGAATTATTAAAAAAAATCAAAAAAGAAGATATTAAAATTGTTGATCTCCGTTTTACTGATATGCCAGGAACGACCCATCATATTTCAATTCCTATAAAATATTTAAAGGAAGATTTATTTAAAGATGGTGTTGGTTTTGATGGTTCCTCAGTTAGAGGTTTTCAATCAATTGAAAATAGTGATATGGCAATGGTTCCAGATGTAACTACAGCTTACATAGACCCATTCTTTTCTGAAAAAACTATTACATTTTATTGTGATGTTGTTGATCCAGTAACTTATGAATGTTACTCTAGAGATCCTAGATACATAGCAAAAAAAGCTGAAAAATATTTAAAATCTTCAGGAATGGGTGATATTGCATATTTTGGACCAGAAGCGGAATTTTTTGTTTTTAATGATGTTAAATATGACTCAGGTTCTAACTTTGCATTCCATGAAGTTGATTCATCAGAAGGTGCTTGGAATACTGGAAAAGATGAAAATCCAAATTTAGGGCATAAACCAAGGCATAAAGGTGGCTATTTCCCTTTACCTCCGTCAGATAGTCTACAAGATGTAAGATCAGAAATGGTTTTAACAATGGAGGATATTGGTATTAATGTTGAGGCTTCTCATCATGAAGTTGCAACTGGAGGGCAGTGTGAAATTGATCTTGAATTTTCACCTCTATTATCTATGGCTGACGATCTTTTAAAATATAAATATGTAGTTAAGAATGTTGCAAAACTTCATGGTTTAACTGCAACGTTTATGCCAAAACCATTATTCGAAGATAATGGATCTGGAATGCATGTTCATTCAAGTATTTGGAAAAAAAATAAAACATTAATGTATAAGAAAGGTAATTATGCAGATTTAAGTGATTTTGCATTATACTACATTGGTGGAATACTTAAGCATGCACCATCTTTATTAGCTTTTTGTGCACCTACAACAAATTCATATAAACGATTGGTACCTGGTTTTGAAGCTCCTGTAAATATTGCTTATTCTGCTGCTAATAGAACAGCTTCTGTTAGAATACCAAATAATTACACTGCTAGTCCAAAAGCTAAAAGAATTGAATTTAGATGTCCTGACCCTTCATCAAACCCTTATCTAGCTTTTTCTGCAATATTAATGGCAGGATTAGATGGAGTAAAAAATAAAATAAATCCAGGAAAACCAACTGACATTAATATTTATGAAGCTCCAGCAAGTGTTCTCGCACAAATCCCTTCTACCCCTGGCTCACTTGCTGAATCTCTAGATGCATTAGAAAAAGATCATAAATATTTGTTAATAGGTGATGTCTTTACTAAAGATAACATAGAAACTTATATTGCTTACAAAAGAGAAAATGAAGTAAGTCCAATGGATCTAAGACCTCACCCTCATGAATTTAATCTTTATTACGATGTATAAGATTTTGTAAAAAATTTTTAAAAACCGCCTAATTTTAAGGCGGTTTTTTTATATTATTATACTGATACTTTTGATAAAAAAAGTCATGTCAAAAAAAAAATCATCATACACAGCTAAAAACATTGAAGTTCTAGAGGGATTAGACCCAGTAAGAAAGCGCCCAGGTATGTATATTGGCAGTACTAATGAGCAAGGTTTACATCACTTAGTTAACGAAGTATTAGACAATAGCATCGATGAAGTCGTAGCAGGTCATGCTACTGAAGTTTTTTTTCATTACAAAAAAGATGGTTCAATAAGAATTAAAGATAATGGAAGAGGCATTCCAATTGATTTTCACCCTAAATTTAAAAATAAAAGAGCATTAGAAATTGTTCTTTCCACTCTTCATGCTGGGGGAAAATTTGATAGTAATTCCTATAAAACTTCAGGGGGATTGCACGGTGTAGGAATTTCAGTTGTCAATGCTCTTAGCTCTTCTTTAGAAGTAAATGTATATAAAAATAATAAGAAATATTCCCAATTATACTCTAGAGGAAAACCAAAAACTAAAATTAAAATAGAAAAATGTAAAAAAAATGAAAAGGGTACTGAAATAAATTTCATTCCAGATGAAGGTATTTTTGAAACAATACAATTTTCTCCAAAAAAATTATATGATTTTATAATGATGAAAGCCGTTCTAGTATCAGGAACAACTATTGAATTTAAAATTGATAAAGAACTAATAAAAGACAATACTCCAGAATTTGAAAAATTTCATTTTAAACATGGAATTGAAGATTTTTTAGATATAAAAAATAAAAATATATCTAAATTATTTGAGAAAAAATTTTCAATAAACACAAATATTAATGAAAATGAAAAATGTGAAATATTTGTAAGTTTTAATCAGAACGAAAAATCTTCATTAATTTCATTTTGTAATACAATAGGTACACCTGATGGAGGTTCTCATGAAAATAGTTTTAAAAATGGAATCATAAAAGCATTAAAATTATATGGTAAAAAAAACCAAGTATCTAAAGTATCTAATATAAATATTAATGATTTATTAGATTATTCAGACACAGTTATTTCAATCTTTATCAATGAACCAAGCTTTGAAGGTCAAACAAAGAAAAGAATTATTATGCCAAAACTACAAAAACAACTTGAATTATTAATTCAAAATGAATTTTTATTGTGGTTGAATTCAAATAAAAAAATTTCTAAAACTCTTATTGAAACTTTAATTGAAAGATCTCTCCTAAGAACAGATTTAACTAAAATAAAAGAGTTGGAGAGAAAATCAATTAAAGAAAGGAATAAACTTCCTGGCAAATTAGTTGATTGCTCAAGCAAACAAATTGAAGGTACAGAATTATTTATAGTGGAGGGTGATAGCGCAGGAGGATCTGCAAAACAAGCTCGTAATAGAGAACTACAAGCAATACTTCCTTTGAGAGGTAAAATATTAAATGTTTTTAGCGTAAGTTTATCAAAAATTGCCGATAATAATGAAATCCAAAACCTCATCCACTCACTTGGATGTGGGATTGGTAAAAATTTTGAATTATCAAAATTACGATATGAAAAAATTATATTGATGACTGATGCAGATGTCGATGGATCACACATTGCGACCTTACTTATAACTTTTATTTACAAATATATGAGACCTATAATTGATAACAATAGGTTATTTTTGGCGATGCCTCCACTTTTCAAGATAGAATATAAAGATAAAAATTTTTATGCATATGATGAAAATGAAAAAGATAAAATTATTAATAAAGAATTTGCAAAAAATATAAATCCTACTTTAAGTCGCTATAAAGGACTTGGTGAAATGCCAGCAAATCAACTAAAATCTACAACTATGGATCCAGGAAATAGAAAATTATTAAATGTTAATATAAATCTAGGGAAAAAAGAATTGAAAGAAACAGAAAATTTATTTGAATCTCTAATGGGAAAAAAAGCAGAATATAGATTTAAATTCATTCAAGAAAATGCAAATTTCACTGAACAAATTGATATATAGTAATGAAAAAATTTATTCTTTCTATTGATCAAGGAACGACAAGCTCAAGAGTTGTATTATATGACGATAAATTTATAATAAAAGATATTGCTCAAAAAGAATTTAAACAATTTTTTCCGCAAGATGGCTGGGTAGAACATGATGCTGAAGAAATTTGGTTTGATGTAAAAAAACTAATAAATTTAACTATCAAAAGAAACAAACTCAAACCATCTCAGATTATTTCTATTGGTATTACTAATCAAAGAGAAACTACAGTTTTGTGGAATAAAAAAACTGGAAAACCAATCTATAAAGCTATTGTATGGCAAGATAGAAGAACTGCAAATTATTGTAGTAAACTTAAATTAAATAAAAAAGATAGGATTATACAAAAAATAACTGGGTTAGTACTAGACCCTTACTTTTCAGCAACTAAAATAAACTGGATACTTAAATATACTCCAAAAAAAAATTTAGGCCAAATAAAAAATATTCTATTTGGGACAATAGATACATGGTTGTTATGGAAGCTTACTAATGGAAAATCACATTATACAGATATTACAAACGCATCAAGAACAATGATTTATGACCCAAAAAAAGAAAAATGGTCAGAAGAGCTTTTAAAATTATTTGATATTAATAAAAGTTTGTTACCTCAAGTTAAAGAAAATTCATACCATTTTGGAATAACAAAATTATTTGGTGGAAATATTGTAATAGGTGGAATGGCTGGAGATCAACAAGCCGCCACTATTGGTCAAGCATGTTTTAGAACTGGTCAATCAAAAAGTACTTATGGAACTGGATGCTTCATGTTAATGAACATAGGTGAAAAATTTAAACTTTCTAATAATAAATTATTAACAACTGTAGCCTTTAAAATAAATGGAAAAAAAATGTTTTGTTATGAGGGTAGTATATTTGTAGCAGGATCTGCAATTCAATGGCTAAGGGATAAAATGTTATTTTTTAAAGACTCAAAAGAAACCGATAAAATTTACTCTCAAGCTAATAAAAATGAAAAAGTTATTGTTGTACCAGCCTTAACTGGACTGGGTGCTCCTCATTGGAAACCAAATACAAGAGGTGCAATTTTCGGATTAACTAGGAATACTTCACAAGCAGATATTGTAAAAGCCACATTAGATAGTCTTGCATTTCAAACATTAGATTTAATAGAATCAATGGAGAAGGATGCAAAAACTAAAATTACAGAAATAAGGGTTGATGGTGGAATGATAAGCAATAATAATTTTATCCAAAGTTTATCTAACATAACACAAGTAAAAATCATAAAACCACTAAATATAGAAACTACATCACTTGGTGTTGCTTATTTAGCAGGACTTAATGCTGGTTTAATTAAAAATATTAATGAAATTAAAAAATTTTGGAAAAAAAACAAAGAAAACAAACCAAAAACTTCAAAAAAAATAATACAAAAAGAAATTATTACCTGGAAAAAAACTATAAAAAATTTAACAGCACTTAATTCTTAAGTTGCTGTATCCAGTTATATAGCTCCAAAGTATGATTATTAAGATCTATTAAATCTTTATATTTATCTTCATTTTTTTTATTTTGTGAATTTTTAATATTTAAAAAAAATTCTAACTCTTCTTCAAAAAATTTTTTTTCAGAAAAAATTTTTTCTTCTAAAAGTATTTCTTCGCGCTGTTGCATTAGACCAGCAATCCATGTTGGATCAAATTCTGGATGATATTGAACTGCCCACACACTAGATTCATCAATATCAAAAGTAATTGATTGAACATCACTCTTTTTATTAGAGGCTAATAATTTAGTGTTTGATGGAAGAGTTTCTGTTTCATCATAATGCCAGCAGAAAGCATCAAATACTTTACTTTTTCCCTTGTACATTGCATGATTAATACCATCATCATTAATTGTAATTTCTTTTGCTACTACAGCTTCTAAACCTTTTGGGTTTTTTCTTATTTTTCCACCAGCAGCAGTAACTAAAACTTGCAAACCCCAGCAACTTCCAAATATTTTATTTTTTTTTGTAAAAAGATTTTTAGCAAGTTCAATTTGATTAATTATAGAAGGTGACATGTCATAAATATTTAATAAACTTCCTGTCCAAGCCACGCCATCAAAATCATCTAGACTAACACCTAAGGGCAAATAGTCATCATTAAAAGCAGGATGAAGAATTGAAATATTATAATTATTCGGAGAAAATTTTTTTAATACTTTTTTATATATTTCATATTGAGTATCCATGCCCATCTTAGTATACTTGTCTGATGCCTCTCTTTCATTTCCATCAATTATAAGAATATTCATATTATTTCTTTATTTTTTTATAATATCATGAAATATAAAAAAAAATGAAAATTAAATTAGGAATTGCACCTATCGCATGGAGTAATGATGATATGCCAGAACTTGGTGGCGATACACCAATTGAAAAATGTTTAGAAGAAGCATCTTTAGCAGGTTTCACCGGTATTGAACTTGGAGGAAAATTTCCAAGAAATCCAGGTATTACAAATTTTTTACTTAAGAAATATAATCTTAAAATGCCAGGAGGTTGGTATGGATCGCTTTTAAGAGGTAGAAGCGCAAAAGAGGAATGGGCACAAATGCAAGATCATTTAAACTTACTTAAAATAGTAAATGCAGAAGTATTTGTTTTTGCTGATGTATCAGGATCAATTCAAGGTGATCAATCAAGAAAATTATCATCACGTCCTTTTATGGAAAATGATGATTTTGTTGAGTACTGTAAAAAAATTAACGAAATCTCAAATCGTCTATATGATGAAGGTATTCCAATGTCCTACCATGAGCACATGGGTACAATAATACAAACAGAAAATGATGTTGATAAATTCATGGAAAATACAAATGATAATACTTTTTTACTTTATGACACCGGTCACTTACTCTTTGCTCAAGCAAATTATGAAAGAGTATTAAAAAACTATATTA
>Ga0163108_10002118_pt1 | contig 14375 bp, 15 predicted proteins | sample Fk1155metaG_FD_109644 | JGI IMG/M metagenome (GOLD analysis project Ga0163108, IMG submission 109644) | Marine microbial communities from the Central Pacific Ocean - Fk160115 155m metaG | ecosystem: Environmental > Aquatic > Marine > Oceanic > Photic zone | place: The Central Pacific Ocean...
AAAGAAACTGGTACTCAAGAACGTTCTAATATTTCATCAAGAGGTACAGAAGAGAGACTAGGTTATGCTTCAAAAGGTGCTCAAGATAGATTAGGTATTCAGGAATCAGGTACACAACAACGTGCAGGTATTACTACGACTGGTGAACAGGAACGTCAGAATATATCTTCTAGAGGTGCAGAAGAGAGACTAGGTTATGCTTCAAAAGGTGCTCAAGATAGATTAGGTATTCAGGAAACTGGTAGTCAGCAAAGGTTAGGATATGAATCACAAGGTGCTCAAGAACGTTTTAATATTTCATCAAGAGGTACAGAAGAGAGACTAGGTTATGCTTCAAAAGGTGCTCAAGATAGATTAGGTATTCAGGAAACTGGTGCACAACAACGTGCAGCTATTACTACGACTGGTGAACAGGAACGTCAGAATATTTCATCAAGAGGTACAGAAGAGAGATTAGGTTATGCTTCAAAAGGTGCTCAAGAACGCTTAAATATCGGTGCTCGTGGAAAAGATACAAGGGAGACTATGGGTTATGAGAACAGGCTAAAAGCACAAGACCGTGCTAACCAATCACGGTATAGTAGGCGAGGAGCGAGATCATTCTGATGGCCACTAAAGTAGCAAATAGTAAAGTATACTTAACCTTTGTGGATAGATGGCTGGATACATTACCTGCTGCTGATTCAGAAGACTTCCGTGAATTTGCTGAAGTCACACCTTCAATCATTGAGATTTGGGTCTATGCAGGTATTCTTAAATATGATGGAACCTTTAATGATCTAGCACGATGGGTAAAGCTTAAATATAAGAAGTTAAACCGTCGTGAAATTCTAAATAGTGAAATAGCTGCCTTACATAGTGACATTCAAGATCTACGTATGGCTATTAATAGTGGAGAGATCAAGGGTGATAATGGTGCAGCACGTTTAGCAGCATTAGAAAAGGAACTTAGATCACATATAGAGACAAGCGAACGGATGAATAGAACTACAGACAAACGCGGTCTGGTACTAGCCGGTGCTGATCGAGTGATGCGTGAACTGACTGCCATATTCAAAGATGACCCACAGTTCGCGGAACCTATTGAAAATTCAATTAACGCTATATGGGCAAAAGTCTACAGTGAACTAAGTAGCACATAAATCGATGCTTGTACCTTTACCAGAATTACCAGAGATACCAGCAGGAAGTGCAGACTCTATTCGTTTACAAAGTGCACTAACACAGAGGTTGCCTACAATCAATGAAGTAGTAAGGTACAGTAATTCAAAGTTGCTAGAAGCAGAACAATTAGCAGATGAAATGCGTGTAGCTTTTGCAATCTCAAGAGGCCTCAATAATAGGAGTGAGAAAATTTCTAAAGCAAAAAACAGGGCTCAACAGCGAATTGCTCAGAGGAAGACCAAATTAAGGAGATCTAAATGAGGAAAGCATTTGATAAAGTAAAAGATACATATATAAATAATGAGATTGCTAGTGACATAATGGAGACATTACTAGTAACCTCAGTACTAGCAGGTATGCAGGGAATACAAGGATTGTCGCTAGAGGAAATAGCACTAGCTGCTGCGCTTGGCTCAGGTTCAGGTTTTGCTGGCCGACCACTAGGTGGGAAGGTTGGGAAAGCAATAGGAAGAGTAGTGGATAAGCGTTATAAAGATACAGGGAAGAATATAAGGAAAAATTATGAACAGTACAGGAATTTCTCTAAAAACCTATCAATAAGACCAGACGCAATGCTAGACGCTCGGTGGAATATTAATACATCAGGGTTAGGGCCAGCTGAAGGAGTATTTAACAACTTAGGCAAAATGTATGGTGATAATATACTTCAAGCTGCCGTAACTTTAGGTATAGCTCCTTCCGTTATAGAAGGCATCGATGGAGAAAGACCGTTAGACTGAATATAAATAAGTACGACTAAATGGCAGGCTCAAGTGTAGCTTTAGCATATAAAAGATCAGCTCTAATGACGGCAACGAAAGTAACCGTCAAACCTCCATCCGAGCAAGTATTAAAAGCAAGGGATGATTTTAAAGCGTTCTGTACATACTTAGGTAAACCACCAGCAAAACATATGTTGGAGTGGCATAGAGAGCTATGTACCGGAAAGGATAGTGAATGTTTAATTGGCATTAGTGGTCCCAATACATCAATTCTGGCACCACGAGGATCTGCGAAAAGTACCGTACTTGGTTTATATGCAGCTTGGATGATTGGTAGACATACAGCTGCTAAGAAGATGCTGCGTATTCTATACATCGCTTATATGGTGGATATCAGCCGTGCAAAGTCCGCGACAATCAAAGGTATATTAACGAGTAATAAATACCGGGAGATTTTCCCGATGGTACGTTTATCAAAGATTAGACGATCAGATGAATATTGGAGTATCGATTATGACTTTGCAGGAATTGAAACAGCAGGTGAAGAAGCTTTCACCATTGCATGTGGTGGTCTCAAAGGTGCAATCACGTCAAAACGGTCGCAGCTGGTGCTTATCGATGACCCTATTAAATCCGCTGCGTCAATCAATAATCCAGACATTCGTCGTGAAATGGAACAAACATGGTCTAACGTTATTGCGCCGACGATGTTTCAGGGGGCACGTGCTATTTGTTTGGGCACGCGGTTCCACTTCGATGATATCCACGCCACGGTATTTGTCCCAAAAAACAACTGGAAACAGATAGTCCAAAAAGCAGTAATTACAGACGCTGATGGTAGGCAAAAATCCTATTGGCCTGAATTCTGGTCTATGAAATACTTGAATGAACGGAAGAGTGAAGACAGGGTTGCATTCGCTTACCAGTATCTAAATACAGCAGTCCGATCTACTGAAGTCGGTATCTCCCCAGAATTAATAGTCAAAAGTGAAGTACCTGATGAATACGATTGCATTGGAGTAGGGATTGACTTGAGTGCTGGTTTAAGTGAAAAGAATGATTGGACTGTCATGACACTTGGTGGAATCAAAGAAGGGAAGATCTACATGATTGATCAAAGGCGTAATCGAGCAATGGGTAATATCGAGAAGATGGACACGCTATGTGAGATGCTTGCTGATTGGAACATATTGGCAGAAAATGATGAAGGTCAATACTTCCCAACCATGTCACCATGCGTTATATTGCCAGAAGCTGTAGCCTACCAAACATCATTTGAAGGTGATTTTAAACGAATTATGTTTGAAGACCGAGCACTCTATAACCTAACTTGTTCTCCCGTTAAAGGTTTTAAAGGAGATAAGTTAGCAAGGCTTAGGGGCGTGCTTGGTTTATACGAAAACCGTAGAGTGGTATGGAACAAGTGGCGTAAATGGGACGTATTAGAGGAGGAGTTACTTAACTTCGGTCACTCAAGTCATGATGACGCTGTTGATTCAATGGTATTAACTATGGGAGGATTGTTAAGAAGAGGTTCATTACAAGTAGACTACAATAGTGATAGGTATTTAAGTTGAATAGAGAATGTCTAATCAGTATAGTAATTATCATGGTCAGAGTGTTGCTGCAAAAGATATTGCATCATATAGTGATTACTTAGACAGATATGAGGATGCTGGCTCAGCTGCTAGTAACTGGATGCATGATGATAGTAACATTCATTTTGCAAACTATGTAAGAGATAATGATGAAGTATGGCAGAAGTGGAAGGATTCAGGCAAAACAGATAAGAAAGATATGTGGGATTTCGGTCACCGAGATTGGAACACCGAAGGTGGGAAGATGAAAGATCGCCATCTAGCTAAGATCTTGACAAATCCTGGTGATCTAAATAAAACGGGGAGTGAGTGGGATGATATGGGAGTGGTCTCAGCATTTAAAAGTGCACGTTGGGGATATGATCAGGGTGCCCAAGATAAACTAACAGCAAGTTACGCTAAAGATCATTGGGGAAAAGCTGGATACAATGAAGGCCGTGAGATGAATTGGTATGATGCAGATGATAAAGATAATTCATTCGCAACAACTAAAGGCGTACCATTCTCAAAAGAATGGAACCCAGATGATGCAAAAATGACAAAAGCTTATGATGAGTGGAAAGGAAAGGCTGATGAAAATGTTCACTATGGAAAATATGTAGATACACATAAGGATTTATCTGATGCATGGACAACTCATGTAAAACCTCACGGAAATCAATCTAAATGGGATTGGGGTAAAGAGCACTATACGGCTCATGGACAAGGTGAAGGTAGAGGGGTCAGTTATATTCTTGATCGACCAGGAGATCTAGATGGTGATGGTAATGAATATAACGATATGGTGACTACAGCTGGCACGAATAACCCTAAGCATTTATTTGGGACGGATGCCACGAAAGGTAAGTGGTCTGAGTACTACTGGAAAAATAATCCACTTGCAACATATGCACCCGAATCAGCTATGAGTGCTCCAGATCGTGAACCGGTAAATGTGGCAGCTAAACCAACATCTACATCTACATCTACAAACACTTCAAATTCTATTTTTAATACTCCAAATATTCAAGGATTTGGTACGGATCCTTCTGTACCTGACGTGAGACCCTTCCCTAGGACAGCTGATTTTAGAGATTATAATTTTAATGGGACAGATGACCGAGATGAAAACTTAGCCTCCCTTCCAACTATGGATGACCGAGATAGAAATTTGGCCTCCTTTCCAAAGTCAGGTCAGTCAGATTCACCTAAGAAACCTGGTTGGAATGAACCACCAAGGGATCCAAAACCTACCCCTTCAGGATACGGCGCCAACCCGATAGGCAGCAGTGCTGATGACCCGTTAACTGGCGATACTTACATAGGTAGAGGGTGGGCTAACTACTGGCAACAAAGTATTCCAGACAAAGATCCAAATTGGTCTGAAAGATTCAATAACCAGTATGTGAAATTTGGAGATCAAAATCAGGTAATTAATAGGGAAAATTTAGTTAAACGTATCCAAGCTCGTACTCAGCACCACATGGATCAGTCTGATTATTTAGGTTACTTAAGTAGAGGACAGATGCGTGGAGAAAATAGGCCAGATTGGAATCAGCCTGGTCCAATCAGCTCAGATTATCAGCCAGATATTGATATAGACCCATTCCTAGAAGGTATATATAATATAGGAAAAGATTAAATAGCACTCAAAGGATATATTGACTAGACTATAAATATAGATAACGGAAAACATAATGGGTACGGCATCTGGACTAAGTAATGAGTTTTCGCAAATATTAACTGCGGCAAAAGAACGGCGAGGTGATCTATCAGTAGATTCAATGATTGTATCTTCGCATTTAGCGCAGATGCGAATGTTCGTCCTAAGGCGTGGTGTTGAATTCTATGCTGAGCAAGATTCGTTTGGCAATCGTAAGGAGTTCCTAGCAAAGGTCGTAGAAGAGAATATGTTGGAGATGAAGCTGGAAAGCATCGTCGATTACTTCCTGTGCGATGGACAGGGCTTGTTCTACTTCAGACCAAATGCTGATTCATACCAGTTACTATATTTCCCACAGGATAGTTACCGCGTTTATCGAACTCAGAATAATGAAATAGAAAGTGTGGTGCTTGTTTACAGCTTCAGCGTCAAAGAACCTAATGCAATGGATCAGTACCCCCAAACTTCAAGGGGAGGTAAGAAAAAGTACATTCGATTGAAAGTATTTAAAGATCGAATTGAGCAAACGATCTCTAATGAGAAGATTGAATTTGAGAATGAACAAGGCAATCCAATTATGACCATGCCTGGTTCAACTGAAGTACTCACTAACAGTTTGGGATTCATTCCAGCTGTGGAAGTCTTTAATCACATGGACTGCACAGGTGAAGATTCAGGTAATGGTGAATTTGATTGGTTAGCTAACCAGATTCTGTATCATGATGAACTAGTTCATAATATCCGTAAGAATCTTAAGTTCTTCGGGAACCCAACACTTGTTTCAAGTCGTCCGAAGCATGACATTATTGAATCTGGAGATGAAAGTTCTTTCAGACCAACGATTAGTTCACAAGCAGGGTTTGCAGCAATTGGCCGAGGCAGTACCAGAGTAAATGAGCCTTTCGGAGGTGCTTCAGCTCTTGATGGGCAAATTAAAGTCCCAAGAGTTATTGCTAATTTGGAGCCAACGGATAGGGTCAACTACCTAACGCCAGACAGTGTTTCAGGCGATCAAAATATGTACGTAAAGCAATATCGTTCTGAAATACGCCTTGCTCTAGGTGGTGTGGATGATATTGATATCGGGACTGCATCTACCGCATATGAAATTAAAACACTCTACGGAAGAGTAGCTGCTACAGCAGAGAAGAAAGCCCGTGCTTTATTTACGTATGGTCTATGCAAACTCTTTGGCATGATGGTTAATCATGAGGAAGAGATGTTCAAACGTTCGTTTGCTGCAGTAGTTGGGTTGAAAGAGCCACAGCATCCGTTACAGGAAGAGTATGACGGAGATGAGAAAGCTTATGAGAAGGATATGCAGAAATTCGTCAAACAATATGAGAAATTTATAAGACAAAGAACTGAAATGATTAATGCTACACTAGACACAGGAGACATTCCTCCAGGAGTAATTGGACTGATACCAGACGGCAGCACTAAAGTAGATTGGCGATGGGAAGGTCAAGTTTTTGAAGAAAGTACAGACGATATTTTAAATCAAAGTATTGTTGTTCGTAACCTTCAAGAACTAGGTGTTGATTCTATTGAAGCACTGAAATACTTGTTCCCTGGTAAAACCGATGAGGAAAGGGCAGCGATGTTAAGTGGCTATCCGTTCCGAATGGTCCAACAGACACAATCAGCATTAAATTCGTTTATCGGATTACTCGGTAGTCTTTATCAACTACCACACCCACAGACACCAGATTTACCTCTGGCATCTGACCCGAATCTTGATATCACAGGATTCTTATATAGATCACTTGAATTTTTACGTAAGGAGTTAAGTTACAGTGGAAGGTACAAACCAAGCAGTGATGACCCCGGCCCAAGCAAGCTCTCCGATGCCGACCGCGTCAGAGCCCAGCTTGGTCGCCCAATCCGTGACGAGCCCACCGTCTCCCTACCAGGCGTCGGCTCCGACCTACCAAACTCAAGCCCAAGCGCCCCAGGCGCCCCTGGCTTACCAAGCGGCAGCGGCCCCGCAGGCTTCGGCTCAAGCGGGCAATCCATGGCAGGAGGCGTTTCAGGCCCTAACCGCAAACTTGAATACAAGCAGCCCATCCCTAGCCCAGGCGTCACCCTCGGCTTATCAGACAACGCCAACTCCCCAGCTAGCTACACCGGCAGCGTGGGCTTCGGTACCGCAGGCACAAGCAGCCCAGTATTCGGCGCCCCAGACATCCAGTCACCAAGTTTCAACCCCGGCTTATACACAACAGGCCCCAATGCAGGGTCAGGCTCAAGGGGAAGTAAGGGACGCGTATCTAAGTCAGGTAAGCGATCAAAGTCTTGAAGTTCTCCAGCACTTCGGCGCTGAAGCTCCAGCACTTCTGAATCAGTATGCCTGTGCAGTTGAAGACGCTCTAGTTGAGCAAGTTCAGCGTGGACAGTCTCAGACCCAGCTTCTAAAAGCTGCTGGTGAAGAGCGCACTGCAATGAACATCATGTTGACTAATCCTGATGTTCTTGCTGATTACGTTAACGACTTCTACGGTCCAAAAGGTCCTTATCCGACCCCAACGAAAGCAGAAGTACGGGCTCTTCAGCAGCATCGATCCCGTGCTCAATTTGCGCAAGATATTGCACGCCAAGAGCAGAACTCACAAGTTCCCCCGAACTTCCAACGTCCCGAGATGAAGATGCCTACACCAGGTCGCAGCAGCAACCCTGCTAACGACTTCTGGGGCGGCTTCTCCCATCTGATGGACAACAACCCTGAGAATGCGTGGAAGTTCCTTTCACAAGCTCCCCAGGGCGCACTACAGACCAAGATGCTCGTCCAGGACACCTGATAAAAAAAGAAAGGGGATTGATATTATCAGTCCCCTACAATAGTAATAACTAGATCAAATTAAATCATGGCCCAACCATCACCATTTAGACCTGCAGAAATGGGACTGCGAACCTCAGAAGTTGCGTTGAATCAGCAAGGAATGTCAAGGACTTCATCACCAATGGGTCCCAATGCATTTGATGGTGGTGCAGCATCTAAACCATCTGTTAATGCACAGCCTTTTAACAATGCACGTCTGACACAACAGAACATACAGCAGAATATCCTTCCTGCATCTAATCAAGCACAAGTAAACGCCGTTCAAGGCGTAAGAGCTGCTACTGCACAGCAGTCTCAGGCTGCATTTGATGCACAAAAGATGGCACAGGATCGTATTGCTCAGATGCTCTATGCCAACGGTGAAGGTTCAGCAACTATGGCACTTGCTGCTATGAATGGTGTAGAGAAACAAGCATTTGAAAAGAACATTGCAACTTCACGTGTAATGGCTTTAGGACTATCACCAGACCTAGCTAGCGCTTAGACTTAAGTGTAAATACACTACAATTTAAGTAGTAGTAAAAAGTGCAATCGTGCGGAAAGCTGGTGAAGTAGCTAAGCAAGATCCAGATGTGCTTGAAACTATTTCAAAGCACCTGCATACAGATGGTGTGCCAAATAGTGCTGTTGACCAGAAGAGCACAGAGATACTCAATAAAGACGAGGAGTATGACAATTCTATAGAACACTTCTTCCGTGTAATTGATAATTACAAGTCGAAAGGATTTGATACAGAGGCTGCACAAGTAATGGCACTAGAAGTATTTGAAGGTAATAGAGAAGAGCCAAAAGAAAGCCTGAGATTTGCAAGAATTGCACCAGACTAGATAGACAAAATAACTATTAACTGCTATGATTAGTAAGCAAGGTAGAAGAATTATATGGCAAAACCCGTAGCATCAGGTGATTCCGTACGTGCTTATTTACGAGATATCGGACGAGTACCTTTACTAGAGCATGATGAAGAAATTTTACTTGGTCGAAAAGTTCAGCGACTAATGGAAATTGAAGAACAGAAGAAAGAGTTTGGACTAGATACTGAAGAATTAGCAAACTCACAAGACATTCCATATAAGCAGCTTAAGCGTGAGATTCGTGATGGTATGAAGGCTAAAGAGAAGATGGTGACTGCTAATCTGCGTTTAGTTGTATCAGTCGCTAAGAAATATACAAAGAGGAATATGGAACTTCTGGATATAGTCCAAGAAGGAACAATTGGTTTGGTACGAGGAGTTGAGAAGTTTGATCCTGGCCGTGGTTATAAGTTCAGTACTTATGCCTATTGGTGGATCCGTCAAGGAATCACTAGAGCCATCGCAGAAAAAAGCCGTGCAATACGGTTACCTATTCACGTAACAGAGAACTTAAATCGACTAAAGAAAGCACAAAGGGAGCTTTCACAGGTGCATGGTTATATGCCAAATGTGTTTCAGTTGTCAGAAAAGTTGGAACTAACAGTTGAAGAAATCAAAGATTTAATGTGCAAAGCACGGCAGCCTACATCTCTAGAAATTAAGATAGGGGAAAATAAAGATACAGCATTAATTGACCTGCTCGAAGACGAAGATCAACTTCCCGATAAACTTCTTGAGCTATCTTGCGTTAAAGAAGATATTAGAGAAATGATATCAGATCTTCCAGAAATGCAAGCCGCTGTAATTAGTATGCGTTATGGCATAGGTGAAGAGATCCTAGAGCCATTATCAATGACAGCTATTGGTCAAATTCTAAATATGAGTAGAGATCGAGTTAGAACATTAGAGAATAAAGCACTACGTTCACTAAGGGAGGGTAGTGAAAAGATAAGTGAGTATCTGTAGATTACAATAGTAGAAAGGATTGCAATACAGTAATGGATGTCTCTGAGCAGATACTTAATACTCATAAGGTATTCGGGGCAAGTGATAACACGAACCCTGCTTATAACTCTGTAAAGAAGCAACTAAATTACAGCAAAGGGAGTGTGCTTGACAGTGCACCAGAAGAGGTGTATACATCAATGCCTTTTACTGTCAACTACATAGATTCCGTAGGTTTGTTTGGGACTGAGAATGCTTTCGTAAAGATTAATTTAAAGATAGTTGATACTGGTAGAGATGATAATTCACTTGAAGAGCCTGGTTGGGGTGGGCTAATTATATGTTCAACTTGCTCAGACTCGGACCCATTCTATTTAGCAGCAGCTTTGAATATAAGTGGTGATCCATCAACTGTAAATGATTATGAGCCAGCAGGCACTAACAGAGACATAAATTTCCCATTCAATCCATTAGTCAGCATCGATTTAACAAACAATAAAACAAACAATATATACAATGACAGTTGGTTTGACGTAAGTTTATATACAAAGGAGAGGCAGCCCCATCCATACGACAAGATGTATGTGAATCCTCAGGATGACTATTTCTATATTGGATTCCATGCACGGAATACACGAAGACTTCCATACAACGTTAGCTGTACCGTAGGAAATGAATTATTGTCTGCGTCAGACCTTACTCAAGATAGTAGAAGGTATATAGCTAAAGTGATTCAGTGATCACTCCTCTTCTTCCTCTGCAGGAGTAGGTGTAACAGTTATCGACACAGTGCTTGATTGTGGCGAATCAGTAATCCCTTCATCCGTAGCATTTACAGTGCAAGTCAGTTTCGTAGTAGTAGAGCTACCGAAGGTGAAGGTTGCTGATGCCCCAGTCTTAGAGCCCTTAAAAGAACCAGTGTTACCTGAACCTTTAGACCATGAGTAAGTTAAGGAAGTTGCGTCACCTGAAGTAGAGGCGGTATAGGTCTTCTCATCTGTTTCATCTGCTGTAGTGTCACCAACAATTGAAACCGTGCCAATAGAAGCAGATGCAATAGAAGGAAGTTCAGCAACAATCCTCTTCAATACACGTCCACTTGAAATACTGGGGAACTGGTATTCGTGAAGTAGGGTTGTATTAACTGCATCCACTACTGCAACACGTTCAATACGTTGATGTGCAGGGAAGCTGAAGTTACCTTCGCCATCATGTCGAATATCAAGAGATACTCCTTCCTTCTCAATAGGAACGACAAGACGGACAGTATTACCATCAGATAGTTCAACCTTAAAGATTGCACATTTAATGTACTGAACGATGTTCTTACGATCCCACCACTGGGGAAATCGATGAGTTTGACCACCACCCTTTGGAATAATTAACGAAAGCTCAGTACCAGTATGTTTAGTAATACTGCGATCCGCTTTAAAGTAAAGACTATCAGCCATTAGATTTCACATACTCTTTCTTATATTTTAATTGATTTATAGCACGGTTGTCTTGGCGAGTAATGTATCGAAGATTAGAGGCTGCACAGTTAGTTTTATCTTCGTCGATATGATCAATAATGGAGCAACCTTTAGCAGCACCATACGGAGTTGGAGGCTGGCCCAGGAAAGCGAACGCTACAAGCTTATGGACACAAACATAAATAGGTTTTTTACGACCTATTCGTTGGGTCAAAGTAACCATAGGGTAACCAGCGCTATGCCATTTATATTTAAGTAGTCTGTCCTTGTTCCCTTTAGTACTTTTAATTTGCCCCTGATTATTAACATAGTATTCAATCGCACACTCAAATCCTGGCAGAGTATGAATTGGCACCCATTCTTGTGTATCAATAAATTGTTCCATATATTTTAGGCAAAACCAATCATACACTTAGTATAGTTTGTATTATTAGTTTATGTGGGCAAGTCGAAGCCCATTTGTAAATTATTCGTTTTGGAGTTGCCACAAATGTGGATTGACAACGATTTTCCAAAACTCCTTGGTGCTGAACTATATCGCCCACATCCTGCTTACATCATTGAGATGGCAGTAGAGCCTGTGGTCGTACATGATTTCAGTAAGCAACCCGGCCAAACGGTTCAGTTGGATCGTTACCGCTTCTGGGGAGCCCCTGGTACTAAGGAGTCCCGCGAACGTACTGCAGACCAAACTCTTGGCACTTCTTCAGCACGCAATATCGTAAAAGATAAAGTGTTGGTGACATTGCGTGAGTACACAGGTCCCGCAGATACTCGCGACACCGCACAGCCTTCTACATTTAAGGTTGCTCGTGAAACCCTGATCACAGCTCAGAGACTGCTGCTTGATACAGGTAACTTGAATGTCTTCCATCAAAGCATCGGTTCTTTGACCCTGCTTGATGACTATCGTCGTTGGCGCGACCGCGTCTTCGCAAATGAACTGCTAAAAGCTGAGGCCAATGGCCAAGCTAGTGCCTCTGTTGGTGGCTACTACCTACCTGGTGGTAAAGCTAAAGGTGGTACAGGCGGAACCCTAGGTGTTACTTATGCTTCTGGTGAATCCGGTAAGTTTGATGTTAAGACCGACCTTCTTGAAGTAGTTAAGGACATGCGTAAGCGCAATGTTCCTACCTTCGCTGATGGTTACTACCGCTGTATCGTCGATCCCACTGCCATGATGCACTTGCGTCAGAATAGTGATTTCCGCGAGATTGCACGTTATCCAGGCGCAGGGATGATCGATCCTATGCAGCCAAACTTGGCACCATCTGCAAACTTCTTCACAGGCATGGGTCCTGGCTACGGCCAAGCTGGCTTCGTGGCTGGACAGCCAGTGATGCCTACCGGATTTCTTTTTGAGGGAGTTCGCTGGTTCGAGTCAACAAACCTACCTGAAACATCCTACAACTTGATTGTTACTGATGAATCTGGTTCTGCTGCTGATTATAATGCAGCTCAGTTAATCTTCTTCGGTCCACAAGCCGTAGGCGTAGGTATTGGTGGAAACAATGCACAGATTCTCTTGAATAACAATGATGACTTCTCACGATTCATCATTATGATCTGGAGTCTGTTTGCCGGATTTGAAATCCTTAATAAGGACTTCATTTCGGTTGGTTACTCTTTCGTATATTAAGGAGGTAACTAATCATGTCCGTAATTTTCCCAGGTAACTATGTTGCCAATCTGAATGCATACCGCGATCAAGCTGTATATGCACTACCAGGCATTGAGTTTTATCAGATGCGTGGTGTAGCACTAGTTGAAGCCAACACAAGTGGTGGTTCAACTCTTGCATTGAAGATTCTCTCGCCTGATCAGCGTCCAGACGACAAGCCTCGTCTAGACAAGACGATGAAAATCCCTGCTGGTTCAGTTGTATATCGCACAGCTGTCCAAACAGTCAACTTGACTGGTGGTAATGCTAAGTACATCGTTGTAGATGGACTTACTACCTCAAGCGCAACGACTGAAGCAAAAGTCACTACCACCGCTGCTGGAGTTTTCCCAGCTGCTGGTGATACAACGACTTTCCTAGGTCTTGCCGGTAATAGTACTTCCGCTGAAGCCAGCGAAGCAACTATTACTGCAGTATCTGAAGCTGCTATCAGCATCGCAGATACTAAGGATCAAGCATATGTAATCGTTGAAGTCTGCTTCTTTAAAGATGCAGCTGCTCCTGATGCAGATGACGTTAACGTTCCTTATAAGATTGAAGCTGGTCAGGGCACCTGATCCAACCTTAATTCTTCAACTAAGGCACCCAACACTGGGTGCTTTTTTTGTGCTTATAATAGCAGTAGGTAAAGATATTTACGATGAGTAATCTATTTCAGGATCAGAAGACAGGGCAGCTTGTTGAGTTTATTAATAAGCATGATAAAGAATATGCAATGGTCAGGAATTCAGCTGGATCAATTAACTATGTAAATATAGATCAGCTTATTCCATATGATGCAGACAAAGGGAAACGTTTAAAGGTTGAGACAGCTCCTCAAATTGCACCACCACCAGAAGAGAAGCCTCCAGCAACAATAGTTCCTATTGAAGACTGCAGGTTGAATCTAAACGTTGCTAGTGCTGAGCAGATTCAGAAGCGTCTTCCAGGGGTTGGCTATGCAACTGCTAAAAAGATTGTTGAACTGCGCATGTCACTATCAGGTGAGCGGTTCGCCAATCTTAAGCAGCTTGAGAATATCCCGCGTGTTAATTGGGATCAATTGATTGAAGAAGATTTGATCTTTATTTCTTGATTGTTATCATAGTAGTAGCAATAATGTCATAAGCTAATGGTAACTGTAGAAGATATTCTTTTAGCCCGTGCAATGCAAGATCAGGCTAATCAGCCGTCATATGGTGATGCAGCCATTGCTGGTTCTGCATTAGGTGCATTAGGCGGACTAGCTGCAGGTCAACCTGTACACCAACTCGGCAACGCTGTTAATAGAGCCACTGGCCGTCAGGGACGATTATTGAAGCCAGGTTTTAGATTGGCGGGAGGTTTAACAGGGTTAGTACTTGGTGGTGCATTAGGACTAGGTACACGTGCATTAATGACTGAAACGTCAGATGCTGGCCGATTACTTGGCAAACTACAGGCAGGTACATTCACTGAAATGGATAAGTACCAGCTAGA
>Ga0163108_10002119_pt1 | contig 14373 bp, 12 predicted proteins | sample Fk1155metaG_FD_109644 | JGI IMG/M metagenome (GOLD analysis project Ga0163108, IMG submission 109644) | Marine microbial communities from the Central Pacific Ocean - Fk160115 155m metaG | ecosystem: Environmental > Aquatic > Marine > Oceanic > Photic zone | place: The Central Pacific Ocean...
CGCCTTTATCGTGCCCTCCCATAACCAGCCCTGACCATTTCATGCCAGGAATATTCTCGTAATACATTCGAACCCGGTATTTCCCCGGCTTCATCCTGCCTCCAAACAGGTGCCCCCAGGCTAGTTTTTTTTCTTCCCCCGGTGCCAGTTGAAAAACTTCCTGGGGCTCGAGCTTGTTGATGTTTCCGCATCGCCCACCCGGCCCCGAGGCCGTAGCTGCAGGATGCGATTCCCAGGAATCCACCGGCAGGAAAGACAAGGAAACCGTCGGAGTACGCCATCCCGATTCACTACCATCACCGGGGGCCACAAGCGTCACAGGATGCGCCCCCACGTTTCTGATGTGAAACTCAAATAACCCATAACCGTCCAATTTCATTTGAGCTGGCAGCCTGACTTTCAACTCACATTGGGAAAGGACTTTATTATCTCCTTGATTTGGAAGCACCATCGGACCACAACTGACCTTTTTTTGATTGCAACCACTACAGATAAAAAGTGATCCCAGGGCAAACAGGCTGAGCAGAAAAAGTGACTTCATGGATGATCTCCCAGGTAAACGGCTACTTGGATTCAGGTCGCTTATCAGTACGACGCCCCAAGTCCTTGCTGGGTTCCCAACTATGCAATTTTTTCCCGTGGTACCACACCGCTGCTCGATCATTGCCTATGACAGCAGCTGCTGCACGGGCTACCTGGCTCGCACCAGCGGCGCTGATTGATCCAGCGTCCGGGCCGGCCGCTGCTCCACACCCACCTGCGCATCGTTCCCTAGTCGGCGCACCGCATCGGCCACCAGTCGCTGCACCTGCTCGATCACCTCGGGATTTTCAGCCGTCACATCGATTTTCTCCTGGAGGTCCGTCTCGAGATTCACCAGCCTGGCGGGGCGGCCCTTGCCCGTCTGCTTCGCAGAAGTCCAGTTCGGATGAGTCTCCTTGAGAGGCAGATGGTACTTCCAGTTGCCCATCCGGACTGCCTGCAACTGGCGGCGGCGATAGTAGAAAAGAGCCTGGTAGGGAGATCTGGCCCCCTTGCTGGCAACGAGCAAATCTTGGATATCAAATCCATCGATCTTTTTCGTGGGTCTCTTCGCTCCGCTAAGAGCGCAAAACGTTGGCAGCATATCCATCGTCGTCGTGAGCGCATCGCACTGGCTGTCTGCCGGGATCCTGCCGAGCCAACGAGCAATCATGGGGACCCGCATGCCCCCTTCCATGGTACTTCCCTTGGCACCGGCCAGGGGTCGGTTCGAACCTCCGTTACGACCATTGGATCCATTGTCCGAGGTAAAGATTACCAGCGTGTTCTTCGCCAAACCGAGTCGGTCCAGGCAATCCAGGATCTGCCCGGTGGACCAATCAATTTCCTCGATGGTATCCCCGTAACGCCCATTCTTGCTCTTGCCGCGAAAATCGGGAGAAGCAAACAGGGGCAAATGAGGAAAGGTGTGGGGAAGGTAGATAAAGAACGGTTCCTCCTGGTGCTGCTCGATAAAAGCGATCGTCTTTTCCGTGTACCGCCGGGTCAACGTGGATTGATCGGCGGGAGATTCAATGACGGTTGTCTGCTCCACCAGCGGTAGGGGAGGATCCCCGCGGCCTCTGCTTTGCATGTCATTGGAATAGGGTATGCCGTAGTAATAGTCGAAACCGTGCTGACCCGGCAGATGCTCCGGTTGATCACCCAGGTGCCATTTGCCAATACAGGCGGTGGCATACCCTTTCGCCTGGAGTGCCTCAGGCAACGTTAACTCGTCCGGGTTGAGCCCGCGTCGGCTGCGGGGAATCAGAACCCAGTGTCCCGTGTAATCCTCGTGCATGCCTACTCGCCGCGGATAACAGCCCGTCATAAGGCTGGACCGGGAAGGAGTACAAACCGGGCTCGACGAATAAAAACTAGTAAACCGTCGCCCTTCCCGAGCCAGTTGATCGATACGTGGGGTCCGGTTCTTGGTCGATCCAAAGCAACCCAGATCTCCATACCCCAGGTCATCGCAGAAGATCAGGACAAAATTCGGGAGTTTTTCTGCCGACTGTAAGGGGGACCTTATCGCCAGGCCAACCAGGAGCAGGCAACCGATAAACAAGGCACGTTTCATGGTCTTCTCTTTCACGATCAATTCACAAGTAAATACCCAAGGGGTCTCGAGTATAGCAAGCTGGAAACGATTTTCACCGATACCTTCACCCGTTTTCGAGGTTACGAATAGCTGGGGAACTTCCTTCCCAGCGAACGATTCACTGTAAAAACCTTGCATACGAGCCCTACACGGGTCATAACAGACAGGTGGCGTCCCGCCCTTTTTCACTCTCTCAAGGACCTATCATGAAGAAGCAACTGACCCTCCTGCTGGTCGTCACCCTATTCATCACTGGTTGCGGATCGGATGAAACCGTCGAGGTCATCCAGCGAAAGCCACGCAAACCAGCACCGGCCAAGAAACAGGATGGCAAGGACACGAATGCCCCGGCAAAGGCTGTCCCGCCTACTTCTACCAGTGAATCAAAAACAGCAACTGACCCCGTCCAACCAGCACCAAAGAGCCAGGAAGATCCTGTCGAGAAAAAAACCGATCCAAAAAGTAACGAGGACGCCCCTGCCAAGGATAACGACCAGCCGGCAGAAACTCCGGACAAGGATGACGGCAGTGCAACCGGCAGCAATGCAGATTCCGATACAAAGCCCAAGCAAGACGAAGAGAAGACAAAAGACTCCAGCGCTACAACCACCGAGGACGCCGCCGAGGAAACTAACGCTCCCGGGGAAACCCTCGACCTGGGATACGGTGAAAGTACCGATCAAGACCTGGCCGATTTGAAGGAACGCCCGGACCTGGCTGTCCTCAAACTCAACAAGACCCAGGTCACGGATGCCGGACTGGAACATTTGAAGGGGCTGGTCAAGCTGGAGTGGCTGGATCTGGCGAACACCCAGGTCGGCGACGAGGGACTGGCGCACCTGAAAGACATGACCGCTCTGCGTGGCCTCGATCTCAGTTACACCCAGGTGACCGACGCAGGTCTGGCACATCTCCAGGGGTTGGCAAACCTCGAGGTACTTGACCTCCCACTCACGAAAATCACGGACGCAGGACTGGAGCAATTGAAAGGAATGACCAGCCTCGTGCTGATGGACATTCGCCTGACGCAGGTCACGGACGCCGGACTGGAACACCTGAAGGGACTGACCAATCTCAGGCACCTGAACCTGGCCGCTAACCGGATCACTGATGAAGGTTTGGCGCACCTGCAGGGACTCACCACCCTGGAACACCTGGCCCTGCCGGGTACCCAGGTCACCGACGCCGGGCTACCTCACGTGGCCAAGCTGACCAAGCTGCAGCAACTGAACCTGGATGGCACGAAGCTCAGCGATGCTGGCCTGGCACAACTGGCCGGGCTGACGAATCTACAATCACTCAGCCTCAAGCGGACCCAGGTGACCGATGACGCCGTGGCCAAGCTCCAGGGTACCCTGAAAACATGTCGTATCACGACCAACAGCACCCCGGTCGCCAAGGCTACTGAGAAACCGGCTGCCACGGAAGAAGCAACCGACGACACCGAGAAGGTTGCTACCGACAAGCCGGCCGAACCCCAGCAGCCGGAAGGCGAAGACAAGGAGGCGGCCACGAAACCGACCAGTCCTGCCAAACCCCTGTCACGGGCTGCCAAGTACGCCATGGGCGTACTGGAAAAAATTGATACCGACAAGAACGGCAGCCTTAACAAGGGAGAATGGTCCCAGAACAAGTTCATCAAGGACAGTTTCGATAAGGACGAGGACGGCAAAATCACGCTCGAGGAATTAACCAAGGGCTTTGGCGGCTAGTGAGTGCCATGAGGCACTAGCGCTGCTTGTCGACCACGGGAAGAAACTGCATCGCGTCGACGATGACATATTTCCCCTCGGTTCCGGTCGTCTGGATCGTGACCGAACCTGCCTTTCCCTTTTCAAAGCGAAAGGTTCCCAGGGATCGAAAGAGCTTTCGAATCGGAGCCGGCTCTCCCTCGTTCACCTTGACCAGGGTCTTCCCGTCCGCGTGACGGATCGTGATCTGAACGCCGTTGGCCCTGCGGATGTTGGAGTTATGAGACATCCGCACCTCGTAGCGCCCCGCCTTGGGCAAGTCCGGCACGAAGGTGGCTGACTTCGTTCCCTTGGCTTCCTTCATGTCATGGATATAACTCTTTCCCACGAAGGGGGGCGTGTGGACCGAGTGTTTCCACTGGCCAACCAGCCTGGCATCCACATCATCCACGACGATTCCAGGTAGTGCCCGGGGATCCGGTTCAATGAAGCGAATCATCTCCGGCTTGTCGACCTGATCAGGCCGCGGGAGCGGAGCCACGTCCGTTCCGGCAACCGGTGGTGCCAGCAAGAGTAACAACCATATCTCGGCAGGAACATAAGTCATCGCTAGAAGACCACCTTCGATCCCGGCTTGAGGGCATGGCTGGGCAGTGGATGCTGAGCATCAAAAACCCGCATCAATGCCGGCTTCTCCAGGACCGTCTTGCTCTCGTCAAAAACGTCCGTGGCCTTATCCAGGATACCCTTGGCATCCAGGCCCAGGTGCTTGACCATGAAGGGATACATGGCCTGACGTTTCGACAACTGGTAGCCATGGTCCTCGTCAGCAAAATGGGAGTTAGCCACGTGGGACTTGGTACCGAACAAGCCGTAGACATTACGAATGTAAGGATATTCCACCTCGGGCGTATTCTTGGTCCAGTCACCACCGACCGATACGAGCAACAACGGTCGGGGGGCAGCCAGTGCTGCGATCTCGGCATTGTTCGTTTCCAGCTTGGCCGTCTTGTGAATCGGCATCCCACTCTCACAATGACACCCGCCAAAGAAATGGGCCGAGACCATCACGACCGGTACCGCCACACGCACCCGTTGATCGAGCGCGGTCAGCAGGAATGTCTGCGTACCACCTCCCGAGCAACCTGTCACGCCGATACGTTTGGCATCGACGTCAGGCAGGGACTCCAGGAAATCAAGTGCCCGGATACTGCTCCAGGTCTGCAGTGTCAGAGCCTGGGGATGCTTGTGGTCCCAGCCCAGGTGCAGCGAATCACCGAAACCAACCATGTCATAGGAGAAGACCACGGCTCCCATACGAGCCAGGGTGGCACAGCGATATTGCTGGTCAGGTCGCAAACGTCCGCCCTCGGGGCCACGTGCATGACCGTGTGGACAAAGGATTGCAGGTCGTGCGCCCTTGCGCCCCAACGGTCGATAGAGGTTACCGTAAACCAGGTAACCAGGCCGGGCCTCGAAGGCAGCCGATTCCACCGTATAACCCGGGTAGCTTCGCTTCTTATGAATGACTGCCTTGAGCGCGGTCCGCTCGGGCAGCGGATCCAGCTTGGCCCCCACCAGGATCTGCTTGCGGATGCTGACTGCCCGTGCCTGCCACTGGGACAGGTTGCCATAGGTTGCGGCCATCCGGGCCAATTGCTTGACCGCGTCCCCTTCCGAGTGATAGTGCCCCTGGCAAAGAATCGGCTTGGAAGGCTCAGCAGCCGGCGTGATGGAGGCGTGCAAGGCAAGCAAGGCGGTAACACACGACAGCAGGCAACATTTCATGGTAGCGAACTCCGATCACGTTCCAGGGACTGTAATTCCGACACCGGAAATCTTAACCCAGCCCTATCGCTACCGCAAGAAAATCCATTCATGAAAACCACGGATCCTTGCTGCCCACTATGACAAACAGCCTGCGGGTGTGACTACACCCGCAGGCTGTTCTTTAATCGTCAGTCACCTATTTTTCCGTAAGCAGCGTTCAATTCGTTACAACCATCGATCTGACCGATGTTGTTTCCACGGTCACCCTAGGTCACCTTGATTTCTTCGAAGTTCAGCGACGGCTCAAGCGTCTCTGCTTCATTCAAAGCAATTTCTTCGCTCGGCAGCGGGTCGCCAGACGAATTACCATGAAATCCGTAGCTCGTGACGATCACGTCCTTCAGTTTGTAGGTGAGATACGGCTCCTGCTTGTTCTTGAGCGTCGAAACCGAGTTCAGTTCAGCATCAGAAAAGAACGTGCCGTTGGCACAGGATTCCTGGAGATTGTCCGCGGGCTTGTCAAGCTGCTGGGAAAGCACACTGTCGCTGAAAACCTTGTCCACGTTCGCATGGTGCGAGAAGAAAACCGGGTCGTTGGAAGAACGGGCACTGCACATCGTACCACCTACGATTTCCTGGCCGCGTAGCCACTCGGGATTGTGAGAAAAGGAACCTAGATCTGTCACCGGCTCACCTTCCTGGCCGCCAAGTTTCTCGACGAGTTGTCCAGGTCGATCATGCTGTCCGGTGAGGCAATGAACCGAATCATGCAAGCTCGCCTTTTTTTGCATGAGGTAGGTCCATTCGACCTCCGTGTAACTGGACGCGTCGTGGTCATCCTCGCCGGCAGCAGGAGTCGCTTCTTGATCGACAACCGATGTAACCTGGACGTTTTTCAACTCGTAGGCGTAATAGGTGATCCGTCCTGAATCGGTGTAGGAGTTGCTACTGGTGCCCGCATCGTCGGCTGTATTCCAGAGAATATGGCCGGTGGGTTCCCGGAAAGCACCATTGTTGTGCAGGCCGCGTGAGAAATAGCCTTGTCGACCGTTCGTTACTTTTTCGACCGCAATCTCGGCAGCAGGCTCAGGCCAGTGTTCTGAGCCAATCTGGCTCTCCTGGGGCATCTGGACCAATTCCGTAGCCACGGTCATCAATTTGCGATCTTCCAGGGATTCAATACGCAGGCTACGGCGATTGGGAGTAACTTGCGATGCTTGGTTTTTGGCGGAGCGTTTCATAACTGGTTTCCTCGTAATGAAAAGGGTGTTTGATGTGTAGGCGTTGTCGTGTCCTAAGAAGAGTTACGCAGGGCTTGTGGACGCGTACACCGTGAACGACAATTTTCCCTGTTTTTTTTATTTACCCGCGAATTACAGGGGAAAACTGGGTTAGCCCGCAATAAACCGTACCCTGATTCCGTGACGGTCTAGCCCCGCAAGTGGAGGAACGGGGATCAGCCGACCGGCAGAAACCTGCTATACTGATTCCTTCTTCAAGGCCACGGTTCGTGGCAAGGAATTCATTCAAAATCGTTTTTCCGAGGTAACGCTGTTATGGGTCCGTCAGTCAGTGTCCGATTGCGTGTCATGATGTTTCTGCAATATGCCATCTGGGGGGCATGGGCCGTCTCTCTCGGCGGATACATGAACAGTACCCTTCAATTCACGGGTCTTCAGATAGGATCGATTTATTCGACAACGGCTATTGCTGCGATCATTTCGCCGTTATTGATGGGATTTCTTGCGGACCGATTATTCTCCACGGAAAAACTGATCGGTACACTGCACCTGATTGGTGCTGGCCTGCTGGCAGCAGCAGCCTTCAGCCAGGAATTCACACCGCTGTACATCATCATGTTGATCTATGCAATGTGTTACATGCCCACGTTGGCTCTCACCAACTCCATCAGTTTCGCCAATATCGATGACCCGGAAAAGGACTTTCCCCCGATCCGCGTCTGGGGTACGTGGGGATGGATCATTGTTGGTTGGCTTGTCGGATTTGTCCTCGATGTTCCCCCGGGTCAATCCCACTACCCGGTTCTGTTGGCCGCACTCCTGTCAGCTCTACTGGGAGTTTTCAGCATCGTAGCCCTACCCCACACACCGCCCCAAAAGATTGACGAGACGCAAGAGAAAACGGGGGCAAGTGTCATTGAACTCCTGTCAGATTCATCATTCCTGATCTTCGCAATCTGTTCTTTCCTGATCTGTATTCCACTCTCTTTCTACTACGCTTACGCCAACGTGTTCCTGGCCCAAATCGATGCACCCTACCCGACTGCACTACAAACCATTGGGCAGCTCTCGGAAGTTGTTTTCATGGCAGCCATGCCTTTCTTTATCATGCGACTGGGAATCAAACGCATGTTGATCTGTGGCATGCTGGCCTGGACATTGCGATACCTGGCCTTCGGAAACCTCTCTCTGCCACTCGTAACTTTTGGCCTGATCTTGCACGGTATCTGCTACGACTTCTTTTTCGTTGCCAGTCAGATCTATGTAGACAATCGTGCCGATTCATCCCAACGTGCCCGTGCCCAGAGCTTTATCGCCTTTGTCACCATGGGACTGGGAATGTTCGTCGGTTCCTATGCCGGTGGCTGGACCGTCGATCAATATCCTCCGGGTCTCCAGGTCAAGGCATCGGTGGAAGTCGAAACGGGCAAGAAAGAAAAGCAAACACACACACTCCCCAACTGGGATATTGACGCGGATCCCGCTGACCAGACTGATACGAGGAAAGGTATTGCAAAGCTGTTTGATCTTAAGGCAGACAGTGTCATCACCGCTGCCATGATCGACCAGGATCTCGTCCTGGAAGATTCCAAGACCACTTACGCTAAGGCGGACCTCAAGATAGCCGTGGCGCAAGCCGATGCCAACGACGATGGAGAGGTTTCCAGGGCCGAATGGCGTGTCGCACAACGCAAGGACTGGTACTACATCTGGCTCTGGCCTGCCATTGGTGCTGCCGTCACCTGCCTGATCTTCATGGTCGGTTTTCGGGAAGAACAACCCGCTGACACGAATGCTTCTCCCGATCCAGCCGATAGCTCGGCCGGAAATGAGGCCGTTCCCGAGGAAGCAGCGGAAATGGAAAGCAGCGACGCCGATTCAGAACCACATGGGGAAAATTAAACCAGTTGCCCAGGTTTATTCTCGGAGATCGCGACTGCCAGCCTGGGCGTTCGCTTCGCGAATCACCTGGCCTGTCTCGTCGGTGAGCGTCAACCGGGCATTCGGCCGGGCAGGCACGGACGGCGTCGACTTTTCCGGACTAACAGCTACTTCAGGTCGACTGCTCGGTGCCTTGTTCAACCCAAGGGTGTTAATATCCTTGACTACCGGGGGCACGATCGCCGGTGGCAGCGGCCCGGTTTCAATGACAGGCTTCACGGGCTCATCAACGGGCTCCACGGGTACCGGCACTGGCGTCACGACCACTTCCTGTCCGGTCCTCGCCAACGCCACCAGATCAGCAACGGTGGAGGCCATCTGGTCCAGGGGCTCACTCGATGCCGTCTCATCACAAGGGGAAAGATGCAACTCGCCCAATTCTTTGGCCAACAGCAATAAGGCCACCTCCGCTTCCGGAACCCGCAGCGACACCTGGTGACCGCCTTCTCCACTATCCTCGCCAATTGGTTCAGCGAGACTTTCTAATCGAACTGAACGCAAGACGATGCGTGATTCCTGGTCTTCCTTGCCAGACGGGCGCACACACGTCAGCTGGACCTGAGTCCCTTCCTGGATCGAATCAAGCAACGCTGCGTCAACCGTCGCCGCTAACTGCACCAGGCGTCCCACCGGGCGTGCAACGGACTCACTCTTGGCGACCGGCCGCTGGAGATGCGAACCGACAATCGGTTCATCGGCCTGCAGCCGACGGGTTGCCACAGACGATTCCAGGTCCTGGAAGTGTCGCAAGCAATCATCGGAAATACGATTACAGGGGCAGCGCAGCACCTTGACATTCTCGGAGCTAAACGGCTCACCAATATCGATATCAGCGGCAGCAACCAGGATTGTTTCCTGGGCAATTTTCACCGGTTTCTCGGGAGGCCCCTCGAAAACCCGACTGATACCAATCGAAGTCGCCAAACCTGAAAAAAGAGCGACGAGACTGAGCAATGTGGACTTTCCGCGCATGACACCACCTGAAAGCAAATAGGGAACCCGATAGCGTTAGTGTCGGAACAATCGATAGATCCGGTTCAACTAGTACGCCATGGCACGCAAAACCGGCAAAGTTTACTTATCTTGCCAGCCAGGATTGGTGGATCCAGAGAGAGAATCGGCCATCGGCCAGAGTGGCCGATGGCCAAAAAGTGCGGGTGAGAGGAGTCGAACCTCCACGGGATTATCTCCCACAGGAACCTGAATCCTGCGCGTCTGCCAGTTCCGCCACACCCGCATTAAACTGGTAACCCACGCTTTATATGCCATTTAGGCCTGCTGCTTCAAGGGGGTGTGAACCGCTCAGCCGCTGAGATGGTCCGTTAATAGCGTGGCTTTTCAGAATCCACCGTCTGTGACCAGGCATCAATTCCACCCGCCATGCTGAGCACATCCTGGAATCCCTGCTGACGCAACCAATGGGTCACCTGCAGGCTCCGACCACCCAGGTGACAGTAAACCACCACGGACGTGTCCCGGTAATCATCTAGCTCACCGAGACGAGCCTGTAACTCGCTCATCGGCAACAACATCGATTTTTCAATATGAACCAGATCGTATTCAGCCTGTTCCCGGCAGTCCAACAGCAGGAACGATTCCTCGGAATCAAGACGGGCTTTCACTTGCTGTGTATCGATTTCCAGTTTAGGTTGGTCAGAATCAGCTTGCATTACTACCTTTCAACTCGTTTCGGAAACAATAGGACCTATCCTGTTCCCGTACTGTCACGCAGGCCAGGACAAAACTGAAACTAGCATGTCCACATGGGGGTGTCTATCGCCGCCGGGCCCTGGTCTTAACGGGATCGGAGACCGACTGGCTTTTCCCGCCCGAGGCTTCCCGGTATGACCGATATTTCACCTGACAAATCACGAGAATTCGCCACGCTGGTGGTGGAACGGTTGCGACAGGCAGGCTACCAAACCTACTGGGCCGGGGGCTGTGTACGTGACGAGATCCTGGGCATTACGCCACAGGATTACGATGTGGCCACCAGTGCGGTACCCGACCAGATCGAGGAAGTCTTTAGCGACCGAAAAACCTTGGCCATCGGAGCCAGTTTCGGTGTCATTACGGTCCTCGGACCGCGCGCCGCAGGACAGATCGAGGTGGCTACGTTTCGCCAGGATGCCACCTACAGCGACGGTCGACACCCGGATCGTGTCTCCTTTACGACGGCAGAAGAAGATGCCAGCCGTCGCGACTTTACCATCAACGGCATGTTTTTCGATCCCCTTGAAAACGAGGTGATCGATTTCGTTGATGGGCAAGCTGATCTCGAACGCAAGTTGATTCGTGCCATTGGTGACCCACAACGACGTTTTGCGGAAGACAAACTGCGTATTTTACGCGCGGTACGTTTTGCCGCCACCTTTGGATTTCAGATTGAAGCCGGCACACGCGCCGCAATCGACCAGCATGCCCAGGAATTAAAGGTGGTTAGTGCTGAACGCATCACGGCAGAAATGCAGCGTATGCTGACGCATCCAGGTCGCTCCACGGCAGTCCAGTTACTGCAGGAAACGGGGCTCCTGGCTATCGTTTTCCCAGAATCAGAAGCTACCCAGGAGGACTTCAGGGACCGCTTCCAGGTCGCCCTGGCTGGCCTGCAGCACCTCGACACCCAAGACTTCGCCTCCGCCCTGGCGCTCCTCTGGAGCCAACTGGTCCCCACTGCGGACCGCAACCTCACCGAGTCCGTCATGCGACGGATGAAACTGAGCAACGAGGCCATCAAGTCCATTACCTGGATGCTGGATCACGAATCCCAGGTGGTCGAGGCCGAGTCGATCGCCTGGCCAGACCTGCAACGGATTCTCATCGATCCTCGGATCGAGCACCTGCTTGCCCTGGCAGCTGCCCGACAGCAGGCCCGGCAGCTACCGGTGACGGGTATCGAGACCTGTCGACAGAAACAGTTACTGGCCCCGGAAAAACTCAATCCACCACCGTTACTAAGCGGAAACGATCTCCAGGAAATGGGGCTGCCGGCAGGTCCGTTATTTCGCGAGATCCTGGAAAAAGTTCGGAATGCCCAGTTAATGGAACAACTGCAAGATAAGCAACAAGCACTCGAATGGGTTCAATCCCGCTGGCCCGGCTAATCCTGACCAGACTGCCATGGACAAACCGGCAGGCGCATTCTAGGATTTGACCAACCTCTAATGCGACGTTCTTCGTCATCATCTTCCGGGAGACATTCTGAAATGGAATACCTTGATTTGGCAATGCGTTGGCTACACGTCATACCAGCAATCGCCCTCGTGGGCGGTACGATTTTCATGCGGGTTGCCGTCGTTCCCGCCTGTAATCAATTGGATGAATCCCTACGAGCCTCGGTCCAGGAAAGTGTACGACGCGGCTGGTCGCGGCTGCTGATGCCGTCCATCCTGTTCCTGCTGATCAGCGGCTTCGTGAACACGGCGAACATCTCCATGAACTACCAGTTTCCCGGTAACTACTACATGCCGCTGCTGGGCGTTAAGCTTTTCCTGGCGATCGCAATCTTCTACATTGCCAGCCTGCTGGCCGGTCGCAGTGAAGGCGCGGTCAAGTTCCGGGAACGCCAGGAATTCTGGCTCAACGTGAACATCCTGCTGGCCGTGTTACTCGTATGCATCGCCGGAGCCATGCGTTTGGCCGATCGAGAGCCCAAGGACAAAGATCCCGCACCAGCAAAGTCCGATGCGGTCAGTATCCAAGAATTGGAGGAAGCCGGCTCCAACCATTTCAACTCGTAAAAGAGAGATCTAACTGCCTAGCGTCAGGCACAACAGGCGGCCCTTTCACATCGCTTCCAGGAACCATATCACGATGGACAAGAAAGCCAAGAAAAGACTGGATATCGTACGTAAGACGCTGCAAAAGCTAAGGTTGCAACTATCTGGCGCTCGCAAACAGGACGACGAACCGGGCGAGGTACAGCGCCTGGAAAATGGAATTGCCGAACTCGAGCAGGAAGCTGAGAAACTCAAGAGTTCCTAACCGCGTTCGCTGATCGGCACGACGGCTCGTTCTGTGCTCCCGGTGTAGACCTGTCGCGGGCGACAGATACGGAAGTTCTCCGAACCGTGCATTTCCATCCAGTGGGCGATCCAGCCTGGCAATCTTCCGATGGCAAACAGGACCGTGAACATTGGAATTGGAATACCCAACGCTCGATAGATCACCCCGGAATAGAAGTCAACATTGGGATAGAGCTTCCGTTCCACGAAATAGGGATCACTCAAGGCCACCTCGGCCAGTTCCTGCGCGACCTCAAACAGCGGATCATCGATGTTCATTTTCGCCAGCAGCTTGTCACAGTGGCCCTTGATCAGGGTAGCTCGCGGATCATGGTTCTTGTAAACGCGGTGTCCGAAGCCCATCAGTCGGAACCCGCTCTTCTTGTCCTTGGCCTTGCTCACGAATTTCTTGACATCGCCACCGTCCGCGATAATCTGTTCCAGCATGTTCACGCAGGCCTCGTTGGCACCACCATGAGATGGTCCCCAGAGGGCACCGATACCGGCTGAGATCGAGGCAAACAGATTCGCGTTCGCCGAACCAACCATACGTACCGTCGAGGTGCTGCAGTTTTGCTCATGGTCCGCGTGAACAATCAAGAGCAGGTTAAGCGCATCTACAAAATCTGGATCGATCTCGTACGGTTCACTCGGAACCGCAAACATCATCTGTAAAAAGTTCTCGACATAGGACAGATCGTTTTGTGGATATACAAATGGCTGGCCTATCGACTTCTTGTAGCTGTATGCCGCGATCGTGGGCAACTTGGCTATCAAGCGATGCACAGAAACTTCCACGTGCTTGGGATCATGCGGATCCAGCGAGTCCTGGTAGAACGTCGACATTCCGCTGACGACCGAGGAGAGGATGGCCATCGGGTGAGCATCCCGGGGAAAACCATTGTAAAAAGTTCGCATATCCTCGTGTAACATCGTGTGCCTGCGAATCGACGTGCGGAAAGCATCGATCTGCTCTGTCGTCGGCAACTCACCGTACATCAACAAGTAACAGGTCTCCACGAAATCGCAATTAGCAGCAATATCTTCGATCGGGTAGCCGCGGTAACGCAAAATACCGGCTTCCCCGTCCAGATACGTGATACCGCTCGGTACCGAACCGGTATTCACATAACCTTCGTCTAGCGTAATTAACCCGGTTTCAGCACGTAGCTTAGCGATACTGAGGGCCCGTTCATTCTCGGTCCCAACGATCACAGGAAGATCAATTTCCTGATCCTCAACGATTAGTTTTGCTGCATCAGACATGTTTGCTTTCCTTGGCGTTATCGGGCTCATCCTGGTGTCGTTATGACGATTAACTACATGCGCGAATCTCACTATGAAAGACGCAGTTTAACCATCCAATGCCGACTCGACAATCAACCTCAAACGTAAAATTAAACCGCAGCTAACTTCATTCCCTGTCAGATCAAGTCGAAAGGCCTTCCTCGAGGCTCACCATGTCTCCATAAGACATGGTGAGCAAATCATTTGCACGAAGCGAAAAAGCCTCGGACAACCCCTGGAGCTTGGCTTTCGCTGCCTTTCGACTGTGCGTATCGGTAATGATTGCTTCAAATTCAAGGAAGTTCCCCAGAGAAACC
>Ga0163108_10002120_pt1 | contig 14372 bp, 14 predicted proteins | sample Fk1155metaG_FD_109644 | JGI IMG/M metagenome (GOLD analysis project Ga0163108, IMG submission 109644) | Marine microbial communities from the Central Pacific Ocean - Fk160115 155m metaG | ecosystem: Environmental > Aquatic > Marine > Oceanic > Photic zone | place: The Central Pacific Ocean...
GGATTTTTCTCTCTGTTAGAGAAAAGCCCTAACTCTTTGAGCGCCAGTGGAGCCAATGGTCGGATTTGAACCGACGACCTGATCATTACGAATGACCTGCTCTACCCCTGAGCTACATTGGCTAATTAACTTAATACAAGCGACTTACAAACAAGCTGCCCTTTAAAGGCTCGGAGACTGCCCAATAGATGCCTCAAAAACCACCTTCCGGCACAGAATCACCTGTCGGTGCGGCGATTTACTCCTGTTGGACGCTCGCCGCAAGTCTCTAACGCTCGTTGAAGGGAGAAGTTTGGGCGCAGTCACACACCCACACCATGCCCACTGACGCAACCTACCGGTTGCGGTCGAACTCGACCCGGTAGAATTCGGCGTTGCCCTGCGGCTCGATACATATCGTAACCTGCCCGTCCTCCACTGTGACCTCGATCAAACCAACGTCGAGGTTGAACCAGGACTGCAGGTCCGCTGATCGGGCGAACCCGAGGCTGAGGTTCATCTTCCCGCTCACGGGGTCCCGTGCGATCAACGGCTGACCGATGGCCAGGCCCTGCAGCTGGTCCGGGTCGGAAACCACGTCCGCCAGGGGAACAAGGCCCAGTTCCGCCACGGCGGCCACCGCGAGATATTCCGCCGCCTCTTCCGGAATGAAATTCGCCCGCATCGCAGTCTCGGGATGCGCACACCCAAGAAGTTTACAGCCGAGCTGCCACTCCGGAAGCGAAGGGCCGCATAAGATCTTGCCCACCGCTCAGCCGATGCTAGATATTGAGCCAGATCCTCTCACTCTGAGTGGGCCACAAACTGGAAGCAGGTCACCCCGATCAGCTAGCAGTAGCAGTTCTTGTGACGGCTTGCCAAAGCAATACTTACCTTTAGCATTACCGCTTAATGGCTGGCTGGTTGGCCAATTTATGGGGTGAGGAAGCCGAATCTGAGGCTGAAAAGAGTTCGGTTCGACCGGAAGCTCCTGCGATTATCCTTACCTTAACACCGGGTAGGTCGGGCACCCATTACCTTGCTTCGCTGTTCTCAATTCTGCCAAACGTCTATTCAGTTCACGAGCCACCCCCCCGGCTATCCTCTCGTGAGTTTGCCCAGGGCGAATTAAACGCAGAAGAAGCGGCGGTATTAATAAATGAAAAGGCAGATTCCATCCTTACAACTTTCAATAATTCAATCGCATCAACTTATGTGGAAACTTCGCATGCACTCCTCTCCCATACATCGCTTCCCTCACCGCTGATCGAGAGGTTGCTGGAGAATTTGGAGGGGCAATCAGTTGGTGTCATCATTTTGAGGAGAGACCTCGCCGAGGTCATGCTGTCCAGATCCCATTTGGGGCACATGACGTGTTACTCCCAATCCCATGAGATTCGATATCGCGGTGTGGGATGGATTTACACGCCTGAATCCCAAAACGCACATATCCCCTCCATCAAACCTGACAATCATCTAACACAATTGGAGTTGCTGGCTGGCTACGTCCTGAATGTGGAGGCTGTTGCAGAAAACTTTGAACAAAACTACAAAGCTCACCCCCGTCTGAGGATATACAAAATAGCCTTGGAAGAGCTCTCACGGAGCGTTGAGAAAACGGCAGCCATGCTGGATTATTTTAACCTGGTTTATAAGAAAGAAGACCTGATCAAAGTAATAAGCAGCGGCAAAACGAATGAACGAAAAGCGGACAAGGAATTTGCGTGTGTCAGGGATAAATGTGAAATCACCTTGGATGATTGTCGGGCGGCCCTTGAAGATTACCGGAAACGTTTGGAAAGCAGCCTGTAAGTGCAGGTTGCAGGGTTACCTGAACTTGAGGGAAATGGTGTGGAGAACAGTGAATTAGTCGGGCCAAGGCTTGGGAGGTCCGGGTTAAAAGCCTGCTTTGCCAGAACCATGGCGCAACTAGAACCAGCCCCCGGAACCTAACATTCCAACTGGCCCCAAAAGAGTGTCCCGATCAATGCAAACGCATCTGTCACCTGGCCTTTCCTCTGTTGTCCGTTCCGGCGACAGAGCTCAATACCCGGGATGCCGACGTCAGGAGCCGGGAGCCGAATGAAGGTAATGGTCACTGGAACCGCAGGTTTCATCGGAGCCGCAGTCACGGAACGCCTGCTCGAACGCGGTGACGAGGTCATCGGCGTGGATAACCTCAACGACCACTATGACGTCGAACTCAAGCGAGCCCGGTTGGCCCGGTTACTTCCCTATGAGGGCTACTCCGATCATCGAGTGAGTCTCGAGAACCAGTCGGGAATGGAGGCCGTCTTCCAGTCCGGCCAACCTGAGCGCGTGATTCATTTGGCCGCTCAGACGGGTGTCAGGTATTCGCTGGAAAATCCGGACGCCTACATAAACTCCAATCTCGTTGGATTCTCCAGACTTCTTGAGTGTTGCAGGCGGACCGAAGTAGACCATCTGGTCTATGCCTCGAGCAGTTCAGTTTACGGGGCGAACGCCAGCATGCCCTTCTCGGTCGCAGACAATGCGGATCATCCTGTGAGTCTCTATGCTGCAACCAAGAAGGCCAACGAGTTAATGGCGCACTCTTATAGTCATCTCTACGGACTCCCTGCCACCGGCCTGCGTTTTTTCACGGCCTATGGTCCGTGGGGACGCCCAGATATGTCGCCATCCATCTTTGTTCAGCGAATTCTCGCTGGCGAACCCATTGACGTTTTCAACCATGGGAGGCATATGCGCGATTTCACATACATCGACGACATCGTCGATGGAGTTCTGCTGGTGTCTGATTGCCCGGCCGAGGCCAATCCAGATTGGGATGGGGAAAAGCCCGATCCGAGTTCGAGTTCTGCTCCCTATCGGTTGTACAATATTGGCAGCCAGCGTCCCGTCGAACTTTTGCGTTATATCGAGATCATGGAGGAATGTCTCGGTCGGAAGGCGACCATGAACATGCTTCCCCGTCAGCCCGGCGATGTGTTGGCCACATATGCGGATGTCAAAGCTTTGACCGAAGCCGTCGACTATCGGCCAAAGATCTCTCTTGAGGAAGGACTCTCCCGGTTTATTGAGTGGCACAAGGATTACTACGGCATCCCCGATTGACGGGCGAAGAGCGGATGAGTCGTCCGTGCATGAAAGTCCGCGGGCTTCCTCCTGTCGCTCGCACTGCACCGAAGGAATTGTTCCAGCCGATCGAACTCGGTATCACCCGTCATGAGTTCCTCGTAGCGGAGCAGAAGTGAGTCGCCCGCTACTGCATGCAGAGCCGCCTCACATTCCAACTGGCCCAAAAAGGGCACCCCGATCAGCACCTTCAGGTTCGGCCGAGTATTCTGACCTTACGGGCTGAGAAACCGGAGAAGGTGGGAGGCAGCCCCTTGCAAGTTCTCTTCCAACTTGACCTCGGGCCGCGCCAGTCGGCAAGATCCTCCCAATCGGGGCCGAACCTGCAAATCGTGCAGACGGTGAAAAGCTCCGAGCGATTCAATCGGAAAGATGATGAAAGGAATGACCCTGCTATTACTTCTGTGCATCGCCGCGAATGCCCTTTGTGCAGCGGAAGCTCCTCCGACCGTTCGAGTCGCCATGGATGATTTTCCCCCAATGAGCTCCGAAGTCGGAGGATTCGACCTGGATCTGATTGCAGCCGTGGCGGAACTGTATGATTGGGAGCTCCAGGTGATCTGGAAGGAAAACGTCCGAGAGTGTCTCGAGGCAGTCCGGAACGGAGAGGCTGAATTGGCCATTTCAGGCATCTCGATAACGGCGGATCGCGAAAAGTTGAACGATTTTTCCCACGCCTACTTCGATTCGGGAATCTATGCGATGGTGCTGGCAAAGGGTGGCGCATTCGACAAGAAAAGTTTGCTGGCGGCCTGGCCTACCTTGCGCAACGCCCTGCTCGCTCTTTTTGCCATTCTTCTGTTCTTCGGTCATCTCATATGGTTGATCGAAAGAAGGGGTGGGAGCCAAGGAGGGTTTTGCCCGGACTATCTCCGGGGAGTCGGCCAGGGAGTCTGGTGGACTCTGGTCACCTCCAGCACTGTGGGCTATGGAGATATCGTCCCGAGGAGGGGTCGTGGTCGTGCCTTGGCGGGTGTGATCATCATTGTCGGCATCACCTGGTTCGGTCTTTTTATCTCGGCGATGACCAACACGTTTTCGACTCTGACCAGCGAGTCCCGGATCGTGGAACTTGGCGACTTGACGGGAAAGAGGGTTGCCACCAAGGGTGGCTCCACTTCGGAGAAAAACCTCAACAACCTCGCCGGCGTTCAGGTCCTGACATTCGGCGAAATAGCCGAGGCCTACCAATCTCTCCTCGACGGAAAGGCCGATGCCGTCGTCTTCGACGCACCCGCCTTGCTGGAGCTCGCTCGCAAGGATAAGCGGGTTAGAGTTGCTGGTCAGTTCTTTGCCGAACAAAAGTATGGGATCGCTCTCCCGACTGCGAGCCCGCACCGGGAGGATATCAATCGAGCGCTTCTCAAGCTGAAGGAGAACCGAAAGTACGACGAGATTTACGCCAAGTGGTTTGAATGATCCGGTCAACGGTTCTCAAGATCTCCTTGCGGATTGCTCGATCAAATTTGCCGCTTGATGGACACCATTGGGGTAAGAGGGGTTATCGAGGGATTTCCGAATCTCCCCGAGACGGGCGATGATCTCCCTCGATCCCCGGACTCGTTCATGCTGGGCAAGACGGATGGCCTGACGGTCATAGCGGCGCGGGAGAGCGAAGGCAAAGAGGGGCGTGTCTGTCGATCTTGCCTCGTGGACTAGATTGTAGCCGCCTCCGCCGATCAGACCGTTCACTCCGGGCAACAAGCGGAGGAGAGGCCAGATGGTGAGTTGTCCCGATGCAGGGACCGGGGATGCCGTGCGAACGATCCAGGAATCGAGCCGGCCCGTCAGGGAGGATGCCAGTTCGTGAAAGAAACGTTCTTCGCGCTCGGAACTGGTGCTGCAAACCACCAGCACCGGGCGATCGTCGCCGGCCTCTACCCCGAGTGCTTCGCGGGCCCAGCAAGGAGTGAGCAGCTCCGTGGAGTCCCGTATTAGCCACGGGTCGGTTGATTGGGCGTGAGCTTCTCGTGCGAAGGGGGCGTCCTCTCCCGGAACCAGAATCAAGTCGAATCGATTCACGGCCTTGGCGAGTTGAAATTGCTCGACATAATCGGGATTGAGGTCGCGGTGCACAAGCACCGTTGGGACGGTCACGGAAAGAAGAAGGGCTGGCAGTTCGCCCGCCAGCCCGCGGGGAAAAGTGTCGACCACAAGGCGGTCGCAGTCACCCGTATGCAGCCAGTCCGACACGGCAGCAGAAGTTTCACTCGGCGACGCCGAAGAGGGGATCATGGTTGCGCAACCGCGGGGGCCCAGTTCCTCCCTCCACGGGAGGTGGGGTGCCAAGCGAGAATTGGCCAGGACATCGACGCGATGGCCGCGGGCGATTGCAGCTCTGCTCAGCGCAAGAGAGCGATGAAGGTGTCCCAGCCCTCCGCCGAGGGCATAGATCTTCCAACACTGCGAAGTGACCGGCACCCTGCCACCATTCGACAGCGGGAAACGACCTGGCAAGTTTTTTGATGGAGGGCGACATCTACAGGACTATGATCCGATTCCGAATGAACGTTCTGATGATCTGTGAACGATTCCCACCCGAGGTGGGCGGTCTGGCGCGCAGCGGAGGCCGAATTGCGTCGTCTCTGGGCAGGTTGGGATGCACCGTTCACGTTCTCGCCTGGAGTCGAAACCTTCCTCCTGGGCTGGTGGAATCGGAGGAGATCGAGGGAGTCGTCCTGCACCGCATGGGAAGGTATTCCAACTGGGACCTGACTCTGCAGCATTCCCTGAATGTTTTGAGCTGGTTGCATGAGCGGCACTCATTCGATGTGACCTGGGGTCATTACCTGCAGATAGCCGGTTTTCTGGCTGTCATGTTTGCTCGCTCAGAGAATCTGGAATCCATTGTGAGCGCGCGGGGAAATGATATCGATCAGTTGATGTTCCCGCCGGGGGACTTTGCTCGGTTGAAGTGGACGCTGGAGCAAGCGACGCTGGTCACCAGTGTTTCGTCGGAGTTGGCCGCGAAAATCCGTCTTCTTGTCGGGGACGATTTTCAAGTGGTGGTCCTTCCGAACGTGGTTGATCTCAAATTGTTCTCAGCTCGCAAGCCCGACATCACTTTACGAGAGAGCCTGGGAATCGATTCGCAAGAGGTGATCCTGGGATTTAGCGGTGAACTTCGCCACAAAAAGGGCCTTCCCTTTCTGCCCAGGGCTCTCGCCGAGGTAAGGCGGATCCGACCCGCCTGTCTCCTGGTGATCGGTGAGATCCGTGCGCGGGAACAGTCGACCCTCTCGGCCTTCGCGGCCGAGGACCCCGACACGGCGGGGCGGATTCTCAGCACCGGCCATCTCGAGCAACCGGCCGAGGTAGCCCGGCACCTGTGCCTCTGTGATCTGGTGCTTCAGCCCTCGGTGTGGGACGGGATGCCCAATTCCATTCTGGAAGCCATGGCCTGCGAGCGCTTGGTGCTGGCGAGCGACGCCGGAGGGATTCCCGAGGTGGTTCGGCATGAGGTCAATGGTGTATTGATTCCCAAGACCGAGCTCAATCGTCTTGGTGAAGCGATCATCGAAGTCCTGGCCCTTCCGGAGGATCAACGCCAATCGATGCAGCGCGCGGCCCGCCAGAGCATCGCCGACGACTTTTCGGAGGCAATCGAGGAGCGCGCCCTCCGCGAAATCCTTCAATTGTTGGACTCCAGCAGGTAGCGGTAGGATTCCAGGAGAGTCCTGGTAGCTCGTTGCCAGGTGAAGTCCCGTTCCGCGCGAGCCCGGGCGGCTCTGCTCAATCTGGGCCCCAGCCTTGAATCCTCACGCAGTCGCAGCAGCCCGTCCTTGATGGCCTTGGCCGAACCGGGCCGCACCAGCAACGCCTCCCGTTCGGGCTCAACCAGCGCGCTCACCACGGGGAGGTCACTTGCAATAAGGGGCGTACCCGCCGCCATGGCCTCAATTACTTTCAAGGGGCAACATCCCTGCTTGAGGTTGCGGTCGTTTGGCGGCAGCGGGGCAAGGACCGCATCGCAGGTGTGGAGCAACTCGAGGACCCCGCACTGGGTTAGTGGCCCCAGGAGCTTGACATGCGCCGCCATCTCGAATCGGTCAATGGTGCGATAGAGCGCTTTGCGTTCGTGAGGCCGGCACGGGCCAGCCAGAACCAGTTCAGCTGGATGGTCCCGGCGCAGCAAGTGAACCGCCTCGATAGCGAGATGAACCCCCTGCCAGCGAGTCATGGTTCCCGTATACAACACCCTGGGAGACCGATTCTCCAGCGGTTTGGGCTCCTGCCAGTGAAAGAGACTGGGGTCCACGCCGTTGGGTATCACCCGAATCTTGTCTCTGGAGATCCCTCTTGATCTGAGGTGGGAGGCATTGACTTCGCTCACGGTTATCACCAGGTCGGCAGCCTCAAGGCATACCTGTTCCTGATGGCGAAGCTTTCGGAGCAGGATATCATCCTCATCCACTTCGGGATAGTGGTACTTGAGTTCGATCGAGGGCAGGCCGTTGACCTCGTAGACGAACCAATCGCATAGATCGCGTTTTCTCTGAGCCAGGGGATAGCCCTCGAAGATCGAACGAACGTGAATGACAGACACGCGTCGTCTGTTCCACCAACGGGCGAGCTCGGCACGGAAGGCCATGGCACGAGTGATCACGTTTTCACCGATGGCTGGCAGGGCATGGTGCCGGACGCCCGGCAGGTCGGGAAGCCCGATTCCCTCCCGGCCGGGAAGGGTTACCAAATCGACATTTTGATAGGCCGCTCCCAATGCTTCAGCGAAGGCGGCGATATGAGTGGCGGCTCCCTTGGGAGACGGAAAGCTGTCGAAAGAGGTGTAAACGATGGACGGGGCAGGCATGGGTGACAGTTCTGGTGCGAATTCGTCCAGCAGGAACGATCTGTCTGACTGAGAGGAGCATCGTCAGTTTGCTCGAGGATGTTAGGAAAAAGCTTTGCACTAGCACGAATAAGTGCCTACATGCTAGTTAGCTGATGAGTGCGGTTTCGAAGTCTAGTTCCAAGAATCTTCACACGGACGGGATTTACCAGGCCAGGAAGACCGCCGAACAACTGAAAGAGGATTTGCAGCGGTTGGGCGCTCTGGACAAGAGCGCCGAGAAGGAAATCGCGAAGTGGCGCAATGTCAGACGGGGAGGATGCGCCGCAATGGTGATTGGGGGAGGTGCTATGCTTGTCTTCATATTGATGCCGGGTATTTTTGGATTTCTTCCCATCGTTTTTTTTGTGGTGGGTCTGACTGTCGGCATCGCTCTCAATGTGGGTGCCGCCATCAATTCCAAGGCCGTGGCGAAGCACGAGTTTCCGGACTATCGCTACCTGTCTGGCCTCGGATTAGTGAGTCTCCTGGAAGCGGATACGGCTGCCGACGCCCAGATGAACCTGCTGCTCAATTTGAAGGAAAAAACCAATCCCGAAACGACGCAAGGATGCCAGCAAAAGGCCACTTGGAAAAAGATGGTATCCCGGGAGCCCTTTCTCACCCTGGGAGGACGGTTTCAGGACGGAACCAAATTCGACTTTATCCTGGCCGAAGAAATCACCTGTTCCGGTGAGTATTTCCCCTACCGCGCCATCAGTGGCAAAACGAAAATCAAGCTTCGGGCCCGCAAACGAGTGCGCTGGACCGGGTCCCTTCGCCTTCGCTTCAAGGAGAAGCGTTATTCGCTCGATTCATCGCAGCAGGCGGAAATCGAATCTGGTATCCAGTTGCCCGAAGGTGCCCGGGCCAAGAAGGTTTTGGTGAAGGACGGCGAGTTGAAGCTCTCAGCGGTGACGCAGACCCAGAAAAACAAGCATAAGGCCAAGATGACTAAGGATATAGAGGGTGCTTGGAAGGCCATGCCGATTGACGAGGAGAATGCTAGCAACCTGCTGAGCCACTTTTCTGCCATGATGTTCTTGAGCCTTTATCAGGGATTGAACGCTTCGAGATCCAACAAGCAACCGTGATGAGGTCGAGTTCCCAATGCGCTGAGCGCTCAGGTTTTCTTTTCAAGCACCGCTGCGACCGGATGGGCCAGCGGGACTGTCCGCAATGCGGAAAGAGGATTTGTCAGTATCATGCCGTCTCCGTCGATACGGGCTTGGTTCAAGATGGCTCGGACTCTCTGCCGTCCGGCAACGGTTTGGTGTGCACCGGTTGTGCCAAGCGAATCCGGAAGAGCTCGCGCCGCAGTGAGCAGGGCTACTACTACGATAGCCATCCTTATTTCTATGGGGATAGGCATTACCATGGTTGGGGACACCACCACTCTGCAGGCGCGTACTCTGCAGGCGCGTACTCTGCAGGCGCGCACTCTGCAGACGCGTCGTCCGGTGGCGAACCAGCTTATGACGCGAACGATCTCACCGAAGCCGATGGTGAAGCCACCGAGATTCCGGGTGATGAGGGATTCGAGACGGACATGGAGGGAAGTTGAGTCATTTTACCGTAATCTCCTTTTACACCCCTGACTTCGCCCATTTTGCTGCCGACCTCCGGGCGGATTGTGAGCGATTTGGTTATCAGTTCGAGATCGCGGAGATTCCGGAAACCCACTCCTTGGTTGGCACCTGGGACCGCAAGGTGGAGCACATCAGTGGGGCGATCGAACGCCTGGGAACGGTCCTCTGGCTGGACGTGGAGTGTCGTTTGCGGGCGCCAATTCCAGAGGATTGGACCCCTCCGCTGACATCTACATTCCCCATGGGAAAGAGCCGACCGGTGAGCACCGGGGTGCTGCTGTTGAATCGCTCACACCTCCCCCTGGTCGAGGTATGGACCCGGCATGCGCGCAAGGAGACCGAATTGCCGGATGACTATGTCCTCGAGTTCCTGCTCAGTCAGTATGACCTTCCCTTCAACTTTGTGGAAACCGAGTTCTTCGACCGCCAAAAATCGGCACAGATTGTCCGCGGCCAGTGGGCGCCGGAGGGAGTGGTCATTCAACACTCAACCATCAATCGCTGGCCAGATCCGGTGCGTTATTCGCAGGCATTCAACGGAAAGAACGAGCAGACCTCTGATATCAGCCTGGAGAACCGGATAGCGAGGAAGAGAAAAACTCTGTTCTGGCGGAACTTTGGCGGAGACTTTGAGGAGATTGAAAGGATCATGGCCACCGATGCCGATGCGGAGCATGAATTGAATGAGTGGGTGTTTCATCCCGCTCGCCAGGAGTATGCTCCGGCCTATTACTGGAATTCCCACCCGGAGTTTTTTGGAGTGAAACCGCTCACTCGAGAAGCATTTTGCGAGCACACAGGGAGGGGCTTCCAGATCAATCCATTTCGCGAGAAGGCGATCCGACGGATGCGCCTGGCGAGAGAAGACAAGTCTGTTTATCCTCTGAAAAGGGAAACCGGGTTTCTTCGCTGGCTCAAGAGGCCGAGACTGAAATCATGAGAAAGACCTCTTCGAGGGAGAACACCTTTCGAGGACGTGGCGTTTCATGCAGCCTTTCACCTTTGCAGGCAGGCCTGAAGAGCTCATCAGCGATAAACCCTGACTCCCACCCCGCACCGTGCTCCCCCCACTGTTATGGTAGAAATTATACCCTTGCAAAAATTGCAGCTTGTTAGGGTAGGCGCGGGGACCGTATTGCTCACAATGCAGATATGATCAAACCGGTGCTCCTGCTCGCGCTCTTTCTTGTGCTGGCTACATGCCTCCTCTCTGGCCTGGTCTGGTTGGGAATGAAAACGTTCATGCCCGACACTGCCGAAGAGAATCATAAGATTACCGAAAATCTCGCAGGTGGCCAACCTGAGCTTGATCCGGAGCAAAAGGTTGTGCCGTCCGCTGCAGTTGATAGTGAGACATCTGAGAGGCCTTTGACAACCAACGCTGGGTCGCCAGATCTAGAGGGTGAACTTGATGGACTCGTCGTTGACAAGATCAAGTTCAAGAAACCGGGCGGAGAGACCGCCTTTTCGATCAAGTTGAAAGACGGCGGCCTGAAGCTCGTGGATCCAAACGAAAAGGAACTCGCCCGGGTGACCGTTACCGAGGGAGGCAAGTTCAAGCTCAAGGATTCCAGAGACGAGGTCCTCGGATATGTGACCGGAGAGTTTCCCAGGTTCAAGATCAAGGATGCCGCGCAGAAAGAAACCCTCTTCGAATTCCGGCGCCAAAACGATGGCGATTGGGAGCTGAGACGCGCGGAAGATGTGGAGATTTGCAGGATCGGTAAGCGGGACTATGGATGGAACATTGAGGATGGTTCGAAAAATGATCTGGCTCAAGTAAAGGTCGATGGTGAGCGCACTTCCATCCGCGACTCCGGGGGACAGGTGCGCTATTACACCAACGATTTCGTGCCATCATTGAGCGTGGTTCCCTTCGGCATGCCGGAATTGACTAGAGGACAAGCCGCCGCTTTGTCGGCCGCCCTGATGAAGGCGCGGAGATGAAGCTCGACTGCGCCGGGATAACAGGCAGCGGATCGCCCAGAGTTGCCGCATGAATCCCAAACTCAGGCCGACGGGAAAAGGAGCCGTTGTCTGCCGCCCCGGACTGACAACGGTCCACTCTGCGCCCATGCAGGCGGTCAATTACTGCTCGCCGCTCGCACGAGACGTGGTTCCATGAATGGAGGGACCTTGAAGCGCGGCTGAACGTGAGCCTTGTCCGAATACTCGTAATCTGAGGCGAGCACGATGCCCTTTTCTCCCAGGCCCGCGGCCGCGCGCTTTGAGGCCATGCTCTCCATCAGGCTGGCGAAAGTGTCGTGCGCGACCTTGCGGCGGACCGCCTCGGGCAGGACCCGGAGCAGATCGTCATAAGGGCGGAGGGTCGCCGAAATTCCGCTGACCTTGCCAACCACGTCCGACCCGATCATGAACCGATCCGGGTAGCGCTTGATCAATTCGACCCACGCGTCGAGGTCTTTCATGACGTAGTCTTGCAACACTACCCATGAGAGATCGATGTAAACCTGGTCCCCGTATTCTTTGAGGACTTCGTCAATCCAGAAAGGAAGATTATCGACCACGATTCGGCGACTGATCCCGGAGTGGCACCAGATGAACGTCGTCGACTGTTTGCAGTCGCCATTGCCCGCGCGGCAGTAGTCGATGAGCTGGATGAATTCATTAAGGTAATAGGGCCGCTTGACCTCGTCCCCGTTCCGCGAGATCGGAGCGATATTGTGGTGAATCGTTACCGGCAGGTGGTGCTCGCCCGCGAAGCGGGCCACTCGGGCGAGAGCCGGGTGATTGGCGTGCGGCCGTTCTCCCGTGGTGAGATTGGTCAGGTCGTCGTGGCGAGACATGACTTCGCCAATGCATTCCCACACCCCCGGAAACTCCTTGATGCGCTTGATGAGCAGGTCGACTGCACCGAGGTCCGTCGTGTCGAAGCCGCAGAGGGATGGATGGATCCGGTCTAGTTGAGCTAGCTTTACAGGATCATCGGCGTAGCGCAGCTTGTAATCCACAATGGCCGCGGCGACGGAGACATCGCTGTCGCGAGCCGGCTTGACCCGCGAAGGGCTGTCCAGGTAGTAGCGCGGCCGCTTGAACGGTTCGTTCGCCGACCACTTCTTGATAAAAGGCATTCCCATGACCAGAGCGTGCCTGACCTTCGCACGGCCCATGCTCTCGAGCAGGGCCTCAATTCTCCGCCCTCGTTCGCCAAACGGCAACGAGGCATAGCGCCCCGTCGCAGACTGAGTGCCGTATTTGCCACCCGGGAACTTGTGGTCAGCATTCTGAAATTCCCCGTTTTGCAGGAAGTCGAGTAAGTGGACGTGACAATCGGCATAGACTTCGACCGGCGGGTCGTTCTTGGGCGCCTTGTCGTCATCGGCATGGAGATGAACAACAATCAAGAGGGCGCCGGCGAGGACGAGTGGAATGGTCGATGCGGTTTTCATGGAAGAAGCGAGTCTGATCGGGACACTCTTTTGGGGCCAGTTGGAATGTTAGGTTCCGGGGACTGGTTCTAGCTGCTCCACGGTTCTGGCAAAGCCGTCGGGGCTTTGGAAGTCCAATTCGCTGTGCGGGTGTATCCGCGCTACGGCTACCGCCGAATCCGAACCCTGCTATTGCGTGAGGGTTGGAAGACTGGGCGGAAGTTCGTGCAGCGTATCCGGAGGCAGGAGGGCCTTGAGGTCAAGGGGTCGGGCCCGCGCCGCAGCCGGCGAGGACACTCGACGGCCCCGCCGACCCGTGCCACGAGACTCAATGAGTTGTAGTTTGCACGTCCCTTTACGAATGACCTGCTCTACCCCTGAGCTACATTGGCTTTTTACTGGCGTTCAGGAGGTTGGGTTGCTTTTGCCCGTCTCCAGCTTGCACGGGGAGAAGGGCCCGGCACTGGTGATCCCCCCCGGACGGCCGCGATTTACCCTCGGCCTGACCTCTTCGCAAGCCTGTATCGCCGGACTCCATCCTCCTTTGCCCTCTCTCCACCGCTGGATCCGCAGGCTTCCCATTACCCTCGATTCCCAGGTTTTCCTCCTCAACCAGTCAATTGCCCTCAATCTGCCAAGGTTCCGACTGATTACAAAAAGGGATCCGATCTGTAATGGCCTGCGGAGTTTAAACCCATTTTAATCTCAGTTCGTAGAGAGTGACAGTTTTTCGGCTTGGCTGTAACGCGGTCAATGTCAACGTTATGAAAATGCTCGAATGGTGGCTCAACTTGGAACCCGAAGGGATGCAGACCTTCGTGACGATCGGGATCGCATCCAGCGCGGTTCTTTTTCTCCAGATGATCTTCATCCTGATGGGCGGGGCTTTTGATATTCCCGATTTCGATCTTGATGCCGGGGAAGGGGGAGCCACCGGAATGTTCTCGATCCGGGGGATCGGAGCCTTCTTCACCGGATTCGGATGGACCGGAGCCGCCATGCTCGACGGGGGAAATTCCCTCCTGATGTCCGTCCTGGCCGCAACCCTCGTGGGGGTGGCGGTGCTGGTCGGCTTCGTAGGGCTGATGCGCTGGCTCTATAGCCTGCGCTCGGAGGGCACCAAGGACTACAACAACGCCATCAACCAGATCGGCAGTGTCTATGTCCCCATCCCCCCCCGACGCCAGGGCCTCGGTCAGATCGAAGTTCTCGTCCAGGGGCGCACGACGACCGTGAGGGCGCTCAGCGATAACGAAGAACGCATCGAGAACCGGACCGCCGTCAAGGTGATCGAACTGGTGGATGAGAGAACGCTCCTCGTGGAGACTCTGAGTCCATCCCCCGGGGAGGACACCCCGGAAGAGGCAACCGGTCCGGAACCCGAAGACGACGACCTCCCCTCCTGACAATCAAGAACAACAATCAAGAACAACAACCATGACCACAATCGACATCATCTCACCTCTCGCA
>Ga0163108_10002121_pt1 | contig 14368 bp, 12 predicted proteins | sample Fk1155metaG_FD_109644 | JGI IMG/M metagenome (GOLD analysis project Ga0163108, IMG submission 109644) | Marine microbial communities from the Central Pacific Ocean - Fk160115 155m metaG | ecosystem: Environmental > Aquatic > Marine > Oceanic > Photic zone | place: The Central Pacific Ocean...
CAGGGTGTGAGCGAGCAGGAAGCCCAGCACTCCACCGGTGACGCACAGTACGGTTGACTCGGCCAGGATCACACAGAGCACGGTTTGGCGGCGAGCCCCGAGTGCCCGCATGATCGCGATTTCCTTTTTTCGGTCGGCCATCGAGTTGTAGATGCTGACGAAGATGCCGATTCCCGAAACGGCGATGATCAGCGAGGTCAGAACCACGATCAGCGTGCGGATCGGGCCGACGAGATTCTGCATCAGACGGTCGATCTGGGTGAGCGGCTTGACCGCCTGGGCCTGGACCCCCTCGTTGAGCCGGCTCCGCAGTCGGCTTTCGGCCAGCACCTGTTCGCCCACCTCGTTGCCCTTCATGTTGACCAGGATCGCGGTGACCTCTTTTTGTGCCTCCGGCACCGGTCCGTGGCCGGAGGCCTCTTCGCGGGCAAACGCCTTTGCCGAGTCCTGGCTGATGTTGCCGAAGAACTTCCGTTCGCGTTCGAGAGCTTCCTCGAGGGGCTTTTCGTGCCCCGAGATCATGTAGAACCCCTCGATGTGGACGAAGACGGTGCGGTCGTTGGGCGTGCCGGTCGCGTCGAGTACTCCCGTGACGGTGAACTCCTCGTCGTGGACGTGCCCGTCGGAGCCGCCATGAACGAGCTTGAGTCTGCTGCCGACGTCCCAGCCGTTGCGGTCGGCGACGGTGGCACCGATGGCCGCATCGAACGGGTTGCGAATCAGGCCCTCGCCGGTGTGCTGCCCGTCGCGGCTGCGGGTGCGAATGCGGAATTTCCTGGTCGTGCCGTCGGCTTCGTACATATAGGGCAGCGTGAAATACTCGGGCGTGGTCCCCAGGATCGGGAAACCGCCTTGCTGGGTCACGTCACCCATTGTCAGCGGCACCGCGTCTCGGATTCTCGTGGACTTGTCTTCGATCAGTTCCCGGTAGAAGCGGTACGGTAGCGGCTCACCGGCAACACCAAGGCGATAAACGCTGGTGAGAACGAGTTCCAGCTCGCTGCCCTTGGGACCGATGATCAGGTCGTAGCCGGTGGCGGTCTGCTTGAACATCCGCTCGACCATGCCGTTGGCGACCAGGACGATCACCATCAGCATCACGCCCAGTGCCACCGACAGCGATGTCAGGCTGCTGGCCACCGCCCGTTGACGGACGCTCTTGATCGCGATGGCGAAGAGGTTCACGGGGCCTCCCCACTGGCGGGCCGGTTGAAACTGTCGAGCGGTTCGATGCGATCGAACTGGCCGGCGACGTCGGTCGAGTGTGTCACCAACAGCAGGGCGACGTTGTTCTCCGAACAGGTGTTGCGAAGCAGTTCGAGGATGTTCTGCTGGTTAGCGATATCGACATTGGCGGTTGGTTCATCGGCAAGCAGCAACGAGGGCTGGTTGGCCAGGGCCCGGGCGACGGCAACCCGCTGTTGCTCGCCGACGGAGAGTTGCCCGGGTCGATGGTCGAGGCGGTGAGCGAGGTCGACCCGCTTGAGCAGTTCGACGCCGCGGCTGCGGTCGGCACGGGTGCCGGAAAAACTCATCCCCAACAGGACGTTTTCCAACGCGGTGAAAGCCGAGAGCAGGTTGAAGGTCTGAAAGACAAACCCGATCCGTTCGGCACGGAACCGGTCACGAACCGGTTCCGGCATCGCGGTCAGATCGTTGTCGTCGACAGTCACCCGTCCCTCGTCGGGCAGGGTGATGCCGGCGATCACGTTCAGCAGAGTGGTCTTGCCGCCGCCGCTGGCACCGACCAGTACACTCTGCTCGCCTCGATCGAGAGCAAACCGCTCGATGGCCAGAACCGGCAGCGGACGGCCATCGGGCTCGCGATAGTTCTTCCGGATGTTCTCGAGCAAGAGCGACATGGTTGGCCGGTTCAGGTTGACGAGCTGGCGTTACGCTTGAGAGTAGTCAATCACCCATTATTACGCCAAATCGACATTTCAGCGTGGGTGAGATCAGTCGAGTTCGTCGACCTTCCAGTCGATCAGTTTCAGCTCGACGCTCTCACGACCCTTCCAGCGATTGATCATCGGCTCAAAGCAGATCGCCAGGGGCCGGGTTGTCGTCCGCAGCGGTTCGGCCCATTCTCCCCGTCCAAACGCGACCGCCCGCAACGGCCGGCCGTTGGTTTTCAGGGCCAACGACAGGTGCCGGTCGCCTTCCCCCATGGTCCGGGGATCGCCGGCCAGTTCCACGTCGCTGGCGGCAAACCGGGGTCGTGGATTGGCCTGGCCGAAGGGGCCGAGCGTGTCGAGGGCGGTGACGGCCTTGTGGGTCACGTCGGCAAGCCGGACCTCGGCATCGATCTTCAACTCACGGTCCTCTTCGGTCACGACGTGGTTTTCCGCAACGTACCCGGCAAATGCCTCGCGAAATGCTTCCACCTTCTCCGACCTGATCGTCAGGCCCGCGGCCGCGTGATGCCCACCGAAACCTTCCAGGTGCTCGGCACAGGCGGCGACTCCCGAGTAGAGGTCGAAGCCGGCAAACGATCGCCCCGATCCCTTGCCGGTGCCTTCCATCACCGAGAGCGCCAGCAGGATGACCGGTTTTCCGAATTCTTCGACCACGCGATTGGCAACGATCCCGATCACTCCCGGATGCCAGTCCTTGCTTGCCAGGACCAGCGCCGCGGCATCCTGCCATTCGCTGTGCTCGGCCACCTGCTTCTTGGCCTGCTTGAAGATCTGGGTTTCAAGGCTGCGGCGATCCTTGTTGAGCTTGTCGAGGTGGGTGGCCAGTTGACGGGCCTTCTGCGGATCCGAGGTGGTCAGCAACTCGACGGCCAGGCGGGCCTGTTGCAGTCGCCCGGCGGCGTTGATGCGGGGGCCGACACCAAAGGCGATGTCCTCGGCCTGTAGCGGACCCTCCGACCCGGACACCTCCAGCAGCGCCTTGAGGCCGACACTGGCACGTTCGTGCAGTCCTTGCAGGCCGTAACTGACCAGCACGCGGTTTTCTCCCAGCAGCGGCATCACGTCGGAGATCGTGCCGATCGCGGCCAGGCCGATTGCCGACAACAGGAATTCCCTCATCTGCGGCGACGCCCTGCGGCCGTCACCAAGTCGCTGGCAGACCGCCCAGGCCAGCTTGAAGGCGACCGCGGCTCCGCAGATGTCCCCGAAGGGATACTCGCTGCCGGGCAGGCGGGGATGCACCAGCACCGCGGCAGCGGGCAGTGTCTCACCAATGTTGTGATGATCGGTGATGATCAATTCCATCCCCAGTTCGCCGGCCAACGTCGCCTCGGCCACGCTGGCGATCCCGCAGTCGACGGTGATCACCAGCCGCGACGCGTCTTCCTCGGCCATTTGCCGAATGGCACGCGGGTTGAGTCCATAACCATCGTTGATGCGGTCGGGGATCCTGTAGTCGACGCTGCCGCCGGCCAGGTTCAGGCAGTGCCACAGCAGGCTGGTACCGGTCACCCCGTCGACATCGTAGTCGCCGTAGATCGTGATTCGCCGGCCGTCGGCAATTGCGGCGACAATCCGGTCGGCCGCGTCGTCGATGCCCGGGATCAGGGCCGGGTCATGCAGGTCCATCAACCGCGACCGCAGGAATTCACGAGCCGCTTCGATGTCGGTCACGCCGCGGGCGAGCAGGACCTGGGCGACCAGCCCGGGAACCTGGAGTTCTCGGGCCAGCCCCTTGACCGCGGGTTCGTCGTGGACTGCATAACGCCAGGTTCTGGCCATCACCAAGGCTCCTTCCTCACCGCGATTCGGCATCCAATCACAGGCCAGCGGGAGTGTCAAGCAGACGCGTCCCTTCCCCGCGCCCCGGCACTTCCGTACACTGAAACGTTCCTCTGCAGCGGCGCCGGGCCGTCTTGCCGGGGCCGTTTTTTTCCTGGATTGGCGTTTCGGATCGAGAGTCGAGAACCGGACCGATGCGACATGTGTTGTCCGCGCTGGTAGTGAATCAACCCGGTGTGCTTGCACAAATCTCGGGCATGCTCGCCTCACGCGCCTTCAATATCGACAGCCTCGCGGTGGGCGAGACCGAGAATCCGGAGTTTTCCCGGGTGACGTTCGTCGTCAACGGCGACGACCACGTTCTCGACCAGGTTCGCAAGCAACTGGAGAAGATTGTCACCGTCGTCAAGGTGCTTGATTTCTCCAACCGCAACTACGTCGAACGCGACTTGATGCTGGTCAAGGTCAGCACGGCCGAAGGGAAGCGGAGCGAGATTCGGGAACTGGCCGAGATCTTCCGCGGGAAGATCGTCGATGTCAGTCCCGGGCACCTGATGATCGAGATCTCCGGGCAGGAAAGAAAGCTCGAGTCATTCATCGACCTCGTCCGTCCCTTCGGCATACTCGAACTGGTTCGCACGGGCCGCGTCGCCCTGCTCCGCGCCGAACAGGACCCCGGCTCGTCCAACGACCCCGGCGTCGGCGAGACGACCGGTGATGAGACGGAATGACAAACAGATCATCTGCAGATTGACCTGGAACACGAGAGGTTTTTTCGCATGGTTGCCAAGATCTACTACGACGATGACGCGGACCTGTCATTACTGAAGGACAAGACGATTGCCATTCTCGGTTATGGCAGTCAGGGTCACGCCCAGGCTCAGAATCTCCGCGACAGCGGGTTGAACGTCGTCGTGGGGCAGCGGCCCGGCGGTGCCAATTACGACCTTGCCAAGGAGCACGGCTTCGAGCCGATGCCGGTCGACGAGGCGACACGGGCCGGAGACCTGGTCAACATCCTCTTGCCCGACGAGGTCCAGGGCGACGTCTTCCGCGAATCGATCTGCCCCAATCTCGAGGTTGGCAATGTGCTGCTGTGCTCGCACGGATTCAATATTCACTTCGGACAGGTCGTGCCGCCCGAGGGAGTGGACGCGGCGCTGGTGGCACCAAAGGGGCCCGGTCACCTGGTGCGGATCGAGTACGAGAAGGGGGGCGGTGTGCCGTCGCTGATCGCCCTGCTGCCGGGGGCCTCGGACGAGTCGCGGCAGTTGGCCCTGGCCTACGCCAAGGGGATCGGCGGCACCCGGGGAGGTGTCATCGAGACGACGTTTGCCGAGGAAACCGAGACCGATCTCTTCGGTGAACAGGCCGTGCTGTGCGGTGGTGTCAGCGCCCTGGTCAAGGCCGCGTTCGATACGCTGGTCGAGGCGGGTTACCAGCCCGAGATGGCGTATTTCGAGTGCATGCATGAATTGAAATTGATCGTCGATCTTTTCTACCAGGGTGGACTCAACTACATGCGCTACAGTGTCTCCAACACCGCCGAGTTCGGGGACTATACGCGAGGACCCAGGATCGTGACCGAGGAGACGCGCAAGGAAATGAAGCGAATCCTGCACGAGGTTCAGAGCGGCCAATTCGCCAAGGAGTGGATCCTGGAGAACAAGGCCAACACCCCGACGTTCCAGGCGATGCGGCGGCAGGATCATGACCATCCGCTCGAACAGGTCGGCAAGGAACTTCGACGGATGATGACCTGGATCGATTCCAAGGAAGTCTGAAGCAGGGGCGAAAACGGTCGGTTCCCGGCTTCCGACCGTGGCTCCGGGCAACGGTGCAGGCGATGACGGGGCTGGAGCAACATCGGCGGCATCCGCGGACGTACCGCGACAACCGGTTCGTCTACCCGGTTCTCTCGCGGCGCAGCCACGGTCTCTCGATCGGGATCAACCTCAACCCCGACAAGGTCTGCAACTTCGACTGCATCTATTGCCAGGTCGATCGGACCAGCCAGGCCGAGACCCGGTTCGTCGAGCTCGACATCGTTCTCGCCGAACTCGCTGGCCTGGTCACCCAGGTCAGCGACGAGTCGTTGTGGGACGACACGTCGTTTGCCGACATCCCCCCGGGCCTTCGCCGACTCAACGACATTGCCTTCTCCGGAGACGGAGAACCCACGACCTTCCGCAACTTCGACGAGATCGTCGAACAGGTGGCCGCGTTGAAGGCCCGGCACGGTCGTGACGAGGTCAAGCTGGTGTTGATCACCAATGCCAGCATGTTCCACCGCCCGGCTGTCGAACGGGGACTGGAACTGCTCGATGAGAACAACGGTGAGATCTGGGCGAAGCTCGAAGCGGGAACCGACCAGTACTACCAGTTGATCGAACGTACGGTGGTGCCCTTTGACCGGGTCCTGGAGAACATCGGCCGGGCGGCGCGGCGGCGACCATTGGTGATCCAGAGCCTGTTCATGCGGATCGATGGTCAACCGCCGTCGGAAATCGAGATCGACGCCTATTGCTCGCGGTTGACCGAGATCACCGGGTCGGGGGGCCGGCTGAAGCTGGTGCAGGTCTACACCGTCGCGCGGCCACCGGCCGAGGACCGGGTGACCCCACTCAGCGAGGACGAGCTGGAGCTGATTGCCGGGCGGGTCCGGACCCGTTGCGACCTGCCCACCGCCGTCTTTGGTGGCTAAGCGTTCTCGAGACCGGGGCAGGTTGGTCGGCGATCAGGATTCGGGGGACGTGTCGCGGCGCGATCGCCACTGGTCGAGCCGCTGTTTCAGTTCGGCTTCGAAACCGCGGTCGAGCGGCTCGTAGTAGGTTCGTTCGACGCCGAGGTAATCCTGGTCGACCCAGCCGTCTTCGCCCTGGTGGGCGTAGACGTAGCCCTGGCCGTGGCCGAGTTGCTTGGCGCCGGGGTAATGGGAATCCTGGAGGTGCCGTGGCACCGGCAGCACGGCGCGGGTGCGGACGTCGTTGAGCGCCGCATCGATGGCGACATAGGACGCGTTGGACTTTGGTGCCAGCGCCAGGTAGGCAACGGCCTGCGCGAGGATGATACGGCATTCGGGCATTCCCACCCGCTCGGTCGCCTGGGCAGCCGCATTGGCCAGCACCAGGGCGTGCGGGTCGGCGTTGCCGATGTCCTCGGAGGCGAGAATCACGATCCGGCGGGCCAGGAAGCGGGGGTCCTCGCCCGCTTCCAGCATCCGCGCCAGCCAGTACATGGCCGCGTCGGGATCGCTGCCCCGCATGCTCTTGATCAATGCACTGGCAGCGTCATAGTGCATGTCGTCGTCGTAACGGACTGCCTTCTTCTGGATGGACTCCTCGGCGACCTGCAGTTCGAGCACGGGAGCATCGCCGGTTGCGGCGATCGAGAGCGCCCCGATCTCCAGGGCGTTGAGCGCCCGCCGGGCATCGCCATCGGAGACCTCTGCCAGGAAATCCAGCGACTCGTCGGTCGCCGTGACTCCGTGTCGTCCCAGTCCCCGTTCGACGTCCTGCAGGGCTCGCATCATCAGCTGACGGATCTCGTCGGTTCCCAGTGGCTGGAACTCGAAAACCTGGCTGCGGCTGACCAGGGGTGAGACGAGCGAGAAGAACGGGTTGGCGGTGGTCGCTCCGATCAGGCAGACCACGCCGCTTTCGACATCTGGCAGCAGAACGTCCTGCTGGGTGCGGTTGAAATGGTGCAGTTCATCAACAAACAGCAGTGTTTGTCGACCACCGGTGGCCAGTCGATCCCGAGCCGACTCGAGTGCGTCTCGCAACTCCTTGACCCCCGCAGCCGCCGCGTTGATTCGCTCGAAAACGCACTCCGTCTGGCCGGCGATCAGTTCTGCCAGGGACGTCTTTCCGGTTCCCGGGGGACCGTAGAAGATGGCCGAGCTGAGGCGATCGGCTTCCAGGATTCGACGCAACAGCTTGCCGGACCCGAGAAAGTGCTGTTGTCCAGCGAATTCTTCGAGCGTTCGAGGCCTCATCCGGTCCGCCAGCGGCCGGGCGCGGTCGAGGTTGGCCGACTCGGCGCGATCAAAAAGACCGGTCATTGGTCGCAACGTGATGCGGGAAGTGGGAGTTCCGGCGTGATTAAAGAAAAAAAGGCCTCTACCAATCAGAAGTCCGGGCTGGGTTTTGTTTGGACCCGCAGTTTCAAAGTGGGAACCACTCGTTCGGGTTGTGTGAGCCGAGCCGTGAGGCTCGGATGTACACGCGGCCGTCCGATGACGGTTCCCAGGGTCACACTTGTAGGGTCAACAAAATCGTTCCCGGCCATGGCAAAGGCCTGCCGGGTCCCGAGGGACCCGACACCCTGATCGTATACCTCCATCAGGAGCCGGGCAAGTGTGAGTTTTCGGGATCGAGTGATCGTGATCTGTGGAGGTCAGATCCGGGCACTCGACTGCGTGTCGAGCAGTTTCAGGTGACGTTCAATCGACAACGCCACGGTTCTCTGGCTGCCTCCATCCGCGGCGTGTGCCGTTGCCGGCAGAAACCGACGACCGTTTTCCAAGGGCAGCCTCAGTTCAAATCGTCCGTCGCGTCCAGCCCGCACCGTCGTCCCATCCAGTTCGAAGACCGTCTCCGGTTCGGTCTCCCCGTGAACAAGCAGATCGGTTCGGATGTCCAGTGGAAGCGACGGCAGGTCCTGGTCGTTGATTCCGCTGAGGGCCAGTGAGGTGGCCGCCGATGACGTGTCACTGCTCGAAGAGGCGTGTTCGTCAGCCGCGGCCCCATCGGTGCGACGGGTCGAGACCGGGTCAGAGTGTGACAGGGCGAAAAACTCGCCGACCGGGGTCGCAAATCCCAGCAGGACACGGTACGCCTTGCCCGGGTGGTCGATCTCGATGCAGCACTCACCGGTACCCAGGTCGATCGCCAGATCGCGAATTCTCGATTCGGCCATCGGGCCCTCGGTTTCCTCGGCGATCCGGAACAGTCGCAGCACCGGGCGGGCACGGTGCCACTCGGTCCCCAGTGCCGATTCGGCGCGAACCAGCATCCGTGGTGAGATGTTCCAGCGGACTGAGATCCATCGAGAGCTGACAGGTCGGGCCAGGACCGCGTCCCTGCGTTCACCGGCCATGCCGGTCACTCCGGGATGCCGTTTTCGGGCCGGCTTGCGGCGGGTCCGCTTCCGCCGGGGCTGAGGATCCTGTTGTGCGTCCCGCTGCAGCGCGTCGATCAACTCGGACTTCCGCATCGGGTGCCAGCCGGGAATTCGTTGCTCGCGGGCAAGTTGCGCCAGTTCCTTGCGGGTCTTTCCCTGCAGGGACTCCCGGAGATCGTTCGCTTGGCCATTGTGGCTGGTCGCCATCGAACCGCCTCCACGCGTCTGGAATCAGGCAAGGAAAACGAACACCATCATCGTGCGGCCATCCTTGCCCGCTGAGAACGCCGGGGGGGCGAACTGCGACCGTCGGTGCAACCAGGCACGAACGGCCCACATGATTCCCTCTTCCAAGGGAGAACCGAATGTCTGTCGTGGTGAGTCGCAGCAGAAATTAGTCTCGAACGAGACCCTCGAATGAGGCAAGCGTTTCTACCATGATCGAATCATCGGCTTCAACCGAACCGGTCAATCGACGAGGGGCGATGGATGCTGGTGAGAGCAGTGGGCCGGATCCCAGAATCCCCAGAAACGGTATTCTCTCTGCTTTGACATCGCTGGAGGGGATCAATAGACTGTCTGCGAACTGACGGATTCCGGCGTGGTTTCCGCGAGTTTTTTGGGGTCAATGTGGTGGAGTCATCTACCGACGACCGTCCCCCGATGGCGGCAGCGATGCGGTGGGTTTCTACCGTGACGACGGTGTCCTTGGAGATGGCGATCCCTGCTGGAGTGGGAGTGTGGCTCGACAAACGGTTGGGCACAGTTCCGTGGCTGACAGTCGCCGGTGCCGTACTGGGGTTGGTCACGGGGATGAGTCACCTGTTGAAAGTTGCCGGTTCTCCACCGAAACGAAACGAGTCTTCAACTGAACCTGAAGCCGATTCCGAGTCCGACATCTGATGCATCCGCTTCGACAATCCGCATTGCTCGTCGCTTCCCTGGTCGGACTCTGGCTGGTGCTTGCCCTGCCCGCCCGCTGGGTGGGTGGACTTGCGGGAATCGAAGGCCTGACCTGGGCGATTGGTCTGTGCCTGTTGCCTGGCCTGATGGTGCTGGTGGTGGCCGGGCTGGTGCCAAACCTGGCGACCGGACCTCAGGCAATCCTGCTCTCCACCAGCGTGAGGATGCTGATGGTCCTGGCTGGTGTGTTGGTGATCAGGGCGGCTCGTCCGGAACTGGGGTTCCGGGAGTTTTTTGCCTGGTTGATCATCAGCTACCTGGCCGCTTTGGCGATTGAATCCTATTTCCTGGTTCGGCAACGGCAGATGGTCGTTGCGAATCCGACTGCTGGACAGAACTGATGGCTGCCGGACATTCCGATACTTTTCACCACGTCCGGGATTTCCCGCACTTCGAACTTCCCTTCGGGATGAAGTTGGAGTTGCCCAACCTCTTCGGTCTGCAGTTGACCAAGTTCATGGTCCTGCAACTGGTGGTCTGCGTGATCAGCTTCCTGGTCTTCCGCGGGCTGTCCCGTCGTGTGGCGGGGGGGCGTCCGGTAACCGGTCGCTGGTGGAATTTCTGGGAAGCCCTGGCGTTGTTCATCCGCGACGAGGTGGTGCGACCGACAATCGGCGACGGTCACCACGGCCACGATGACGAGGGCCACGAGGAAACCTCGGCCGGCGGCGGCCACCCGGCCGACGAGTACCTGCCGTTCATCTGGTCGTGCTTCTTCTATGTCCTGCTGTGCAATCTGCTGGGAGCGGTTCCCTGGCTGGGATCGGCAACCGGCGAGATCAACGTGACGGGAGTCCTGGCGGTGACGGCCTTCGGGGCGACCTTGTTTTACGGTTCACGGGAACTGGGCGTCGGTGGCTTCTGGCTGGCGCAGGCACCGCACATCGACGTGGCTGGACCGCTCAAACTGGTCCTGCTGCCGATGATCTGGGTGATCGAGGTGATTGGCCTGTTCATCAAGCACGGTGTGTTGTGCGTTCGACTTTTTGCCAACATCATGGCCGGTCACACGGTGATCGCAGTCATCCTTGGTTTCATCGCCGCCACTTCAGGCAGCGCCTGGTACCTGTATTACCCGGTGCTGGGGGCGAGCATCGGTGGCCAGATCGCCATCGGCATGCTGGAGTTGTTCGTGGCCTTCCTGCAGGCCTACATTTTCGCTTTTCTCGCGACGCTGTTCATCTCAATGGCGATCCATCCTCACTAGGAGCATGACGACGGCGACCAGGAGAAACCGGACGTGTCGGCGACGGTTGTGTCTTACCGAGTCGATTGATTCAATGTGTGGTCCACTCGCAGTGAGTGCGACGGGAAATTTCCAGGCAAGAAGAGAAACGTGTTCGGGGACTGTGAGAAACACGACGGTTGTTTCGACGGTGCCAACGACCAAGGAGAAAGAGACGTGATTCAGAGCATGAAAACTGTCGGGATGGCGTTGGCCATCGTGCTGATGACGGGAATGCCGGTACTGGCACAGGATGGGGGCGGCAGCCTGAACCTCGCCAGTGTCGGAGCCGGGGTCGTGATCATCGGTGCCGGACTGGGCATCGGCCGGATCGGGGCGTCGGCCGTCGAGAGCATGGCGCGTCAACCCGAGGTGGCTGGCAACGTGCAGACGGCGATGATCATTTCTGCCGCACTGATCGAAGGTGCTGCATTCTTCGCGTTGATCATCTGCATCATGTCAGTTGGCTAGCAACGGACGTTGGTTTCCTTTGAGTCAATCGGCGGTGGGCTCGTGGGAACGACAGCGGGTTCTGCCGACGACTTGCAGTAAGGGCATGCAGATGCGCAAGACCTTGATATGTGGCCTGTGCCTGGTCGCGATCGCGGGCTGGTGGCCGGCGTCGACCGCGACGGCGATCGCCGCCGATCACGGGGCCACCGCCGGACAAGACGATGGTGATTCGCACGCGACCGGCGTGCCGTTGGACTTCAAGGGCGACCTGGCCCTCTGGTCGCTGGTCGTGTTCCTGACTTTTGTCTTCATCCTCAAGAAGGTTGCCTGGAAACCGCTGGCCGAGGGACTTGATGCCCGGGAACAGCGGATCCGTTCCGACATCGAGGCGGCTGAAACGGCCAGGGTCAAGGCCGAGGAGATGCTGGCCGAGCACGCGGCGAAACTCGAGGGTGTCCAGGAGGAAGTCCGCGAGATCATTGCCGAGGCGCGACGGGATGCCGAGCACACGAAGAACGAGATCATGGCCGTGGCACAGGGTGAGGCCGAGGCGACCCGTGAACGGGCGGTCGCCGACGTGGAACGTGCCCGGGACCAGGCCCTCAAGGAACTCTTCGATCAGGTGGCCGGCCAGGTGGCCGCCGCGACCGAGCACGTGCTCGGACGGTCGCTGGAACCCGGCGATCAGCAACGCCTGATCGACGAGGCCCTGGCACAGGTGACAGGCGAATTGGATTGATCTCGGAACAGAAAGAGAACGAGCGGACCAGGCATGGCTGAGGGTGAACGACCGGTGAAGCGGGTGCACAGCGTGATGGAGGATCCCTCCGCGCGGGCGGTGGCTCGCGTCTACGCCACCGCGTTGCTGGATGCATCGGCCGGGGTCGGCGTGGCCTCGACGCTCGAGGAACTTGGCTCGTTCCTGTCCGATGTCCTTGATGCCCATCCCGGATTCGCCGACCTGCTGGGTTCGGTGGCCGTTGGTCGTGACCAGAAACTGGCAATGATCGATCGAGTGGTCGGCCCGGTGGGGACGCCGCTGTTCACCAGTTTCCTGAAGACGTTGGCTCGCCACGATCGCCTGGAACTTCTGCCGTTGATCCTCGATGAGGCCCACCGGATCGATGACCGTCGCAGTGGGCGGAAGCGGGTTGAGGTGACCACCGCCACACCACTGGATCCGACGGTACTGGAATCGATCAGGCAACGCATCGATGCCGCTTTTACCTTTTCCCCGATACTCGATCCTCGCATCGATCCGTCGCTAATTGGCGGGATGGTGATCCAGGTCGAGAACACCGTGTATGACAGTTCGTTACGGACCCGCATGAAGCAATTGCGGGACCGTTTGCGCGAGAGGAGTCTCCATGAAATTCAAAGCGGACGAGATCGCTTCAGTCATCCAGAAGGAGATTGAAGACTTCCAGGGGACGATGGAAACCGCCGAGACCGGGCGCGTGCTCGAGGTCGGTGACGGCATCGCCCGCTGCTACGGACTCTCCGGCGCAATGGCCGGTGAGATGGTCGAGTTTTCCAACGGCGTCCGGGGCATGGTCTTCAACCTCGAGGAAAACTCCGTCGGGATCATTATCCTCGGAGACTTCCTGGAGATTGCCGAGGGCGACGAGGTCAGGACGACCGGCGAACTGCTCAGCGTCCCCGTCGGTGACGAGGTGATTGGCCGGGTCGTTGACCCGCTGGGAAATCCCCTGGATGGCAAGGGACCGGTGATGGCGACCGAGCGGCGGCCGCTGGAGACCCCCGCGCCGGGGATCGCCGGCCGGCAGCCGGTCAAGGAACCGTTGCAGACCGGGATCAAGCCGATCGATTCGATGACCCCCATCGGTCGCGGCCAGCGGGAACTGATCATCGGTGACCGCAAGACCGGCAAGACGGCCATCGCCATAGACGCCATCATCAACCAGAAGGGTGGCGACGTCATCTGCATCTACGTCGGCTGCGGTCAGCGCAACAGCAACGTGGCCGGCGTGGTCGACGTGCTGACCGAGCACGGGGCGATGGATTACACGGTTGTGATCACCGCCTCCAGTGCCGATCCCGCTCCGCTGCAGTACATCGCACCCTATGCCGGTGCGGCGCTGGCCGAGCACTTCATGTACCAGGGCAAGCACACGCTGGTCATCTACGACGACCTCTCGAAACAGGCCACCGCCTACCGGCAGCTGTCGCTGTTGATGCGGCGGCCGCCGGGACGCGAGGCGTTTCCCGGCGACGTGTTCTATTGCCACAGCCGCCTGCTCGAACGTGCCAGCAAGCTCAGCGATGAACTTGGTGGCGGCTCGATGACAGCACTGCCGATCATCGAAACGCTCGAGGGCGAGGTTTCCGCGTACATTCCCACCAACGTGATCTCGATCACCGACGGACAGATCTACCTCGAACCCGACCTGTTCTTCGCCGGCGTCCGGCCGGCGATCAACGTCGGCATCAGTGTCTCCCGCGTGGGTGGCAACGCCCAGAACAAGGCGATGAAAAAGATCGCCGGCAGCCTGAGACTGGACCTGGCCGCGTTTCGTGAACTCGAGGCATTCGCCCAGCTGGGAACCGAACTCGATGCCGCAACCCAGGCGCAGCTGGACCGCGGTTACCGCATGGTCGAGATCCTCAAGCAGCCCCAGTTCGAACCTCTCGACGTGACCGACCAGGTGATCAGCATCTACGCGGGGACCAACGGGTACTTCGACGACGTGCCCGTCGCCGAGGTGAGCAGCGCTGAACGGGAAATGCTGGCGTTCCTGCGTGAACAGAAATCCGAGGTCCGCAACCAGCTGGCCGAGAAGGCCGAACTCGATGACGAGATGGTCGCCGCCCTGAAGGGGGCGCTCGAGGAATTCAAGACGCAGTACAACGCCTCCAGCAGTGATGAGGCGACCGAGGCGACCGA
>Ga0163108_10002123_pt1 | contig 14364 bp, 19 predicted proteins | sample Fk1155metaG_FD_109644 | JGI IMG/M metagenome (GOLD analysis project Ga0163108, IMG submission 109644) | Marine microbial communities from the Central Pacific Ocean - Fk160115 155m metaG | ecosystem: Environmental > Aquatic > Marine > Oceanic > Photic zone | place: The Central Pacific Ocean...
CCTTAGAAACCGCGCAGCCCAACGCATCGGACAACAAGACATTTACGCCTACGGAAGCGCCTTTAGCGGCGCTTACGCTGGCTTGTACGGCGCTCCTATGTTGGCTGTGGGGCAAAGTCCCTTTGATGACGCCAAGCCCTACTTGCCGTGGATTTTGATGGCAGGAGGAATCGCCTTGCTCATGCTTCACGAGAAGAAGCCCAAGAAACGCAGAGCGCGGAGAAAGTAATGTCGTACTACGACGGATTTGATTATGGCGACTTGGGGCGCTCACGCGGCGGGTCGCGGTCGCGTGGCGGCAGCACTCGCTCTCGGGCAGCGGCTCCTATTCCGTCAAGCAGCCCATCATCGTCGGCCACGAGCCTTTCCCGATTCTCGTCAAGCCGTTCGTTTACGCCCTCCAGTGCGTCAGCGACGCCTTCATCGTCAGTGTCAGTGAGCGCTCCGCTCTCTACGTCACCTTCACGCACGGTGGCTACGCCTTCATCGTCATCGTCATCGGGAGGGGGCAGTATCATCCTCACTCCCAGCCCTTCCCGCGATTGGACGGCTCCCACTCTCACACCAAGTGACGATAGCAGCCGCACGTTTACGGTTCCTTCCGCTGTTACGGACTCCTCCTCTCTCCGCACATGGACGACTCCCTCGGCGTCTACGACTACGGTGACTACGGATCTTCCCTCCAACACCATCACGCTAACCCCCTCGCTCCCTTCGCTCACTCCCGGCTTGATTACAACCACGCCAAGCACCACAACCGTAACTACGACCCCAAGCGCGGCTGTGGATCACGCGAGTGGCGCTTTTCAGTTTGGTCCCGGTCCCGGTGGTCCCGGTCGATTGTGCTCTTACTACATGCTTGCTCGGGCACATCGCAAGCTGGATAAGATTCCTCCGTGTCGCTTCATCAAAGCTGCAAAGTATCTCAAGCGCAAACGTCCTGACGACGAAGACACGCGAGCCAGTGGCCTACGCACACTCATCGTTGTGCTCAACGCATCCGCTGACCAAGCGGAGCGCATGAACCATGATGACAACGAGGAAAAGCTACGCAGGCGTGCCTACGCTCGTCTCAAGAAGCTGCGCTCTATCTTGAACCGCAAGGGACTGCCCTCCCCCAACCTCAAACGATTGGGCTTTCCCAAAGATGACGAGAATCTGGGCACTGCGCTGGGAGATTTCTTGGGAGACTTGGGAGAAGCCGCACAAGAAGTGTCACCTATGACCAAAGCCCTTGGCGGCTTGCTGGGACTGGCTTTTGGTGTGTGGTATCTGACGAAAAAATAGAGTCTGCTCCTCTCGCCAAGACAGCCCAGAACACTGGTATGCTTGGGAGGCCGCGCCCTCCGCACCGCGATAAGGGGAGGTGAGAGGAGGGAGCAGCGTGAGTGGATTTTCGGGAGGCGGCGAGAGTGGCTATACCTTCCCCGGTGGGGGGAAAGTCACTGTCAAAGACGAAGATGTAAGCATCGGGAAGTTTGACACGCTCAACTTCACGGGCTCCGACGTTACGGTGCTTGACGGAACCACCCAAGCGAACATCTACATTCCCCCACAGTTGTTCGCTTCCCACTGGAACACGAGCGACGGGGTAACGGGAAACCAGACCGTCACTGAAAGCCTATCGCGCACAACAGCGCGGATCTCTACTCCGAATGGCGGGGAAGGCTCACCCTTCCAAACGGATGGTTGGGCCAATACCAACGAAGCCGCCACCACGACGGGCACCGTTACGTTCACCAGTCCCGGCCTTTGTACTGGCTTCGGTGGCGACTCGACAGCCGCCGTCACCGTTTACTCGGCAGATGGCACGACGGTGTTGGAGACATACACAACGCCTTCGTTAGCGGCAAACGGCACGCACACGTCAGGCAACATCAGCGTGACCATCAGCAGCTACGCAACAGACGGCACCCGCTATCAAGCGAACATGAGTGTGGAGGTGGATACCACAACCTCACTCTCGGATGCGGGCTACACAGGCGGGCGCTACAACGTAGCGGTGGTGATGACCACAGACAGCGCCACCGATGGCACTGGTCCCTACACCTACACCCAGACTACGGTGTTTCTCGACACCAACCCCACCACTCCTTCCGTGGCATCTACCGCGATTGCGGAAACAGGCGGGAGCGTCACTACAAAATATCTAAGCGGGCTGGAATACTACACTACCGGCTCTGATTTCACTTTGTCGGTCACGGACATCGACCAACTCAACCGCAATACCGCAAGAACGAGCGCCAACTTGGTAGTCAGTGCGCTGCGCTACGGTGTCTCGGCACTCAATCAATCCCCATTCGGGACGGGAAGCAGTAACTTTTCCGGCTGGGATTCGGATAACGACAACGACAACGCCACCTATTCCAACACCGCTTACGCGGTAAACCGCAACAACTTTCGCTACATGGGCACTCAAGCCAGCGCTTCGGCTTACCCCCGCGATCCGTGGGCGAACGGCAGCACCAAGTCCAGCGCCAACACGTCGGTTCTGGCAGACACCTACGGGACCACAAGCACTGACTTGTTTGAGGGATTCACCGACGAGGCTCGGCGCACCGAAAGCGACTACACAACGGCATGGACAAGCAGCGACGATCTCGTGGCGGGAGAAGCCATGGTCTACGCGGGACAACTGATCGTGCCCACCCAAGCAGCATTGAACAGCGGGGGAAACAACGTAGACTGGACGACGTTTGCTCCAAACGCGGGAAGCCAGCCCGACTACACAGGTTTCGGAGCGTCTGTCACCTACTATCGGAAGATCGTAGACAGCGCAGGAACCAACCGCTCCAGCTTCCAGATTGTCTTCACAGGCTCTTTTGTGAGCGATGCAACGACCGACCTCGCCAACTCCAACTTGGAAGTTTACATACGCCGGGTAGCCAGTGCAGGAGGAGGAGGCTTCGGTACGGGGTCCGATCCTCTCCGGTTGCACGGCTCCAACTACAACTTTGCTACGTTTGACGACGGTGCGACGGTGGGAGGAAGCTACATTCGGGAAGCGTCCAGTAGCGGGAACACCGTCAATGGCACGTTTGGGGGCTATTCCTGCGAGGATGGAATCTACCTCCAGATCACTCTCGCCAACGCGAGTATCAAACTCACCAGCCTCACTGTGACATTTTTCTAATGGCTTTCTTTCCCGACCGATTTCACGCTCAACCAGATCCGCGCACAGGACAAGTGCGCCTTGCGGTTCGTGTGAGTGAGGGACGAGTCTCGGAATACTGGCTTGATCCGGCAGAAGTCGCGCAGATTATCGACGTTCCCGTGGATGGAGAATGGCACGGCGACGGAATGATTCAGCTTCGCTTCAAGAACAATGCGGGCCAACTTGCCTTGCACGAAGACAACGACACGCGCTCCTTGATCCGCGCTCCCGAATCCACTTTACGTTCTCTCCAAGCCCACTTGCGCTCTGCTCTCTTGGCTCTTGAGGGTGTGCCCCTCAAGCCCACTAAAGGAATGGGTGTAGTGGTGCGAGAAGCGATGGCAGCGGAGTTGGGCACGTTTCGGGATGACCTTCAACTGATGATGCGCGAAGAAATACGGGCTGCGTTGGCTAACTCCCGGCCTTTGGAGCCAGTGGTCATTCATCAAACCATCACACAAACGCCAGTGGCCCCGGAACCGCCCGTTGTAGAGGCTCCCGAAGTCCCTGACGCCCTTCCAGAAGTTGTCTTGCGCGGGACGCCTACGTTTGTGCCCAGCGAGATTCTTTCGGGTGACGTGAGCGGTTCCCTCGATGTGACCGAGAAAGAATCCAGCGGAGACGATTTAGAAGAAGCGGCTGCGGCGCTGCGAACGATGCGCGGTAAAGCCAAGAAGAAAACCACCCCAAAAGGAAAGAAGAAATGAGCAATCCCAAAGGCATCGGCCTCGACATAGGGACTATGAACCTTGTCTCGGCGCGAAACAACGGCACCGCTATCGCTACCAAGCGTGTGCGTGATGCGTTTCTCGATTTACCCGGCACCGCAAAGAGAGTGCTCAAACTCTCGGGCGCAAGCTACATCGAACGCGAAGACGATCTCTTGATCATCGGTGACGATGCACTTGAGTTGGCGAACGTGTTTGGCCGCGAAGCGCGGCGACCTATCTCTTGCGGGCTTGTCAGTCCCAGCGAAACGGAAAGTTTGGAAGTGCTGGCTCACATGATCAAAACCGTCTTGGGCAAGCCAAAGTGCAAGGATGAGCACTGCTTTTACTCCGTCCCGGCTGCACCCATCGACAATCCTGACCGCGATGTGGTCTACCACAAGCGGGTGTTTGAGCGGATCGTCACCGAATGTGGCTACACAGCCACCTCCAGCAACGAGGCGATGGCGATTGTATTCAGCGAGGGAGCCAAAGACGGCTTCTCGGGCCTTGCTTTCAGCTTCGGCAGCGGCATGACGAACATCGCGCTTGCCTACCAAGCCATTGAAGCCATGACGTTCTCTATCGAGCGTGGCGGCGACTGGATTGACAAGGGGGCAGGCAGCGCCCTCGGGCGCACGTCTGCTCGCATGTGCGCGGTGAAAGAAGGCGGTGTAGACCTTATGGACCCCAAGACGCGAGAAGAAGAAGCACTGGTGTTCTATTACCGCGAGTTGGTGGACTACGCCCTCGACTTGGCAGGCGCGGAGTTTACGCGGCGTGGGCTGGAAAAGACGGTCACACGCCCCGTGCCGATCATTGTGAGTGGCGGCACGAGCACGGCTCCGGGCTTTCTCGACCTTTTCAACAGCGTCTTGGATAAACGACGCAAGCGCTTTCCTCTCCAAGTCACAGAAGTACGCGCAGCTAAAGAACCCTTCGACAGTGTAGCGCGGGGCCTCTTGGTGCAGGCTTCTCAAGAATACGAAGGGTAAACGTCCGTGGGGTTTTCCAACCAAGAACGAATCAATGCAAACTCTAAGGCGCTTCAAGCAAGCGTCTTGGACGCCAATCCGTCTGCGGTTTGGTATGAGACGTTCTTTCCTTGGACAACTGCGATTGACGCGGCGCAGACGTGGACCGAAATGGAGAGGCTTCGTGCCCTCCCAGCGGCTAACCTCGCCACCGCACAGACCAACTCGACCAACAACCCAGATTTGATCCAAGATAAGAGCGCGGTCGCAGATGCGGTGCGCCTTACCCTCGTGGCGGGAACCAACTACTCGACCTACGCAGCTTATTCCACTTACAACGACACGGCTTCGGCGGTCTTTCGCAACTGGCTGCAACCACAGCTTGTGCCCCGCTCGACGGGCGCACCTTCCAACGGCTACGCGGTCCAGCTTTACGATGGTGATCCTGACGCGGGCGGCACGCTCATTACTACGTCAGCGGGCACCACGGGAACGGGCGAGGACAAGACCGTAGGCTGGATCTTCAACTACGCCACTGGCTTGTTGCTTGTCTCCGTTGACTTTTTCAGCGAGACGGGCATCACCGCCGCCAACTTCGATCCTTACATCAACGGCTTTCGCTATGTGGGGAAAACCGGCGTAGAAAGCGACTCTACCTTTACTGGCACCGCAGGAGAAGCCTTGACCGCAGGCGACGTAGTGAGGTTCGATCAAAGCGGCACCGGCACCGCAGGCCAGATCCTAAAAGCACAAGGAAACAGCCCCACCAATGCCGATGTAGTGGGGATCGCGCTGGGCTCCGCAGCCATAAATGCGCCTGTTTCGATTTATCTTGACGGGAAAGCCCCGGTTTCTTTTCAATCCGCACCACCGGCAACAAGTAATGGTTTGCGCGTCTATCTGGACCCCTCAAACGTGGGAAAAGCTACGACCACGCTCCCTTCTGCGTCTGGAAACGTGATTGTTTTGATTGGGCGTTTGATCGGAGGCGACGGTTCCGATACAACTCCTACCGTGATTCTTTCCACACGACAGATTGCCGTACTCGGTTAGTCTCTCGTAGTATAGTCTCTCTACCCCCTCACCTGACCCTCGACTCTCGGAGCACCCCCCATGGCAACTTATACAGATGAAGTCCTCGTCCTTTCCAGTGGACTCACTACTCAAATGGGGTCGGCTGATCAGCTTTCCTTCTCTACCAGCATTATTGTTGCTGACGGGAAGGGACTCCAAGGACTCAATGCTACCTCCGACGTAGCCGTTACTCTTGGTGACGCTGCGGGAGCCACCAACTTCATCGTTGAGGATTCATCGAACGTCGATGTAATGATCGTGGACTCCGATGGAAACGTCGCCATCAAGGGAAACCTCGATGTGACCGGAAACATCATTTCTCGCGATGAAGAACGTGTCCTCGTCGCTGACAACTTCCTTGACATCAACTTTGGTTACACCTCTACTACCGCTCTTGAAGGCGGTATCGCGGTCAACTACGATGCCGTCGCGGGCGGTGTGACCATCAACACCACCTCCAACGCCATCACGTTCGCGGCTGCGACGGGTGATACAGAACCAGTCCTGACGCTGGCAACCCCAGGTGGTCTGCCCGCTAACACCTTCGCGGCTGGTGACATTGTTCAGATTGCAGGAACGACCAACGCCGAAAACGATGGCTTCTACATTGTCAACGATCAAGGCACCATCGGTGTCCTCGATATTAAGAGCACCGCAACCACCACGCCGGATACGATCAACTTCAAGGCGGCACAGGTCAACTTCACAGGCGAGGTTGAAAACACTTCGACTGCGGTGACTATCTTCCAAGTCAACGTAAACATTCTCCAGACCAGCGCCACTGGCGCATGGCAGGTTCAAAACGGTAACACCGACGCTGACTTTGCTACTTTCACGCCGCTGGGAACCAGCACGTTGCAGCAAGCCTACGATGCGGGCGCAACTATCACCACTGACGCCAGTGGAGCGATTGCTTTCACTCTTAGTGAAGACAACCAAGGCTTCTCGGTTGAAGGTGACGATGCTGGTGACGGTGACGTATCTATCGGTGGAACCACAGCAGTGAGCAGCATTGTGATGGACGCTTCGGGCGCGGCTTCGTCGTGGACCTCGACAGGTCAGACCCTAAGTTTTGCAACCACAGGCAGCAACGAGTTGGACATTACCTCCGGTGGTGCTCTCGACTTGAACGGTGTCGCGGTCACGATTGATGGTTCTGGTGGCGTTGACATTACGGCGGCTGATGGACAGATTGCTTCCTTCAATCACGTTGGCGGCTCGGCTCTTGCGATCAACGCAACCGGTCAAATCGACCTGACGGGTGAGAGCGGATCTGATTTGAATATCGGCGCTACTCAAGGCGATGTGGGCATTACCACGACCACGAGCGGTGGTATCGCTGTGACTTCGGCGGGCACTCTCTCCTGCACGGGCGCGAGCACATCGACATTCGGTGACGATGTTGCAACCATCGTCTACGATGGAGCCGGTGCCATGGCGCAGACTGCCACGGGTGCTTCTTCCGTGACAGTGACGAGCGGAAACTACTCTATCGCTACCGCCACTTCTGGAAGCGTGGACATTGACGCCGTGACAAATGTGACGGTGGACGGAGCCGCTATTACCATTGGTGGTGACGCTGACAGCGCAGCAATCACGATTGGTAGCACAGCCGACGTTGCCCACGCCATCGTTGTTGACGGTGGAAACTCCACGGTCACCATCGGCGGTGACGGTGCTATGAAGCTGGGAGACTCATCCAGCGCAAGTGTTACCCTCAACGCGGCTGCGGCTGTTGCTTCGGTGGACTTGCAGGTAGCGGGAACCAGCTACCTTGCGCTGGACGGAACACTGAATCGGATGGAGTCCACTCGCGGGCTCTACATGGCGGGAGCCTCCACGACTGCCAACCTTTACCAGTCAACGTCAGTGAAGCTGACGGCGGCTGCGAATCTTGCAATCGGTGAGATCGTCTACATGAGCGCTGCTGGCAGCGTCAACTTGGCGAAGGGTGATCAAGGTAATGCGGGCGATGCTGTTCGTACCCCTGTCGGTGTGGCTGTCGCAGCCATCACATCAACCAACGGAGGCCCTATCGGTGTCGGAGGCATTGTTCCAATCAAGGTTAGTTCTGATGGCGACGCCAACGCTGTCGGCAAGCCCGTCTATCTCGACACCACAGCCGGTGAAGGCGTGCAGATCCCCCCAACAACGGGCACTGTTTTCCAAGTTGGAATCTTGCACACCGCCGCGTCCAGCGGTCTTGGGCTGATGGTGTGGCAACCGCGCAAGGTCGCAGACCAAGCGTAGTAACGCTGCGTAGCAGGCTCTCTCGTGAAACCCCCCGAGGTGTGATACTCTCGGGGGGCTTTCCCGTGGAGGAGATTTTTCATGCTTCCAGTCGTTTTACAACGCGCCAAAGATTTGGGCCATCGAGTGTTCGATGGCGACGCAGACTACGACTTGAACATTGTAGGCATCCGTTCCGCAGACAAGACCCCCAACGTGTTCAACGACACGATGACCGTCAGCTACCGGCTGAAAGGCCAGTGGTATACGCGATCATGGGCGATCACCACCGATCCCGGCATCTACTGGCTCAACAATCCTATGCGAGTAGCGGGCACCGCTATCCTATGCCCCGGTCAGTATCGAGGCGCATACAAACTCGGTAAACATCGAGGACGCTACTCCGCGCTTGTGCAGAGGGGTGACATGCGTATTTATCGTGACGCTGATCGCGATAATGAGTTGGATCTGGTTGACACGTCAATAGTCGAGGGCAAGTTTGGCATCAACATTCATCGCGCCAGCGCCTCGCGCACGAGCACCAGAGTCGATAAGTGGAGTGCAGGCTGTCAGGTTTTCGCCAATGGCCCCAAAGACTTCGCGCAGTTTCTCTCGCTTTGCAAGAAGCAGGTCAAGCACCATCCAACGTGGACGAAGTTTACCTACACGCTTTTGGAGGCTTGGTAGATGGCAATAGGAAACAACGCAACGATTGAAAAGACCATGCAGATGGGCTTGGGAGAGGCCATGGAGCGGCTTTTGCGCCTGCACAACGTGGTGAGCCAAGCAGTAGGAAGCCCGGAGCAAGTAGACGAATACAACATGATCTTGGAAGCGCTCAACGAAACCAAGCTGGACTTGGGCTTTGACTGCAACCTCGACGGCGTTCCCGATACCGTGGCGATTTTTGCCGAGAGCGCCAAGACTGGCTGTTGCCGCATCTTGCCTGCTGATACCTCCCGACGTAAGAGGGGCAAGTCTACTTCTCGGAGACGTAAATGATTGCGTTCTTGCTTTGCTCCTATGGCATCGCCTTTGGGCTGATGAACAAGCTGCCCGACAAGGCTTACGCTGTTCCTTCGGTGGACGTAGGCGAGCCGCAGATTCCCGTGTGGGTGCGCGGCTTGCGCTGCTCCTACTGTGTTGGATTTTGGGCGGGGATGATTGCGTGGTTTCTCCTTAGCCTTGCTGGGATAGAAGCATGGCCCCAAAACCTCGGAGAAGCCGTTACTTTCCCTGTTCATGGGTTCATAAGCGCCGCATGGTGTTACGCTTGCGATACTCTCATTCGGGCTGGCGAGTTTCTGGCTGGCGACGAAGATGAAGAAGATGAAGATTAGGAGACTACCATGAAGTTTGACAAAGAAATGTTGAAGCAACTGGCGTTGATTATCGTTGGTGTTCTCGCAGCCTTGTTTGGCTACGAGGTTATCCAAGGCGATGATGAAGTGACTATCTCCCTTCCCGAAGTTGTGGAAGAAGCCCCTGCGGAAGCAGCGGAAGAACCCGCAGCAGAAGCGGCAAGTGAGGACGAAGCTGCCACCGAGGAGTAGGCTATGGGCGCAGAGAAGCTGTTGGCCTATGGGCTGTTGGGATTCGGAGTCTACAAACTCTTGGAAGGCACGGGTGCCATCGCGCCTCTCCAATGCCCTGACGCTACTCGCAATCCTGCGCTCAACGTAGCCAACCGAGACAACGCAGCATCCAAGCATTTTTACGGCCCGGAAGATCCGTCACGGCCCTCCGTGGCGTTTTGGGCGCGTCTTGCAAAGACGTGGGCCAGTAAGCTACCCGGCACCTTTCCGGGTGGCCTGCGGGACATTCAAGCTGCGATGGAGTCGCGTTGCGACAACTGCGGGCACTTTGACGTTTCCCCGACCATGCAGCGTTGTCTCAAGGGAGCAGGCTCCCTCGACGCTTATGATCGAATCGCCTCCAGTCAAGGGGCACGCTTCGGCTACTGCTGGAAGCTACACTTTCGCGCCGCCACCGACCGCACTTGTTTGCTGTGGAAGACGGGCGGGCCGATTCGGGAGAACGCTGACTCTCCTATGAGTCTGCAAAGCAAAGCAAAAGAGTTGGTAATGGGCGCACGGGAGGAGTTGACATGAGTGGCTACGGAAAAAACATTAGGAAAGGAACCGCCCCGGATAAGGGGTATCCCCCCGCTGCCCCCAGCTACTACGCATAAGGACTACTGCCATGGGTTTGAAGGGCTACTTTATGAAGGTGCGGATCGAAAGCGACCGCATGGGCAGCTTGCAAGGCTCCGCTGTGAGCGAAAAGCAGCAAAAAGCCTTGGAAGAAGCCTTCGGTACGTCTGATGCTTTCGCGCAGGAAGGGATGCAGCTTTGGTATGACGTTTGGGACAAGCTGTCGGACGGCGCTCGCGCTGACATTCAAGCCGGGTGGGGAGCGACCGTAAACTACCCGATTGACGAGTATTGGCATTGGGTAGAGTTTCACCGCACGGAAGATTCTCACTACAAGAATCCCAAGGGGAATCCCCGAAAGAACGCCCGCTTGGTCGAGCAAGATCCGAAATGGGAAACGGAGGGAGATTGGTATTCGGTTACTGTCTTTGATGGCTATGTTGAGACAGACCAGCACTACAAGGGGCACCGCCTCCGCGTGGAGGAGTTTTGGAGGAGAGGTCAGGGAGGCGGCTGGGAGCTTTACGTTGATGGAGAAAAGCGTGGCGAACTCCGAGGGAGCAACCACAAGTGGTGGGACGCTGCCGTAGAAGCGGAAAAACTGGTAGACGCGGAAGATGCAGCCGTCGCTCGCCACGGAGAGGAAGTCTACGGACGCGCAGAGCGCAGCCACAAGGGGAATCCCCTCCCGTCAGGGGAAGCAGACTTAGACGATTGGTTCCTGCTTTCGCAGTATTCCATGGACGCCACAGACGATGCTCCGTATCCAGACCGGGCGGCGCGGGTTTATGCAGACGAGGGGGGCTTCACTGTTCTCCTTGGGCGTCTTCACGGCCCCGGCTTCCCTCGACGGAACGGAGGGTATAGGAGAGGCCATGGACGCTTCGTCGCTGATTGGGGCCACCGTCGCTTGTCGAAAGGTGACGCTTTGGCGATCCGCTCGGATTGGGTAGAGGGCGAACCGTTTGGCGAAAGGGGTGAGTGGCTAACCCGCGATGAGTGGGACGAGGCGCGACAAAGACCCACATGGGACCACACTACATCTTCGCGCTCTTTGACGAAGAATCCCATTTCCATAGGCGATGACCCCGACAACATGCCTTACTCTTACTATGTGGTGATCAAGGCCACAGGCGGGGTTTTGAGCGGATGGGACTACAAAGAAGACGCGCAAGAGGATCGCGATGAGTTGGTAGAGGAGGGCGGCTGGAAGAAGTCTGACCTCTCCGTTATGACCCTCAAAGGAATAGACCAGAAGTGGGGCCGACTCCACTGGGTCGAACGGCTCGCGCAAAACCCATGACGCGCTAAGATGTAAACGCAGTTTGCGTTAGGAGGAGAGCATGAATCAGAAAGAAGCCTACGAACAAGGGAAAGCCAACGGCTACTCAGCCGCCAGCTACCTTGATGATGAAGCGATCCAGTTGGCGTCAGAAGACTTGGACTATGGAGATCCTGACTTTTTGGACAAGGCAGAGTTGGAAGAAGTAGCGGGATACGCAGCTTCCCAGAACGAGCAGCACGCCCGTCAATACTCCGGGTTTGCCGGATTCGCAGCGGAGATCAACAACGGTCCCGAATCCCGCTTTGAGGGGCTTTGGGAGAAATACGACGAAGGCGTGACTGTCGGGATCAACAAGGGCGTCAAAGAGTGGTTGAAAGGCCAGCGCCAGAATCCCGCTGACCTTCCCTCCCGCGCCGCAGACTTAGCCGAGGCATGGAAACACTCTCATGCAGAGTTGTTGAAGGGGCGCATTGGCTCGCTGGAAGCTGGCAAAGAGCGCCGCTACATTTTACGCATGGCAGAAGACGAGGGCGTGTTGGACGAAGTGATGGACTTGATTGGCAAGCGAAAGAATCCCCGCAAGCTACGCAAGCGCATCCCCAAGAAGATTGAGATTTGGGGAAAACGGTGGTTCCAGCGCAGCTATGGCAACACCTACCATAGCGTTCGTATCTATCTGAACGATAAACTCGCGTATGAGAGTCCCATCACCTACGGCTACGGCGATCACTACTACAACACTACTGCTAAAGAGTGGCTGGTTGAGAATGGCTACTTGCCTCCCGGTGAGCCTGTCTGGTATCTCCGTGATCACAACGGAGTGGACCTTATTTATCATGCCACGGACGTAAAACGCGAGCGTGACCTATGAGTGAGAATGTTCCAGCGCTCCCGTCCCGCGAGATTAGGGTGGGTTCCGTCACCAAAGTAGCGAACCTCGATGGTCGCTTCGGTGCCAATGACACATACAATCTGCTGCTGGTGATCCACGATGACAGGCTCAAGCACTGGATGATCACGGATGCGGAGATTCAGAACATCGAAGACCGCACCGCCAACAACCCAGAAGATTGGATGGAGGTAGTGCTTCCGCTATGGCAGCGGATTCTACTGCGGCTTGGGCTTCTTTGAGTAGCCATGGCGACGATTTTCCATCCCCTTTCACAAGCGCGTCGCCTTTCATTAGTGGTTCTCTATCCGGGCACTGGCTACGGACACCAAGGGTACGTCAATAAACGATTGGCCGGTTTGTTGGCGCGTCGTGCTGGCGAGCCGATCTTGTTGGTGATTCCCGAGACAGCCACAACCGAATGGGAGACAGTCAAGGGAGACATTGACGCCTACGCAGCAACCTACAACTTGCAACTCGTTCCCGCAGCGTTGATGGGATGGAGTGGGGGCGCGTGGGGAGTGGGTAAAGCGCTCAAAGCCGGGGCCGCTTTTCCCAAAGTCTTGCTCGCTGATCCCAGCCCCGCAGAATCCGCTTTGCTCCATCCCGGCGTGAAGATGTGGTATCGGCCTGCAAACTGGCGGGGGAGTTTGGCGCACTTGGGCGTAAAACAAGCGCGATTGGCTCCCTCAATGGGGGATCGGGCAGTCTTGGTGGACGCTGATCACAACGAGATTTTCGACATGGTAGCCGAGAGGGGGATCGTAGCCCTTCCCGCCCAGCGTAGGCCCCGTCAGCTTCCGCAACGCAGGCAGCGTGGCGGGATTCCTTTGCCCGCCAAGATTGGTTTGGGCGTAGGATTGCCGATCTTACTTGTTGGCCTCGTGCTCTTGCTGCGTCGCTCGCGCTGATCCTCGACCCCAACGCTCCTCGATGCCAGCAGCGAGGCGGGCGGCTTGGGCCTTGGCCGCTTGGGGAGTAGGGAGAGTCGGCAGATTGTCACCGTCACGGAAGCGGAAACACTGGCCTTGTGGACCCTCAAGGATTGCTTCCACCCAACCCGTCCACTCGCGTCGGATTCGACTGACACGCTGCACATGCTCCGCAACGCCTACGAGACGCACACGGGGAGATCGTAGAGCACCCATCATAGTTAGTCCCTAAGCGCCACGAGCAGCCGCGCACGGCTTTTGTTTGTAGAGCCCTTCACACCCTTTTCCTTGGCGATCACGCGCAACTTAGAAGTGGGCATAGCGGAGTAGTCCACAGAGGCTTCTACGGCGTCTTCTGGCTCCTCTACGGCATCCACGGGAGTAGGCTCCTCGCGCACTACGATAGTGGAGGCACCGGGCATCCGGTGATTGCGGCGTTTGTAGATTTTCGTAGGCATTACTTCTTCGCCTTTTTCTTTGCGGGTGATTTCTTCTGGGCTGGTGCCTTTTTCTTAGGCGCTGCCTTCTTCTTGGCTGGTGCTTTCTTCTTGGGAGGCTCCTCCACCACAGCGGGGGCGGGAGGGGCGGCAACGCCCTTGGGGGCTGGATTCTCGGCAAGAAACTTTCGTGCGGCAGCGTGATAAGACGCGGGCTTGTGAGCGCAGGCCGGATCAGTGAGGAACGCTTCGGCAGCGGCGCGGGTAGAAAAGCGAACAGGCATGAGATTTCTCCAAGTCAGGATTACATTATCACGTCTAACAAGAAAAAACCCCGGCGGCTCGGAGCGAACCGCCGGGGCCGGATGCGACGGTTTCCCGTCGCACCCTCCCTCATTCGTTATCGTCGCTTGGGGTCACTGTTTCCACTGGAGGGGGAGTGAAGGGCACCTTGCAGACGAGGGGATCGCGGAGTTGGTTCGCCAGTGCGGGGAGAAGCTGACCAGCACGCTGTTCCAGCTTCTCGCGAA
>Ga0163108_10002125_pt1 | contig 14357 bp, 16 predicted proteins | sample Fk1155metaG_FD_109644 | JGI IMG/M metagenome (GOLD analysis project Ga0163108, IMG submission 109644) | Marine microbial communities from the Central Pacific Ocean - Fk160115 155m metaG | ecosystem: Environmental > Aquatic > Marine > Oceanic > Photic zone | place: The Central Pacific Ocean...
AATTTACCACTCTTATTTTGTTCACTCCTGTCATCCATAAAATTGTCAACTCATTTTGTCTTTCAAATTTTAAAATAGAGAAAATTAAAGAAAAAAGAAATGAAATAGGTATGAATTTTGTTATAATGTTTGTTATGTTTAAAAGCGAAAACAAAAGATAAGTTTTTACAGAATGTCCATTTTCAACTATCAAATCTAAAAAATTAACTGCTCTAACAGTCCACGCTATTGCGGTAAAAGCAAATAAAATGGTGATAAATGATTTGATAATCTCAATAGTAAAGTACTTATAAATTTTGTTTTTAAGCATTGAATTTGATATATAAATAAATCAACTATTAAGAAAATTCAATCTAAGGTTTTAATATGATAAATTTTAACAGCAAATTTAACTCAAAAGCAGCAAATATTGGTTTTTTTGTATCCAATGAGCTTAAATTTAAGGCAAACAAATCAGTTCCAACAGAAACGATCTATAAAATAAATTCTTTTCTAAAAAAAGTTTCTAAGAATAATAAAAAAGAAATTCTTTCTTTTGATTTATCGGAAAATCAAAAGTGTTTTTTGATAATTATTAAAAAGAATCTTGAAACATATGAAGTTAATAATCTTGGAGCTGCCTTAAAATCTAATTTGAAATTAGATAAAAGTATTAAAAACATCTGCATGCTTACAGATTCTATTTCAGAGGATATTGTTTTAGAGTTTGCTTATGGATTTGAATTAAAAAGCTATAATTTTGATAAATATAAATCCAAAAAAGACAATGTTGTTCAAAGTATTGATTTAACGGTAAAGAATTTAAACTCTTTAAAATTAAAATATAAAAACTTCTCTTCGATAAAAGAAGGAGTCTTTTTGGCCAGAGATCTTGTCTCTGAACCACCAAATGTATTAAATCCTAAAAGATATACAGAAGAAATTAAAAAACTTACAAAATTAGGTTTAAAAGTTGAAATTTTAAATGAAAAAAATCTTAAGCAACTTGGAATGCATTCTTTGCTTGGTGTAGGTCAAGGAAGTCAAAACGAAACATTTTTGGTTGTTGTTCAATGGAATGGAGCAAAAGCAAATTTTGGAAAACCATTAGCTTTTGTAGGAAAGGGTGTTTGTTTTGATACTGGAGGAATTTCCTTGAAGCCAGCAAGATTTATGGAAGAAATGAAATATGATATGGGCGGATCTGCTGTAGTAATTGGTTTAATGAAATGTTTAGCAACAAGGAAAGCAAAAGTTAATGCTATTGGTGTGGTCGGTTTAGTGGAAAATATGCCTGATGGCAACGCGCAAAGACCTGGTGATATAGTTAAGTCTTATTCTGGAAAAACAATAGAGGTGCTTAATACTGATGCAGAAGGAAGATTAGTATTAGCTGACGCTTTAACATATACAGAGAAAAAATTTAATCCTAAATTTATTATAGATTTAGCGACTTTAACAGGAGCTATTATTATGGCTTTAGGCGAAGAGTATGCTGGATTATTTTCTAACAACGATAAATTATCTAAAGAATTACATGACATTGGAAATAAAATTAATGAAAAGGTTTGGAGATTACCACTTCATAAAAATTATGATAAATTAATGAATTCCGCATATGCCGATGTACAGAATATTAATTATGCAGGAGGAGCAGGCTCAATTACAGCAGCTCAGTTTTTACAAAGATTTATTCTAAAAGAAACCCCATGGGTTCATCTAGATATTGCTGGAATGGCTTTTTCTAAAAAAGCTGCTAGTTTGAATTCTGGTGGAGCCACAGGTTTTGGTGTTAGATTACTCAATGATCTTATTAAAAAACATTATGAAAAAAGATGATTGAAAAAACACTATCAATTATTAAGCCTGATGCTGTAGAAAGAAATCTTGTAGATGATATCAAAAGTATTTTTGCAAAGAATAATTTAAGTGTAAAAGATAGTAAAAAAATACATATTTCAAAAGAAGAAGCTTCTGAATTTTATAAGGTCCATCAATCAAAACCTTTTTATGATTCTCTGTGTTCATATCTTTCTTCTGGCCCAATACTCGTAATGATTTTAGAAGGTGAAAATGCTATTTCAGAAAATAGAAAAATTATGGGCGCAACCAATCCCAAAGATGCTGAACCAAATACAATTAGAAAACTATATGGTATTTCAATAGATAAAAATTCAGTTCACGGCTCTGATTCTTTAGAAAATGCCAAAAAAGAGATTAATTTTTTTTTTAAAAATTAAATTAACATATACAATTTAGTAATCGCTTCAGAAAAGGCTTTATATTCCATTTTTTGTGTCTTTTTTTTTAAAGTTTGAATACTTTCGTTCTTATCAATTTGAAATGATTTTTGTAAGATTGTTTTTCCAGAATCCAACTTCTCATTTACAAAATGAACTGTACAACCAGTTTTTTTTTCTCCAGCTTTTAAGACACGAGAAAAAGTATTAGTTCCCTTATAGTTTGGCAACAAAGATGGATGTATATTAATTATTTTCCCTTTATAACTGTTTATAAAATTCTTTGATAATATTTTCATATAGCCTGCAAGGCAAATTAAAGATATTTTTTTTTTATTTATCTCATTTATTAATTCTTTTTCAAATAAAGCATTTTTTGTTTTGATGACTTTGAAGGGTATGGAGTATCTTCTTGCAAATAGCAATCCCATAGCATTTCTTTTGTTTGAGATGATTAACTTTATATTTATAGGAAATTTGTATTCTCTAGAGCTTTTTATCAAAGCCTTTAAATTTGTACCAGCGCCAGAAATAAAAACACAAGAATTTTTTTTCACCATTTAATATTTTTGGATAAGTTAAATCTTTTTTTATCTTTAGAAATATAACCAATTTCATAAGGCATGTAGTCCTTTGTAAAATATCTTTTTATTTTATTAATATTGTTTTTTCTAACAATTAGACAAAATCCGATTCCACAGTTAAAAGTATTTATCATTTCTTTATCAGATATATTATTTTTTTTTAACCATTTGAAAATATATTTAACTTTAATTTTAGACAGATCAATATTTATAGAAAGATTTTTAGGCACTGATCTTTCTATATTTTCCATTAAACCTCCACCCGTAATATGTGCAGCTGAATTAATTAAATTATTTTTAGTTAAATTTAAAATTTCTTTAGTATAAATTTTAGTTGGTTTTAATAATTCACTTTTTATTTTTTTTGAAATTTTATTTTTTTTTAATATTGTTCTTACTAATGAGTAGCCATTTGAATGTATTCCACTAGAAGGTATAGCTAATATTATATTTTTGCTTTTTACATTTTTTTTACTAAGAAGTTTTTTCTTAGAAACAATACCAACAGAAAATCCTGCCAAATCAAATTTATCTTTTTCATATATTCCTGGCATTTCTGCAGTTTCCCCACCAATTAATTCACAATTAGACAAATCGCATCCTTTTATTATACCTTTTAGTATCAGCTTGATTTTTTTAAGATTTAATTTCCCAACAGCTATATAATCTAAAAAGAACAATGGCTTAGCTCCTTGAACAATCAGATCGTTAACACACATAGCAACAAGGTCTATACCAATAGTATGGAATTTATTGAAACGGTTTGCTAAATCAAGTTTAGTACCAACTCCATCAGTACAAGAGACAATCAGAGGATCTTTAATTTTAATTCTGCTTATATCAAATGTTGATCCAAAAGCCCCAATATTATCTGAACTTTGAATTTTATTCTTTTTTCTGACATTCTTTTTTGAGATTTTTGCTATATGCTTTATAAAATTATTTGCAAGAGCAATATTTACCCCACTTTTTTTATAACTATTTTTTGTTTTTTCCATTAATAAAATGATAATTATTTAAACAATGAACAAAATTATTTTCTTTCTACTTATAATAGTATTTTTATTTAAAACTGGAAATGTTTTTTCAGATAGAAATATATTTTATGTTGATAATATAATAGTTGAAAACAATAATAATCAGAAGAAAGAAAGACTGCTCAATAAAGCTTTTCAAGAAGGTTTTAAAAAACTTATTAAAAGAATTTTATTAAAGAAGGATCAAAAGGTAGTTTTGCAAACAAGTCTAGAAGAGGTTAAAAAAATGGTCTCTACTTATCAGATACAAGACAGCAAAGATTCAAGCAAGGCAAATGAGTTAATAGTTAATTTATTTTTTGACAGAGAAAGAATAAATAATTTTTTTTACTCCAAAGGTATTTCTTACGCAGACATCTCTAAAACAAACTTAGTTTTCTTCCCTGTTTTAGTTGAAGACAACAATTTCTATTTATTTTCTAATAACTATTTTTTTAAAAATTGGAACATTGATGAAAAAGAGAAAAACAATGAATTTGTTGATTATATTCTGCCAGTTGAGAACTTAGAAGATATTCAATTTATAGAAAGAAATAGAGGCAACCTGGAGTCCATAGACCCAAAAAAGATTTTGTCTAACTACGATATAGAAAATTATATGTTTTTGGTAATTAAAATTTTTGACGAAAAGATAGATATTTTTTTAAAAGGAACTTTCTCAGACAATAATATTGTTAAAAATTTCCATATTTACAATCCTAATAGCAGTGATAGAGAAGTTGATTTTCAAAGCTTTATAAAAACAATTAAAGATGAAATAAACGAAATCTGGAAGTCTCAAAATTTAATTGATAACAGGATACCATCTTTTCTAACTATAACCGCAGATATTAAAAAACAAGATGATCTTTTAAAGATTCAAAAAGTCTTACAAGATATAGAATTAATTGAAAATTTCTATGTTCTAGAATTAACTAAAAATTATGCAAAAATTCGAATAAAATATTTAGGAAAAATGGATAAAATAAAAAGTAGATTTTATGAGAAAGGTATTAAATTGCAGAATTTAGAAAACCAATGGACAGCTAACCTGCTATGAGTCAATTAATTTTTAAATTTCCATTTAAAACAACTTATTATGAAAACGATTTTTATGTTTCTTCTAATAATTTTGAAGCGTACAAACTAATAGAGAGCTGGCCAAAATGGCCAGGCAAATATCTTAATATTTTTGGACCAAAGGGTTGTGGAAAAACGCATCTATCAAATATTTTAAAAAAAAAGATGGACGCATCGCTTATTGAAGCCTCTGATTTTAATAACGATTCTTTAAAAAATTTCAAATCAAAAGAGTGTTTAATTATCGATAACTATAATAATAATATTGATGAAAAACTGTTGTATTCATCTTTGAATCAAGCCAACCAAACAGACAAATATATTGTAATTAATTCACTGTCTTCTATTGAAAGAAGCGAAGTTAGTTTAAAAGATCTCAAGTCAAGATTTGAAAGCTTTATCCATTTGGGAATTAAACTTCCAACAGATGACTTATTAAGAGTTATTTTAACTAAATCCTTTTCTGACAAACAAATTAAAGTTAATGTAAAATCATTGGAGTATATTTTAAAAAACATTGATCGATCCTACGAAAAAGTCTTTGAATTTATTAAAGAAGTTGATCTTGAGTCTTTATCTGCTGGAAAATCAATAAATATTAATTTAATAAAAAAAGTATTAAGCAAATGAATAAATATAGATCTCATAATTGTTCTGAATTAAGAGAAAAAGATATTGGAAAGAATGTAAAACTTTCAGGATGGTTACACAGAAAAAGAGATCATGGAAATTTACTTTTTTTAGATATAAGAGATCATTTTGGAATTACCCAATGTGTAATTGAAAATAAAGATAAAAATTTCAAAACCTTAGAAAAATTAAAACCAGAGTCTGTAATTTTAATAATAGGCCCTGTTGTTAAAAGAACAAAAGATACAGAAAATAAAGATTTAGATACAGGATTGATCGAAATAAAAATAAAAGATTTTGAGATTCTCTCTTCTGCCAAAGAATTACCCATGCCAGTTTTTGGCGAACAAGATTATCCAGAGGAGACTAGACTAAAATATAGATTTATTGATTTAAGAAGAAAAGAAATGCATAAAAATATTGAGTTACGATCTAAAGTTATCTCTTTTTTGAGAAGTAAAATGATTGAAAATAATTTTTTAGAATTTCAAACTCCAATTTTAACTGCATCCAGCCCTGAAGGTGCTAGAGATTTTTTGGTACCTAGTCGAACACATAAAGGGAAATTTTATGCACTACCACAAGCGCCACAGCAATTTAAACAGATGGTAATGATATCTGGTTTTGATAGATATTTTCAAATTGCCCCCTGTTTCAGAGATGAAGATGGAAGAGCAGATAGAAGCCCAGGTGAACATTACCAGCTTGATATGGAAATGTCTTTTGTTGAACAAGAGGATATATTTAAAGTAGTTGAACCAATATTTTATGATTTATTTACAAAATTTGGTAATGGTAGAAAAGTTAATAAAAATCCATTTCCAAGAATAACTTATAAAGAATCCTTGGAGAAGTATGGAACAGACAAACCAGACTTGAGAAATCCTATAGAATTAGTTGATGTAACTAAGTTATTTTCTTCAAGCGAAGTTACTTTGAAAATTTTTAAAGAAAAAATAAAAAAAGGAGGAATTGTAAAAGCTATACCTGTCCCAAATACAAATTCAAAACCCAGAAGTTTTTTTGACAATTTAAATAATTGGGCTATTTCACAAGGTGCAAGCGGTATGGCTTATATAACATTTGAAAAAGACAAAGAGAAAATTATAGGGAAAGGACCGATCGCGAAATTTTTTTCTAACCAAGCAGTTTCAGAATTATTAAAGACTTGCAATCTAACAGAAAAAGACTCTGTTTTCTTTGTGTGTAATCAAACTTCGGAAGCTTTAAGATTTTCTGGCACAGCAAGACAAAAAATAGGAGACGAGCTGAAATTGATAGACAGCAAAAAATTTACTTTTTGTTGGATTGTTGATTATCCCATGTATCATTACGATGAAGTTGAGAAAAAAATTGATTTTAGCCACAATCCTTTTTCTATGCCACAAGAAAATATAAATGAGTTTGACAAAAAAGATCCTCTTAAAATTTTGGCACATCAATACGATCTTGTTTGCAATGGGTATGAATTGTCATCAGGCGCAATCAGAAATCATATACCTGAGTATTTATTTAAAGTTTTTAATAAAGTTGGATATTCAAAAGAAATGATTGAGAGAAATTTTTCAGGAATGATAAATGCACTCTCCTATGGAGCACCTCCTCATGGAGGCATGGCACCAGGTATTGATAGAATTGTGATGTTATTAGCTAACGAAAAAAATATTAGGGAAGTTACACTCTTTCCTATGAATCAAAATGCTGAGGATTTATTGATGGGATCGCCATCAAGAGTTAGTGACAAACAATTAAAAGAACTTGGTATAAAATTAGATACCAAAAAAACTAGTTCTTAGTTTTTAGATTAATTCGAATATCACTTAAATCGACAAGTTTTTCTTCATAATTACTTCGTACAAAACCTTTTGAGGTTATATTTTTCACTATTTTTAAGAATTTGTCGTCAGTAGAATCTTTATCATCACTAGCCGTACTAACGATAGATGGTGTGTGAGCCAACTGTTCTTTTCCCAAATAAGAAATTGCTAGCTCTCTAAAGACATAATCTAGTATTGAAGTGGCACTTAAAATTCTGTCATTACCTTCAACTTTCCCTGATGGTTCAAACTTAGTATCTATAAACGCATCAACAAACTCATCTAATGGAACTCCATATTGCAGTCCTAATGATATTGCTATGGCAAAATTATTCATTAAGGCTTTTACCAATTCGCCTTCTTTATTTGTATCTATAAATATTTCACCTATTTTTCCGTCATTATATTCGCCTGTATGAAGATATATTTTATGATCTCCAATCGAAGCTTTTTGAATATAGCCTTTCCTTCTATCAGGCATTCTAAATCTCTTGCTAATTTTTCCTTTAATTTTATTCGATAATTGATTTTCATTTATTTCATTTTTTTGAATATTTGCATTGTTTTTCAATATATCTTTACTTGGATTTTCTGATTTTTCCTTAATGGTACTAACAATTTTATTATCAGCACCTATTTTTCTAGTTTTTCTATTATTTAATTTAACATCAATGACTTCTACGTCTCCATCATTTCTATTGTCTATTTTTGAAAGTTCTTTATCGTTTAATTCGTCCAAAGTATGAGTGGTTTTGAAGGTACAAGTATAATAAGTTTCGACTACAAATTTTTTCATATGATTTTAGGAATCTGCCTTATTGTAGATATATATTAAATATAGTAAGTGTCTATGATATAATTATACACCTATAAGGTGTGTGGATTTTAAATTTTGAAAATTATGATTAACCCAAAACAAATTTTTACTTGGTGGCATCGACAAACATTTGGAACTTTTTTAAAAACTTTATTTTATGGAAAATTTGTTGGGAAAGATAAATTCGGAAATAAATATTATAAAAGCAAGAAAGATGAAAGATGGGTTGTTTATTCAGGCAAGATAGAAGCTTCAAAGATAACTTCTGACTGGTATCTTTGGATGCACTATACAGTTAATGATGTTCCGAACGATGATGAAAAAAGATATTTTTGGCAAAAAGAACATTCTGAAAATTTAACAGGAACTATTGATTCTTATAAACCAAACAAAATTTCCAAAATAAATAATAAGAAAAAATATGAGACTTGGAAAAGCTAAAAATTTGCTTATTTTTTTATTGTTTTTCAATTTTAATTTAAAGGCGGATGATAAAATTTTAACAGTGCCATTAGTCAATTTAGAAGAACTTAAACCTAGCTACGAAGAAGTTGATAGCGATGATTCAGACGTTGAAAAAAATCAGACACATCAAATAAAAAAAAAAAATAAAAAAGTATCTAAAAATAGAAGCAGAAGTGTCAATATTTTGGGGCTAGATAAAATTACTGCAAAAACTACCGAGATTAATATAAAATTGGGTGAAAAGAAGAAATTCGGATTACTTGAGATCAAGGCAATCAAATGTGGAAAAGTAAATTCAACTTATGAATCCGGAGAAGCTGCATACATACAAATAAAAGATTTGTCTGACAATCAAGACGAGAAAGTTTTTGTCTTTAATGGATGGACCTTTTCTTCGAGTCCTTCTCTTAAGCCAATAGACCATCCAGTTTATGACGTATGGTTGGTAAGTTGTGAAAATGTTTAAAAGAACTTTTCTTTTGCCATCCAATTAGTATCGAAATCAGAATCAATAAATTTTTTATGATTAAGAATTTTTTTATGCAAACTTACTGTTGTTGTTATTCCTTCAATGACAAATTCATCTAGAGATCTCAAAGTTCTTTGAATAGCTTCTTTTCTATTTCTTCCTTTGCAAATTACTTTTGCAATTAAACTATCATAGTACGGGGTAATCTTGCATCCTTGAAAAATTGACCCATCTACTCTAGTTCTAAAACCAGAAGGTTGATGATATACTTTGATAATTCCAGGACTTGGTTGAAAATCTTTTGCTGGATCTTCTGCGTTAATTCGGCATTCAATAGAATGGCCTCTTGGATTTATATCATCTTGTTTTAGAGCTGTTTCACCAGAGAAAGCAACCCACATTTGCTCTTTAACAATATCAATTCCTGTTTGTACTTCAGTTACAGGATGTTCAACTTGAACTCTTGTATTCATTTCCAAAAAATAAAATTTCCCTTTTTCATAGATGAATTCAACAGTTCCAGCACCCTCATAACCAATTTTTTCTACCATTTTTACAGTCTTTGTTAACAAATCTTTTCTTTCATTTTCAGTCAGAACTGGACTTGGTGTTTCTTCTATTAGTTTTTGATGTCTTCTTTGAACAGAACAGTCTCTTTCACCTAAATGAACGGTTCTGTTTTTGCCTGACATTATTTGAACTTCTATATGTCTTGGATTTTTGAAATATTTTTCAATATAAAGCTCATCATTACCAAAATATTTTTTAGCTTCGGATTTTGCAGTTAAAAATAATTCTTCTAATTTTTCTTCTTTTTCAACAATTTTCATTCCTTTACCACCACCACCACCTGATGCTTTTATTAAAACAGGGTAACCTATATTTTCACATATTTTTTTTGCATCTTGATATGATTTAACACTACCTTCAGAACCTTCAATCACAGGCAAACCATTTTTTTTAGCTATTCTTTTTGCTTCTATTTTATCTCCCATCTTTCTAATTAAATCTGCACTAGGTCCTATGAATTTAATCCCATGTTTTTCTACTACTTCCACAAACCTAGGATTTTCAGATAAAAAGCCATAACCTGGATGTATCGCCTCCGCACCAGTTAAATCAACTGCTGACATTAAAGAAGAAATATTCAAGTAACTATTTTGAGGTTGATGCGATCCTATGCAAACACTTTCGTCGGCAAGTCTTACATGCATTGATTCAGAATCAACATCTGAATGAACGGCGACTGTTGAAATTCCCCATTCTTTACATGCTCTTATTACTCTAACAGCAATTTCACCTCTGTTAGCAATCAAAACTTTTTTGAACATTTTATTTTATTTAAGAATAACTAGAGTCTGACCGAATTCAACTGGCTGACCATCATTTACTAAAATTTTCTCAACAATGCCATCGTTTGTTGAAGCCACATGGTTCATGGTTTTCATTGCCTCAACAATCATTACTGTTTGTCCTTTTTTTATTTTATCACCTATTTTAATAAATTTTTTTGCTCCTGGTTCTGGAGCCAAATAAACAGTACCAATTATTGGTGACTTAACTCTTATTCCCTCATCTTCGTTGTTACTCAAAACAGCTTTGTTACTTGTTATTACGGAGCTACTTTTTGACCCTTCGATAATTTTACTTCCTTTAGAAACTTTTATTTTTTTATCTCCGTCCTGATATTCAAGTTCTGTTAGATTGAATTCATCTAAATTATCTACAAGTTCTTTAATTAATTTTTTATCTATTTTCATTTTGTTAATATTCTTTTCATAGCTTCAAGAGCCATTGTATAACCTTTAGCACCAAAACCACAAATTATACCTGTTGCTGCTTTACTAATAAGAGATTTATGCCTGAATTCTTCTCTATTGTAAATATTAGTTATATGCAGTTCTATAATTGGAATTTTTAATACCTTCAAAGCATCAAGGATTGAAACTGAAGTATGAGTGTAACCAGCAGCATTAATTATTATACCTGAATATTTGTTTCTGCAGTCTTGAATTAGATTGACTATATCACCCTCAACATTGGATTGTATAAAGGATAACTCAATGTCATTTTTTTTTGCGTATTTTAAACAATCTGACTCTATGTCTTTTAAGGAAATGCTACCATATTTTTCCTTTTCTCTTTCGCCCAAAAGGTTAAGATTAGGACCATTGATAACAATAATTTTATATTTCATTATTTCGATATAAGATAAATAATTATCTGAAATATGGCAAAAATACAATTAAATGGTAAAAAAGTTTCAATAAAACAAAAACTTTCAGTGTTTGATCTGTTAAAAAAACATAAATTGGATGATAGGAAAGTAGCTGTTGAGTTGAATGGGGCAATAATTACTAAAAAAAAATACAAACAAAGATTTGTTAAAAATAATGATAAAATTGAAATAGTTCATTTTATAGGCGGAGGATAAAAATTTTGAAAAAAGACAGTTTTAGAATAGCGAACAAAGTTTTGAAATCTAGACTAATTGTAGGAACTGGAAAGTATAGAAATTTTAAAGAAACAGCAGCAGCAGTAAAGGCTTCCGGAGCAGAGATGGTTACTGTCGCAGTAAGAAGAGTAAACATATTAGATAAAAAGAAACCAGTTTTAATGGACTATTTAAATCCTAAAAAAATAATTTATTTACCTAATACCGCAGGATGTTTTACTTCTGAGGATGCATTAAGAACTTTAAGGCTAGCTCGTGAAATAGGGGGGTGGAAAATGGTTAAGCTTGAAGTTTTAGGAGATAAAAAAACTTTGTTTCCAAATATGATTGAAACAATAAAATCAACAAAAGTTTTGGCAAGAGAAGGATTCAAAGTTTTGGTTTATTGTAGTGATGATCCCTTGCTAGCAAAAAAATTAGAAGATGTTGGTGCATCTGCTATTATGCCTTTGGCTTCACCTATAGGCTCAGGTCTTGGTATTCAAAATAAATTTAATTTATCATTAATATTAAAACAAGCTAAAATTCCAGTTATTGTTGATGCTGGAATTGGAACAGCTTCTGATGCAACAATAGCAATGGAGCTTGGGTGTGATGGAGTTTTAGTTAATAGTGCAATTGCAAAAGCCAAAAAACCTATTTTAATGGCTAACTCATTTAAGAATGCAGTTATATCAGGCAGACAATCTTTTCTAGCAGGAAGAATGAAGAAAGAATATTTTGGATCTGCAAGTTCTCCTCTAAAAGGATTAATCTAATTTATTTTTTTCTTACCCAAAGTGTACGTGGGGAAGATTTGGTATTTTTTTTTGTATTTTTTTTTTGTTTTAAGGATTTTTCTTCTTTTTGATTTTTAAAAGATTTTTTCTTATCTTCTTTTTCTTTATTTTTAAATTTTTCAATTTTATTTATATTTTCGATTTTATTTACAACTTTTTTATTTTTATTTAATAGCTCAATATTATATTCAGGAATTAATAGATCGGAGTCTCCAAATAATTCAATTTTATAACCATATTTTTTTTGAAAATAATCAATTTCTTTTTTTAGGAAAGACTCAATATATATCTTAATTTTTTCAGGAATATATGCTCTAATAGATTTAATTTTATTAGTAAAAGCCAACATTTCTATTTTCTTAATTATTTTTAATGAAAATGATTCAATTGAGAGATTAGTTTCCCATTTAATAGAAGCTTCTCTTAATCTTTGTCTAGTCATTTCTAATAATCCAAAAGTACTTATCCTTCCAATTTGAATTCTTGCTCTGTCTTTTTTAACACTTTCACGCATTCTTTTTTCTACCATTCTTCTGTTGTAGAAATTCATCATGTCAATAAAATCAATAACAATTAAACCGGACAGATCTCTTATTTTAATCTGTTTTCCTATTTCTTCTGCTGCCTCTAAATTTGTATTAAGTGCAGTTTTTTCAATGTTTATACCTTTAATAGATTGTCCCGAATTTATATCTATTGATACAAGGGCTTCAGTAGGATTAATGACTAGATAGCCGCCTGATTTAAGTTTTACAACTGGTTCAAAGATATTATTAAGCTCTTTTTCGATTCCAGAATCATGGAAAAGAGGAATTTTTCCTCTATATTTTTTAACAAACTTAACATTTTTAGGAACTAATTCTTTCATAAACAATTTGGCTTTTTGGTAGCCTTCATTGCCTTCAACAAAGATATTTTTTGTTTCATTATCATAAATATCTCTCAATGCCCTCTTAACTATATCACCTTCTTCATAAATCAAAGATGGCGCATTAGATTCAACTGCTTTATCTCTTATTAAGTCCCAAGTAGAAATTGTATTGTTAAAATCTTTTTCGATTTCATTTCTAGTTTTATTTGCTCCAGCAGTTCTTACAATTATTCCCATGCTTTTAGGTATTTCAATTTCATTCAGTATATTTCTAATTTTTTTTCTGTCAGAAGAATTCATTATTTTTCTAGATATGCCTCCACCTTTGGCTGTATTAGGCATCAAAACAATATATTTTCCGGCAAGAGATATGAAAGTTGTAAGAGCAGCGCCTTTTTGACCTCTTTCTTCTTTAATAACTTGTATAAGAACAACTTGGCCAGGCTTAACTACTTCTTGGATTCTATATTTTCTTACACCATAAGTATTTTTTAATTTCTCTCTTTTATGTGCATGAATATTTTCACTGCTATTTTTAGTATTATTTAAATTTAAATTGCTATCATTATTATTGGCAGTTTCTGAATCTTTTATAGGGTCCTCAACAGGAGAATCTTGCTTTTCTTCAATTAGCTTGACATTTTCTGAGCTAATAGAATCTTCTGAGGTAGAGTTTTTTAACTCTTCTCTTATTTTTTCTTCAGCCTCTTTTAATTTTTCTTTATCGTCAGTCGGTATCTGGTAATAATCTGACTGAATATCGTTAAAAGCCAGGAACCCATGTCTAATTCTACCAAAATTTACAAAAGCTGCCTGCAAAGAAGGTTCAACTCTACTTACAACACCCAGGTAAATATTGTTTTTAAAATTTAGCTTGTTTTTATTCTCATACTCATATTCTTCAATAGATGAGTTTGATTTAAGAACGACTCGTGTTTCGTCAGGATGCGAAGCATCAATATATAAATTCTTTTCCATTTTAAATGAATTCCTTTAATAATAATTTTTTGTGTTTTTTGTTTGAAATTTTTCATACTAGAATTATACAAAATTTTTATAGAAATAGCACCTTTTATAAATGGAGGAATATGCCTTAAGATAGCCAAAATTTAAGCATTACCTAGTTTTGAGATGACAAGATTATTTAATTATGCA
>Ga0163108_10002126_pt1 | contig 14353 bp, 11 predicted proteins | sample Fk1155metaG_FD_109644 | JGI IMG/M metagenome (GOLD analysis project Ga0163108, IMG submission 109644) | Marine microbial communities from the Central Pacific Ocean - Fk160115 155m metaG | ecosystem: Environmental > Aquatic > Marine > Oceanic > Photic zone | place: The Central Pacific Ocean...
TAAAAACTTGTTTGGAATATAGATAATTGTTGCTATAAATCGCGAAGTAAAAAGAAGAGTTATTACTACTAAAATATTTACAAATAATAGAGCAATAAAAAGACTAAATAAAAAATCTGGCGCTGTGTCAAAAATATCTGGACCAGGCTTAATTCCTGCATCAAAAAAAACAACCATCATCATAGCTGTCAAAGCTTCCCCTGGTACACCAATTGCTAGAAGGGGTATCATTGCAGCAGCAGGTACAGCATTATTCGATGTCTCACATGCTATTAAACCTTCTGGCGCTCCATAACCAAACTGAGTAGGAGTTTTAGATAAGCTTCTAGCAGTTGAATAACTAAAAAACTGTGCAACAAATTCACCCACGCCAGGAATTATTCCCATAACCGTTCCAAAAGAAGCTGAAATAAATGCAACAGCAGGATAGTTCTTCAACTCTGCAAGTCCTCGAAACAACCCTCCAATGAGCTTAGCCTCTGGAGGGTCACTATCTTTTCCGTTCATCAAATTTAGAGCCTGACTTAAAGCAAAAATTCCTACAATTACAACAATGAGATTAAATCCGGATGCTAGATATTCAATATCAAACGTATATCTGTCTACTTTCTTTGTTGTTTGCCTTCCAACCATTGTAATTAAAAAACCAACTGCAAAAAGCATTGCTGCTATGGCCATATTCTGTCTATGCGCAAGAATTAATAAAACCGAGCCTAATGCGGCTGCCATAAATATATCGCGTTGGCCAAAGAGAGCTCCAAAATCTTTTAAATAAGGGCCGAATGCTATCAAACAAATCAAAGCAACACTTATGGAAAAACAACCACCAAAAAATGAAGACGAATAAGCAAGAGATAAAGCTCTTGGTGCTTCCCCGTTTTTAGTCATAGAGTAACCATCATAAGTGGTCAGTGCGTTTACTGGAGTTCCTGGTGTGTTAATCAGTATGGCTGGTATAGCTCCCCCATACATTGCTGAGCCATAAATCCCTAAAAGAAGAACAAGACTGACTAGATCATCAAGGAAAATAGTGGCTGGAAGTAGAATTGCTATTGCAATTGCAGGGCCAATTCCTGGGACCGCACCAATGACTACTCCACCGATTGCACCTATTAAAATAGCTACAATAACTTGAAAATTCATTAAATTAGATAAACCTAAATAAAAAGCGTCCATTAGAAATATATCTTCATAAAGACCTCAAAGTTGTCAGGCAAATATTTATACAGCCAAATATTTACAGGAGTCTTAATTTGTAAAATTGATCTAAAAATAATTACAATAATAAAAGCTGCGATTGCACTTCTTAAAATCCATTTTAAACTTCTGTATCCTAATCTAGTGGTCAAAAAGATGGCAAATATTACAGTTGATATTAAGTAACCAAAAATTGTGATAATATTTGTGTATATTAAAAAATAAACAATAAATTCCAGCGACTTTAACCATTGAAAAAGTTCGTACTTAGTTCTACTGGGCATTTTGAGTCGTTTATTTATATTCAGTTGAATTATCGATTGGTATAGATTATAGATCGTTGCTGGCACTAAAACAACCATACAGATTAGAGGCCCAACCCATTGTTGTTTTAAAATTTTTCCTACTCTTTTTTGGGATAGTTCCCTTCCATCCCATCCACTTTCTGTATTAAAACTAATTAATAAAAAAGAAACTAAAACTAGAAAAATAATTGAGAGGGTTAAATCGCCGGTCACACGTTTAAATTCAAATAAGTTTTCCACTTTAAATTTTTTGTCTTTCTGGATTTTAGAGATAAATTTTTTAGATATTATTTTTATATTTAAGGGCTTGTCTCTAATTGAGCTCAAAATACTGTCATTTTCAAATACTCTAATTTTCATAATAAACTCTGTTTCTCTAAGACATTCATTAAATTCAAATAAATTAAATTTGGATATAATCTAAAAGTGAACTACCATTCCCCTATAAGTATTCCTCTTTCATTTTCGTCGTCTCTCATTTTGGAATAAATTTCATCACTCATTGTTATTCTATTTCTTCTATTGATCAGTCTTTCAAATAACTTTTCCTTATAGGAGGTAATTATTTGCCTGTGCTCTTCACTTTTCCCCAAATCAATAAACTCTTGAGGGTCATTTTTTAAATCGAAAAGTTGAGGGTCAAATCCTTTAAAATAGACAAATTTCCACCTTTCATCTCGTATCATAAAAATTTTAGCATCATTAAGACCCACGTTAAGTTTTGTTCTTACAGGATAGATCCCATAATCAAATTCAGAAAAAACAAAATTTCTAAAATCGTTTGATAATTCCCCGTTAATGATTGGCATCAATGATTTACCTTCCAGCCTTGAATTGGGTATTTCTAATCCAGTTGCTTCTATAAATGTTGGTAGTAGGTCTATTGCTTCAACCAATTCATTGCTTTCAAGGCCTCTGGTCTGATTAGCTTCTTTCCTAGGGTCAACTATAATTAAGGGTATTTTAACAGATACATCATGGAAAAGCTCTTTTTCACCCATCCAATGATCACCTAAGTAGTCACCGTGATCTGAAGTAAATACAATCATAGTTTCATCTGTTTTGCCTTCCTCATCTAGAAATTTAAAAAGATCTCCCAAATGGTCATCAATTTGTTTTATCAAACCCATATAACCAGGCAGAACTGTTTCCCTGGTGCCTTGTTGAGAGAATGTCAAACCAACTTGCTCCTCCATAAACATTTCATAAACAGGATTTGGGTTTTCTCTTTCAATTTCATTCCTGCTGACAGGAAGAAAACTCTCTTTACCATACATGTTGTGGTAAGGTGCAGGAGCCATATAAGGCCAGTGAGGTTTTATGAAAGAGAGGTGAAGGCACCATGGGTTATCTCCAGTTTCTTTGATAAATTCTTTTGCTCTCAATGTCATGTAAGGAGTTTCAGAGTGCTCTTCTTTAATACGTGCTGGCAGGTCAGAGTACCTTAAGTTCCATCCAGATAAGAGTTCACCATTTTCACCTTCAGCAGAATTAGCGTAGTCATTCCATGGGTTTACACCTTCATAACCAAGACTATTTAACCACTTATTATAATTTAAAACTTCATTTTTATGTAAATATCCAGGTGTTGGATGTAGACCATCGTCTTTTTCAAAAGGCTCAAACCCTGGCTCTGAAATCAACATACCAATTTCTGTGTCTTTGTTTAATCCGAGCCTATGCATCCCTTCTTTATCAGCCTCCATATGTGTTTTGCCAACAACAGCAGTTCTAATTCCTTGAGGCTTTAAGTAATCGTCTATAGTTAATTCCCCAATAGGTAATGGAACTCTGTTCCACGTTACACCGTTACTGAAAATTGTTCTGCCAGTATAAAAGCAAGCTCGAGAAGGGCCGCACATTGGTGATTGAACAAATGCATTTTTAAAGTTGATACCTTTTTTAGCAAGCTTATCAATATTTGTGGTTTTTATTGAAGGGTGACCATTGCAAGAGAGGTAATCCCACCTGAGTTGGTCAGTCATGATGAATAAGATATTTTTTATACTCAATTTTAATCCTTTTATGTTAACTAAGAAATTATTGATTTTGGAACTATTATTAACGATACTATTATTTATGAAAACTCAAGCAAGTGCTTTTTTTCAATGTCAGTTATTAGGCCATGCTCAATTAAAGATTCTTGTCGTCTAAATTCACTAAAAAAATTTACAAAGTCATTTGAGAAAGTTTTTTGTGCTAATTTTGAGTTTTTAAAATGTTTATAAGATTCTAAGATATTTACTGGTAAATTTGTAATCTTTTGCTTTTCTTTAAATTTTTTAATTTCTATGATACCTTCTATTCCAGATATAATAGTGGCAGCTATACCTAAATATGGGTTCATATCAGCACCTGGAATCCTGTTTTCTATCCTCTTATTACCCCCTTTTATTGCTCTAAATGCGACTTTTCTATTATCCCATGCCCAGTCATTCTTGGTTGGGGAAAAAATATTGGGTTGAAATCTTTTGTAGGAGTTATTATTTGGGGCAAATAGGAGCATCAATTCAGGTGAGTATCTTTGAAGGCCTAGAATAAATTGTTCAAAATATTTTTTATTTTTAATAAAAATATTCTCATTTTTCTTGTTTTCCAATGAAATGTGAATATGACCACTTTGACCATCTGCATCGTTATTCCACCTCGCCATAAAAGTAGCAATTTTACCAAATCGCAATGCAGATTGCTTGATCAGATGCTTTACTAAAATAGCATCATCAGCTGATTTAATATCTTTTCCTGATAACAGAGCTACCTCCATAAAGCCTGCACCCATTTCTTCGTGCCAAGCCTCTACGGAAATATTCATTATTTTAGAAAATTCACACAACTCATGATACAAGTCTTTTTGTTCATGTTGCCTATGCAGAAGATTATAAGAGCTTTCAAAGGTAGATGTTTTTAAGTCTAAAAAGTTATTTTCTCGCATGCTTGTTGAATTTTCTTCTAATAAAGTAAATTCAATTTCCACCCCAAAGCGAGGGAAAAAAGATAGCTGATGTACTTCATGTAAAACTTTCTTTAAAATGCTTCTGCTGCAAAATTTTGAATAGTCATTTTCTAATTCTAAAAAACAAATGAGATTTTGTGTTTCGTCAGCCCATGGTATAATTCTGAAGCTGCCCAAATCAATTTTAGCTGGGATGTCACCAAAACTATCTTTTTCAGAGGAAAATCCTGATATTTCAACTTGAGTGTCTCCATAACCTAAAGCAAGAGAAGGAAGAGCAACGGTGAAGCCACTTCCGTTTTTATCTATCGATTTTATAATTTTATCAATGGTAACTAATTTCCCCCTTATCTGCCCAAGAGGATCAATAAAGCAAACAGTTACATAATTTAATTTTTTATTTTTTAAAATTTCAAAAAGTTTCTTTTTGGTCATTTATACAAACTTTTACTTATTTTCATACGTTGATAGTATAATATCCTAATTTAAGTTATTTGTTTTTTTAAATTTAATATTTGAAAATGTCACTAGAAAAAGTTGAATGGGATTACATTGTTTTAGGAGCAGGGACAGCAGGCTGTGTCTTGGCTAATAGGCTGGCATCATCAAAAAGAAATAAAGTTTTAGTCTTGGAAGCAGGACATATCGATAAATCTATAAAAATTAAAATTCCTGCACTCCAACCACTTGCATTTGGGAGAAAAAACTTTGATTGGTGTTATAAGGCTGAACCAGATATGACGAGAGATAATTATAAACCTATTTGGCCTGCAGGAAAAGTCTGGGGAGGTAGTAGTTCTTTAAATGGAATGATTTATATTAGAGGTCAAAAAGAAGATTTTGACAGTTGGAAAAATTTTGGTGTTAAAGATTGGAATTATAAAGATGTTCTGAAATATTTTATTAAATCAGAAAAAAATGAAAGAGGGTCATCCCCTTTTCATGGAACTAAAGGATCTTTAGGAATTTCAAATATGAAGGCTGAACATTCGCTTAATACGGCTTTTATTGAAGCTGCTTCAAGTTGCCACATTCCTTTAAACAATGATTTCAATGGAGAAAAACAGCAAGGAGTAGGCAAAGTACAAGCATTCCAAAGAAATGGATTTAGGCAAAACACTTCCACTGCATTTTTAAAGCCTATTATGAAAAAGGAAAATATAAAAATTATCTCAGGTGTTATAATAAATAAAATTTTGTTCAAGGGAAAAATGGCTGTAGGGGTAAATATCTTTTTCAAAGGCAAATCCTTAAATTATTTCACTAAAGGCGAAATTATTCTATCTGCAGGATCAATTGGAAGCCCATTAATACTTCAAAGATCAGGCATTGGAAATGCAAAAATACTAACAAAGTATGGAATAAAAATTATGTTAGATCAAAAAATGGTTGGAAATAATTTGCAAGATCATCCTGGTGTTTATTGTGAATTTCCAACGAACATTTCTACTTTCAATACAGAATTTAATTTATATAAAATGATCAGGCATGGAGTTAATTGGCTTTATAATGGAACTGGACCAATCAGCACTCCTGCCGCTACTTGCTGTGCATTTTTTAATACTGATAAAATTCATAATAGACCTAATACGCAAATCCATTTTTCTCCGTTTTCATACCATTACTCTCCTTTAGAAAATTTGACACTTCCAGATTATCCTGCATTATTGACTGGTACATGCATTTTAGATCCCAAAACCAGAGGATCAGTTGCAATAAGATCAAAGGATCCAACAGAGTCTCCAATTATTAAACATCTTCTTTGGAAAGAAGAAAGCGATGTTAATAAAATGGTTAAGGCTTTAAAAAAGCTTTCTGAAATAATGTCTTCTGCACCAATTTCTGAATTTATTATTGAAAATCCGTTATATCAAAAAAGCAAAACTGAAGTTAAAAGTTACATTAAAAAGAATAGTTTTTTAGGCTATCATGCTGCTGGAACTTGTGCCATGGGCAGTAAAGGAGTTTTAAATTCTGATCTTACTGTTAAGAAGGTTAATAATCTCAGAGTAATTGATGCTTCTGTAATGCCAAAAATCATAAGAGGGAATACAAACGCAACTGTAATTATGATAGCAGAAAAAGGTTCAGATTTTATACTATCAAAAACTAATAAAAACTAAAATTATTTTTTTAAAATATAGAAAATCCTTTATCCATCGCGGTAATGATTTTATTTACGTGGTCCTTGTTGATTATTAAAGAAGGTGAAAGTATAAAGTTGTTTCCTGATGCTCTCAATAGAACTCCTTCATCGCAAATTGCATGAAAAATTTTGGCAACAATATCTTTGCCAGCAGGTTTTTTGCTTATCGGATCTTCAACCATTTCAACTGCAGCCATTAATCCTTTACCCCTAACATCACCAATAATCTCATGCTTATTTTTTAACTTATTCAAACCTAAAATTAATTCAGCCCCTCTAGCCTTTGCATTGGAAGCTAAATTCAGTTTATTAGTTTCTTCAAGAGCAGCTAATGCTGCGGCTGCTCCAACAGGATTTCCAGAATTAGTATATCCATGGCCAAGTAAGCCTAAAGTATTATCATTTTTTTCAATTGCTTCAGAGATTTCACCTGACATTAGCGTCGCGCCCATTGGGAAGTAACCACCTGTTAATGCTTTTGCTATTGTCATCACATCTGGTTTAACTCCCCATAATCTTGATCCGGTCCATTCCCCTGTCCTTCCAAAAGCACAAATCACTTCATCTGCAATGAGTAAAATATCATTTCTATCACAGACATTTCTTACCTCTTTCATAAAATTTTCGTGAGGTACAATCACTCCACCTGACCCTATAATTGGTTCCATAACAAATGCAGCAATGGTATCGGAACCTTGGCTGGCAATCAAAGCTTCAAGATTTTGAATGCATTTTTTTGAAAGGTTTTCAGGGTTGTCTTCATCAAAAGGATTTCTGTAAGTGCAAGGCGTTGGAATATGAAATATTCCAGGAACTCCCGGCTCATAATTTCTTCTAAATCTTGGATCACCAGAAAGTGATGCACCTCCGTAATGAGTTCCATGGTATCCTTTACTCAATGCAATAAATTTTATTTTATCTATTTTGCCTCTAACTTTCCAATATTGTCTAACCAATCGCATAGCTGTATCGATTGAATCAGAGCCTCCTTGAGTAAAAAAAACTTTTTCCATTCCATCTGAAGAAAACCATTCTTTGAGTTTGTAAGATAGTTCTATTGCTTTATCATTTGTAATGCCTCTGAATGTGTTGCAGTATGGCATTAAGTTAATTTGTTCGATCATAGCATTCTTTATTGGTTCGCAACTGTAACCTAGATTTACATTCCAAAGTCCACCCACAGCATCAAGCATGACGTGCCCATCTATATTTTGCACTTCTACATTTTCAGCTTTAGAAATTATCATAGGAGGGTTTTCTAACATTTCTGAGGGATGGGCCATTGGATGCCAAAAATGTCGAGCGTTGTTCTCTCTTAAAAAGTTTTCATGTTTCATAGTATCTCCAATCTATTAAGGCTTATAATTTCATCCAAACTGATTTTAAATCAGTAAATTTATCTAAAGCGTGAAGTGATTTATCCGAACCATTTCCCGACTGTTTAACTCCTGTTAATGGTAGAGAATTATCTGATCCACCATAAGTGTTGACAAATACAGTACCGGCTTTAATTTTTCTTATCATTCTATGCGCTCTTGACAAATTAGATGTCCAAATGCCAGAAGCTAGACCAAAATCTGTTGAATTAGAAAGATTAACAGCCTCTTCATCAGTCTTGAAAGCAGTTACAGTTAAAACGGGGCCAAAAACTTCATTTTGAAATACTTCCATATTTTTTTTCACAGAAGAAATGATTGTTGGTTCCATATAAAATCCGCCTGTTGACTCATTAATTCTATTGCCACCAATTTCAATCGTTCCTCCTTCATCAATTGCTTTTTCAACAAAATCAAGATCTGAATTAAGTTGTTGAAGACTGTTGACTGCACCAACGTCATTTTTTATGTCTAATGGGTTACCAATTTTTAATTTCTTAGAATTCTTAGAAACTAAATCTAAAAATTTGTCGTGAATTTTACTCTCTACAAGTAAACGAGAACCAGCAACACATACTTCACCTGAATTTCTAAAAATCCCCATGGTTGAAACTTTAGCTGCTTCTTCTAAATTCTCTGCATCAGCAAATATAATATTAGGAGATTTTCCTCCTAACTCTTGATAAATTTTTTTCATATTTGATTGTGCTGAATATTCTAGAAGTTGCCTTCCAGTATTTCCTGATCCAGTGAATGTTAAAACATCAATGTCCATATGCCTTGCTAAAGCTTGACCTGTTATTCTTCCACTACCTGTTACTATATTCAATGTCCCTGGGGGTAAGCCTGCTTCAAGGCATAAATCTGCAAGTTTCAGAAGAGATAAAGATGCAGATTCTGAAGGTTTTATAATAATTGAATTTCCTACAGCTAAAGCTGGCGCTATCTTCCAAGCTCCTATCATTAAGGGAAAATTCCAGGGTACTATGGCTCCAACCACTCCTACAGGTTCTCTGTGGATTAACCCTAAAAAATCGTTAGAAGTAGTTGCTATTTCTCCATAAACCTTATCAATTGCTTCTGCATAATAACGAAAGGTTCCTGCTGCAGAGCCGGGCTCTGCTTTGTAAGCCATATTTATTTCAGTTCCATTGTCTCTTACACCTAAAACAGCTAATTCGAGCATATTTTTCTCAATTAACTCAGCAATTTTGATCATAATTTTTTTTCTATTGATAGGGGGCATATTGGACCAATCACCCCTATCGAATACTTCCCTGCAAGATCTTACAGCATCATTTACATCTTCAATGTCAGAGACTTGTAGATTGGATATTATCTTACCATCAATAGGACTAACGATACTTTGACTTTTGCCTGACTTTGAAGGCACCCAATTATTTCCAATCAAAATTTTTTGGTTTGCTATTTGGTTATTTCTGAAGTGATCAACTTCTTTTTGAGTAAACATTTTATCCCCATTAATTTATTAAATACGTTTTAGAGATTGGTATCTAAATGTACAGCATTTATGTCCATCCATGATGGTTTTATTTCTTTCAAGTTTCAAATTTTTATCAAACCCAATTGAAAAATTATAATCCCTATTACAGGAAAGAAGTTTACCTAAATCTTTAATTCCCATTTCATCGTACATCTCAGCGTATTTGCATCTTGTGACATCAAAATGATAGACTTCATTAGTTTTTTTAATTTCCTTAATTTCCAATGCTCCACCTACTTTCCAAAGCTCAAAAACATCTATGAAGCGGTTTATAACAGAAGTTTTTTTATCGACTTTTTTGTCAATGTCTTGTCTCAATTTACCTCCTTCACTTACAGCATTTTTGATAATAGCTTTTTCTAAAATTTTTTTTGCTTTAATTTCACCAAAAGCTTCTTTCATTTCATCATAAATAGCTATTATGACTTCAGCTTGTAGTTTCCTTTTTTCTATCACAGGTATAGCGATTTTTGATTGTTCCATTTAATCTCCTAGTAAAGTAATCAAGAATACAAACTTTTATAAATGTCAATCATGGTTATAATTATTGTACTACATCATGGTTAAATAATTTTATATTATTTTTAATGTATTTTAAGAGTAATCTTTTAGATAATTGATTTGAAACAAATCCTATAAAAATGATACAGTTATTCTAATAAACTATTCAGTCATTTAGATTAGTATATCTTAATTGAAAGAAAACAAATGAAACAAAAACCTATTTTTCGTGCTGACCATGTTGGAAGTCTTCTCAGGACAGATAGAATAAAACAAGCGAGAAAAGCATGCCTTGAAGATAAGACGATGTCTTCTAATGAATTGCTGGAAATTGAAAACAATGAAATAAAAAAAGTGATAAAAGCACAAGAAGAAATAGGGTTTAAAGTTGTAACTGATGGTGAATTAAGAAGATCATTTTGGCACTACGATTTTATAGAAAGTCTAGATGGGTTTGAATTGGAAGAAAGAGAAACTGGGGTTCAATTCTCTGGAGCAAAGTTGAGACCTTTTTTTCCAGTTATCAAGGGTAAGATTGATTTTCCAACAAACCATCCAATGTTAGACCATTATAAGTTTGTAGCTGCGAATACTAACGTGCTACCAAAAATATCAATTCCAGGACCAAGTTGTTGCCATTTTCGAACTACTCCTGAAGACATCTACCCAAAAGAATACAAAGATAATTCAATTCTTTTTTCAGATATTGCACAAGCTTATAAAAAAGCTGTCAAGGAGTTCTATGACGTAGGTTGTAGGTACCTACAGATGGATGATATATTTTTTGCCTATTTATGCGATCCTAAACATAGGTCAGTTAGAAAGCAGTATGGAGAGGATCCTGACGATCTAATAGAAACATATGCATGGATGCTTAACGAGGCTATTAAAGATAGACCGCAAGATATGACTATTGGGATGCATTTATGCCGTGGTAATTTTAAATCTAATTTTGCTGCTCAAGGAGCTTATGACCCTGCAGTCGATGTGGTTTTTAATAAAATAGATATAGATGTTTACTTTATGGAGTATGACGATGAAAGATCTGGTGGGTTAGAGCCTTTAAAATTTTTACCCAAAGGAAGCAAAAGGGTATTTCCAGGTTTTATAACAACTAAAAATGGCGTTTTGGAAACGATTGATGATTTAGAAAAGAAATTTGATCAGGCTTCAAAATATATTTCAATTGACCAATTGGGCATAGCACCTCAGTGTGGATTTTCATCCACCGAAGAAGGCAACATAATTTCTTTTGATGACCAAAAGAGAAAACTTGAGCTGGTAATTGAAACAGCAAAAAAAATATGGGGTGAGTAATAATATGTTATTAGAAATAAACATCAATTATGGCTGAAAATAAATTAGATAATAAAGTTGCACTAGTAACTGGTGGAAGCAATGGAATTGGTCTGGCAACTGTTAAAATGTTAGCTATTGAAGGTGCTAATGTAGTAGTTGGTTATTATAATGGAGAAGATAGAGCTAGAGAACTCATAGAAAATTTGCCAGGGAAAAATCATGAAATCTTTCAAATTAAATTGGAAGATTCTTCAACTTCTGAAACATTAGCAAAACAGATAGAAGAAAAATATGGGCATCTGGATATAATTGTAAATTCTGCAGGCTTTACTAAGCCAATTGCTCATAAAGATATTGAAAAATTAGATATTGAAACTTTTGACTCCATTTTACTTGCAAACGCAAGAGGACCTTACTCTATTATTAGATCTTTAATGCCAATGCTAGAGAAAAGTCATGATGCCGTTGTAATAAATGTTTCATCTATTTCAGCATTTACAGGCTCTGGTAGCAATATAGCTTATTGTGCTTCTAAGGCAGCAGTTGATACAATGACTATGTCTTTAGCGAGGGTTTTCGGTCCAAAAATTAGATTTTTATGTGTTTCGCCTGCTGCAGTAGCTACCGATTTTGTTCAGGGAAGAGACAGAAATGCATTAGAATTACTTGCTGAAAAAACACCCTTAAAAAAGGTTATTGAACCGGATGATGTGGCATTGGCTATAATGGCATGTATTACTCATTTAAAAACTGCTACAGGTACACGAATAGTTGTTGATGGTGGAAAAAACTTGTAAGGATAATTATGGATATAAAACGTGCCGCATATCTCATTTGAATACTCATCTAATTTAGAAACCAAAATTGATATTGGTGAGTTCTGCAACAGACTAAGAATTGCTGGTATAGAAACCAAAGCATTTCCTATTAAAGGCATCAGGGTCCGGGCTATCTGCTGCGAACATTTTTCCATTGCTGATAATAACCCAGAAAATGGATTTATTGATATTTCTGTTAGATTAAGGGAAGGACGAGATTTAGAAACTAGAAAAAAAGCAACTGAACATATTTTTTCTGTTGCTGAAAAGTTTCTCAAACCAATTTTAAAGAAATATCCCTTTGCATTGTCAATGGAAATGAGAAATATTGACCCTGAATTAAGTCCTAAAGTCAATTCAATACCAAATTTTATGAAGGAAAGCTAAGATGTCTGATTTCGATAGCAATAAAAAGAAATTACAAGAGTATCTGAGCATTGTTAAAGAAAAAGGAGTGTTAAATAACATTGGTGGTGTTTTAAAATCATCTGCTTCTGGAAAGAAATTCTCTAACTATTCGCCAGTTGACGAAAGTTTTATTTGTGAAGTTGCAAGGAGCAGTCCAAAAGATATATCTGAAGCTTCTGCGTCTGCAAAAGATGCCTTTTCTGAATGGTCTAAGACAAATCCATCTGAGAAAAAGAAAATTCTTCATAGGATCGCAGATAAAATAGTTGAAAGGGCGGAGGAAATTGCTCTTTGTGAATGTTGGGATACAGGACAAGCAATTAGATTTATGTCGAAAGCAGCAATTAGAGGTGCAGAAAACTTTAGGTTTTTTGGTGATAAAGCAATAAACGCCAGAGATGGTTTAACTTTGCCTTCCAGTACTCTTTTAAATATTACCTCAAGGGTTCCTATTGGGCCTGTAGGAATTATAACGCCTTGGAATACACCGTTCATGTTGTCCACTTGGAAAATAGCACCCGCTTTGGCTGCGGGGTGCACTGTTGTCCATAAGCCAGCTGAATTATCACCTGTAACAGCTCAAATTCTTCTTGAAATTGCTTTAGAAGCAGGCCTGCCACCAGGAGTATGGAACTTGGTAAATGGTTTAGGAGAGGAAGCCGGTGTTGCTCTAACCGAAAATAAAGATATTAAAGCAATTGCATTTGTAGGTGAGAGTAAAACTGGATCAGCAATTATGAAGCAGGGTGCAGATACTCTAAAGCGAGTTCATTTTGAATTAGGAGGTAAAAATCCTGTGATTGTTTTTGATGATGCTGATCTCGATCGTGCGCTAGATGCTACTATTTTTATGATTTATTCTTTAAATGGAGAAAGGTGCACCTCATCAAGCAGGTTGCTGATACAAAAAAATATTTCTGAAAAATTCTTTGGAAAGTTGATTGAAAGGATTAAGAAAATTAACATCGGGAATCCTTTAGATCCTTCTGTTGAGATTGGCCCTCTTATTAGTGAACAACATTTCAATAAGGTAACTTCCTATTTTGATATTGCTATTAAAGATGGCGCAAGTATAGCCGTCGGAGGGAATGCTTTAAACAAACCTGGTTGGTATGTTTCCCCAACATTATTTAATAATGCAAATTCAAGAATGAGGATATCTCAAGAAGAAATTTTTGGACCAGTATTAACTGCTATTACTTTTGACACAGAAGATGAGGCTTTAGAAATAGCCAATGGTGTAGATTATGGCCTTACAGGCTATATTTGGACCAATGATTTAAAAAGAGCTTTGAGGTTTTCCGATTCCCTGGAAGCTGGAATGATATGGGTGAACTCTGAAAATGTTAGACATCTGCCCACTCCTTTTGGAGGCGTTAAATCAAGTGGAATTGGTAGGGATGGTGGTGATTGGTCTTTTGAATTTTATATGGAACAGAAACATATTGGTTTAGCAACAGGAAATCACCCAATACCAAAATTAGGAAAATAATATTAATCTATTCACAGAAAGTAGCTTGCAATGCCTTTACCAAAACAAAATTTATACCCCCATTTTAACGTCTCCAGATTAAGCCATGTTGAGTTAGGTGTTAAAGATCTTGGCGCAAGTCATGCATTTTACGTTGATACTTTTGGTCTTCAAGTCACTGACCAGAATGATGATTTTATTTATTTAAGAGGAATGGAGGAGAGGGGTCATCATTGTGTGATTCTAAAAAAATCTGAAATCTCCACATGCAATGTTTTAGGATATAAAGTCTTTGATGAAGAGCAACTTGAAAAGGCAGAGTTTTATTTTAAATCAAAAAATATTCCTACAGAGTGGATAGAAAGGCCCTATCAA